>Ga0131853_10021012_pt1 | contig 11851 bp, 10 predicted proteins | sample TergutLab28metaG_FD_92764 | JGI IMG/M metagenome (GOLD analysis project Ga0131853, IMG submission 92764) | Labiotermes labralis P1 segment gut microbial communities from Petit-Saut dam, French Guiana - Lab288 P1 (version 2) (version 2) | ecosystem: Host-associated > Arthropoda: Insects >...
ATTCATTCATTCATTTATTTTACATTCCATTAATCTTTACATTCATTCATTCATTTATATTCCATAGATCATACAGATGTGGAAATTGTCATCAGATATAACTATAAACTGTAAACAGTTTGTTATCAATATATGTATAGATAAGTATCAACTATGTACAATACAAATACAATTCCAAATAGAAAATCCATATCATCATGGAACATAGGTTCGAACCTTTCCTTACATATCAAACACTTATAAGGAACAAGTTCTGATATAGCACCCAGCTAATCCATATTAAGAATTTATCATGACCACATTACATTCTCAGGGTCACTTTGAAAAGTACCTGTACACTGCACTATTTATTTATTAGTCATCAAATTTTTGCTGGTAGTACTCACCAACACTATAAAAAACATATTGAAACAATAATCTTTTTAGTAATTTTTTAAAAAGGGGTATATTTTTCGAGGTATTTTTAATATGTACTGGAAGATGGTTATAAATTTTAACACCCAGAGTATGCTACACCTTTTTGAACCATTGTTAGACCTGTTTGTGGTAAGTGCAAGTTTTCACTGTGACGAGTGTATATACTATGAATCTGCGAGTTCAATGAAAATAAATTCTTGTTGGTAACGACAAAAAGTAATAAAGAATATATATATTGAGATGGCAAGGGCAGTATTCCTAGTTTTTTAAACAATGGGCGACATGTATCACGTTTATTGGATTTTGACTGATAACCATTATCACAACATGTTGTTAATGACGTGTTTCATATCCAATGTCACTGATGCTTTTAGGATTGATAAATGTGCTGTGTATATATGTATGTAAGTTGGTCAGATGTGTCTTCTGCATTTAATTCACCATCTAGTTTTCCTGCATGCCTAGTAGTTGTTCCTGTTGCTGGCAGGTTACTTTTACTCCTCATTTGGGGTATTTGTAATAATGATTTCATATTAGCCAGTGGAAAGGACGGTGTTTTCTTTGTCATTGAAAATAATAAAATGTGAAGAGGTACAGATCTCCTTATAGCATGCCATGAAGAATACAATTTATTTGGTTGATGAATCTTGAAATCTATATGCAATTAGTCAATGTGCTTATCCATGCCAGTTTTTGTTTGTAAGTTTCCCCTGTCCCTGTTCACTGTCCTTGCTTTTAGCTGTATGGCAACCTCACAAAGGTAACACATCAATTATATTTTTAATTTTACCCTTCAGCTATTGTACTTTTACAATGCATGAAAAAACCTTGTTAGTCTGGTTTTTTGGCTGATTTGTCAGTGTCTATTAATCTGTCACTGAAACTATGAGGCAAGTAAGTCTTGTGAAAGAAGCATTAAAAACTCATATCTGAATGTTGAATGAATAAGTTTCGGTTGGAAAATTGATTGGATTACACCATATAGTGCAGTAGCGCACAACAGTTTGTATGAAAACTGTAGTATGATTGCAGGACTGTAGACTGAGAGTTGAACTTAGTACCTCCTATATCTCAGTCGATATTGCAACTGACTACATGCTGGATGGTCCGGGATCGAATCCCGGTGGGGACGAGATTTTCCTCCTGTCCAGACTGGCCCTGGGGCCCACCCAGCCTTCTGTAAAATGGGTACTGGGTCTTACACGTGGGGTAAAGTGCGGCCGGGGCGTGCTGCTGACCACTCACCCCCTTCTAGTGCCGCGGTCGTGGGAGAGTAGAGCTATACTTCTACCCACCCTGTGGGCCACACCGGGCTTGTAACAGAATCACTTTACCTTTTACCTCCTATATACAAAGAAGGAGACCGTATTCATTGTGCTGTGATTGTTTCTGTAAAACGGAAGAAGTAAACCCATCACATCATTCAACTCAACTTGAACCCAAGCCCATCACAGATTTCGTAATAAATGTGTTATTAATCTTAGTAGAAATGCCACTGCAAGTGTAGCACCATCTGTTGAATGAATTCTCGTAACATGCCATTCACTTTGGCGCTCAAAACTTCACTCAGAACATAGTATATCAACTGTTTTTATTTCATTATTTCATCCTCTGTATGTAAGAGGAACATGTATTTGCTTGATACATTGAGGTAACAGCAAGAAGTTAACATTACAAGCTTAATCATCAATATTAATGGGATTAAATATGTGGGGTTAAACAATGTGAATAAAAAATAATGCCACAGAAGTGTTAAGAACTTTGGTCTGGCTTATTGACATGTTTCAACACAAGACCTCACATTTTATTTTGTTCTGCATACTGTTAGTTGAATATTGCTGCCCATAAAACTGGATTAATTTACAATTAATATTACAGACATGGCATTGTATCTGGATTACAATGCAACAACACCAGTTGCACCAACTGTAGTTGGGAAGATAACAGACACATTAAATGATAAGTGGGGTAACCCAAGCTCCTGTTATGAGCTTGGGGTCAAATGTAAAAAGAGTATTGAAGAAGCAAGAAGACATATAGCTCTAATGATAGGTTGCAAGCCTGAAGATATCATATTTACATCTGGTGGAACAGAGGTATGTGAAATACATTGTTTTGTAAAGCTGGTAATTGAATCACTTTCATATTGTAATAATTTTTATCTTGGAAGTGTTGTGACTCTGGATGTTAGTCATTTTATTTATCTACCATTGATGCTGTATAATCTTAGCAATTGACAGTGTCAGCATGTTACCAACTTGTATGTCAAGCAAATTTTCAGTGTTTCACTATTAATCAGTAATATGGTTCTGAAATTTAATGTTATTGGTGCTTTGTAATTGTTGTTGTCATAGATCATCATCATCATATTTATTATCATGGTATTCCAAATGGGCTCTCTTCATTGTCTGACTAAAAGACAACATCCTAATAACGCAGAATTCAGGGCTTGGCTGTCCCCCCATCCATGAGTAGAAAATGGGGCAAAGAGTGTTGTCAACCTTTTCCATTATATAAAGCTGTCAGTTGGCCTAATGATATAGATATGCTTCATGTAATGGACCTATTATTGTAGGCTGAAGACTGCCTGTCTCTGAATTCCATGTTCTTAGGATGTTATATTTTAATAAAACAATGAACAGAGAGAAATTGGAGCATTGTAATAATAATAATAATAGTTATGTGTAGGTGCTAACATAACACAGTCACCAGGTACCACAACACTTTCAGCCAGTGTTTGGCTATATTATGTTTTATTAATTTTGGCTTCCTGTGTGCAGATTCTGTTGAATTATATGTGATTTAGCTTACTAGTTTTGATCAGACATGTGCAAAGTAAAATCACAGTGTTTAAGCACAACACCATGAATATGTATGGGGGAGTGGTGATACAGCTGTATGCATTCCTAACATGACACAAGGTGGAGGTGATTGGTCAATTTACACTCTGGTCAGTTTGCCCTGTTGAGTGAGTGACTGGGTGGGTTCCAAGGGCAATATAGACATGGCAACTAGATGGCTAAAAGAGATGTCCTTCACCCTGCCAGGAATTTAAGTCGAGTCATCCAGCCAATAAGCAGTCACTACACTGATTGAGCCATGAATATTTCACTTAAATGTTCTGAATTTATGTGTAACACCTTTGGCGTGTAATAATTTTTTACTCATAATTTATAGTTTTGCATGTGTACTAGTAATTGAGTTCTGCTTATGAAGATCTGCTAAAATTACTTGTTTATTGTTTGAAGTGTGGGTATGTCTCAGGGGTCATGGAAATGACATTTCGTGGAATAGCATCATTTGTTTTGTTCACTTGATTAGGTGATGAAAGAAGAGTGGGTTGGATGGACAGATGTTTTACAGGAGGGAGGAAGAACTGAGATAGGCAGTATGTATAAAGTAACATTTTATTACATTCACATAACCATTGTTGCCTTGGAAACACATTGAGGTCCCTTTTGTATTGTTGAGCTACTTATGTCATTGATTTCATTGACATAATCCCTCTGGCCACACTATGGCCCTGGGGTCAACTTAATCTCTTAACAGAAATGAGTACCAGGAATATTTTCTGGGGGGTAAAGGCAGCCAGTGTGTAGGGCTTCACCTTCACCTTCATGTGCCAATTGTCTTGAAATCTGGGAGCCTCAACTTCCTGGAACCCTCAGGGCCTGTCCAGGCCTGTATGGGGAGTGCTTTACCTTTACCTTTTACCTATGCCATTGCACAAATGTTGAAAGTTTTGCCATGGGAACAGAACAGTTTGTTCTTTTTATAACTGTCAAGTGATTTTATGTTGCCAGCAACAAAATTTACTTAGGTTTCCATATGAATTGCCTGTTGTTTTTGTGTGATTTTAATCAAATTTGAAATTTAACTACAGATTGTTGTAAGCCCACAGTACAAAATTTCGTGGAAATCCATACGGTGGGATCTGACAGTCAGACAGACATGACAAAGCTAATAGATGCTATTCATGACTGATGCGAATGCATCTAAAAATGCGTATAAAATTTTGTTTGTAAAATCACAGTGCAAGGCATAACTTGAGAGAATAGGCATGCCTGGAAGGATAATATAACAAGTTACAAATTTAAAATCAGAATTTGTATAATTTAAATTGTGGAGGAAAAATATTATAGTACGATTTAATGCCTTGTAATATTGGCTATCCTTTGGTGTCAGTTCTAGATCATTTATTGCATACAGCAGACTTTAATTAGATATTGTCCCTTGCTTTCATTTTGTCTGTACTTTCCTATCAATGCCCAGGAGCCAGTGTGCTGAAAATGGAAATCTGATGCTCTGGATAATTTTTATTTTGCCCATATCCCAGTACTGCAAGCAAGGATATTAAGAATTACTCACATTGCAGGAATGAGACTGGTCATATACACAGATATGCACATAGGTTTCATGTAGAGTGGTTGTTAAAACTGCCAGATCTACTAGTCAGTAACAAGTGAAACACTTTGACTGTTTGCATAAAATTCCCCAGTACAGATTTCATGAAAACAAATTCAGTACTTCTTTATTTATGTGTACGTACCAATAGACGTATGTGGGCCGGGTAGCTCAGTCGGTATAGCGACTGACTACGGGCTGGACGGTCTGGGATCGAATCCTGGTGGGGACGAGATTTTCTGCACGTCCAGACTGGCCCTGGGGCTCACCCAGCCTCCTGTAAAATGAGTATCGGGGTCTTTCCCGGGAGTAAAGTGCGGCCGGGGCATGCTGCTGACCACTCACCCCCTTCTAGTGCCGTGGTCATAAAAGAGTAGAGCTATACCTCTACCCACCCTCTGGGCCACACCAGGCCTGTAATGGGTTCACTTTACCTTTTACTGACAGAGGTACAGACAAATTTAATAGGCATTCTGGGCGACACATGTGCACGTAAAATGACAGCTGTAGAAGTGAGTTGTATAGATGCAGACTGAATTGTACTTGCCAAATGTAAGATCCAGTGGTGGGCTTTTGTAATCATAGCTATGAAACTTTGGATTCCATAACTGTATGAAATTTATTATCCAGTATATAATTGTCAACTGCTCAAAGAGATCCTGGAACATGGTGTTAGTTAATCAGTTTGTTCTGCTTCTTTGTTTGTTATCAACACTGTTACTGACATTACTGATTTTTCTGCAGGCCAACAATATTGCCATTTTTGGTATTGTTAATTACTATGAAGACTGGTTGAATTCACAGTCATATGTGGAAGGAATTAGTGAAAAGCCACATGTCATAACTACAAATGTTGAACACGATGCTGTGATGCTGCCAATCAGGCACTTGGAAAAGAAAGGAGCAATTGGTAATGTGCCATATGAATTAACACATAAACAACTGAAGTTATGTTGGATCTATCAGTCATTGATCAGGAACAGTCAAGTCAGTGTTTAGTTTATCATGGTGGTATGTCTGAAGTATCCTTTTGGGATTTGAGTTGCTTTAATGGGAATTTGTTTCATGGAATTTTGAAACACTGCAATTACCTCATCTTCAAGGGTTCAAGGAGAGTTTTTCATAGACATTTTGATTACTGTGACATTGTTTAGCCTGGTATCAGTATTCCATCATTTCAGAAGATCATATTACCTCTCTCTGTAGGATAGAATTAGTCGTGTAGAGCAGTGAGCAAGCAAGCAGGCAAGCATATATTCTGCTGCGCTGCATATGACAGTCTTGTCTGTGCTGTAGATGGAGGCAGTATGTTGCTCTGAAACATAAGTAAACAAAAACCAAGGTACAAGATGTCGCATCAACAGAAGTCAGTTTTAATTTTTTTTTTTTTTTTTAGGACTAGGTTTGCATGTGGAATTCAATAATCTCTGTTCCTCTTCTTTATGTTCAGATGTGAGTATTGTGCCTGTGTCCAAAAAAGGCTGTGTAGTTCCACAAGATGTCCTGTCACACATCAGGCGCACTACATGTCTGATCACAGTTATGTTAGCAAATAATGAGACAGGAGTCATCATGCCTGTTGAAGAAATTGGCAGGTAGGATCATGTTGATATTATACTGCTCATAGCAGTGATGGTGTTTTAGAAATGTGATATGTTACTAGCTGTTCTGCCAGATGCTGTGGTTTAGTGCTTTTCCTTAGTTTTTAGGCATCTGCACTGGTACAGTTGATGTCTCCATTCTTATGGAGTATGTTACCATGTCATTGGGTGATTGGTGCCCAACGTTTTGCTTTAGTGGCCTTATCTTCAAGGCCTGACTGTCCAGGCATTCAGCCCTTCAGTGTTAGACCACTCCACTGTCTTGAAACATCAGGCACCAATTACCCACTGCCATGGCATCCTATACCAGAAGAACAAAGACCTCGCATAATGACAGAAGTTTTGAGATGAACTTCTCCAGAATTGCATAAGAAATAAATTGTCCTTATTAAATTTAATTTAAAATTACCTTGTCAAATTTACTGGCAAAACCTGAAGGAAAGATACCACTGGGAAGACCTAGGTGTAGGATATTATTAAAATGGGTAGTCAAGAAATTAGGTTGGGGTATGCAGTCTGTATTGATGTGGCTCAGGATTGGTACAGGTGGGCTCTCATGAATGCGGGAATGAACATTATGGTTCTTTAAGATGCTGGGATTTTCTTGGCTAACTGTGGAACTGTTAGCATATGTTCAATGGACTTAGTTATTATGTTGTTAAATTTATATTGTTTTAGGTGTATAAGAGAAGTTAACAATCAGAGGAAGAAAGAAAAACTGATCAGAATATTATACCACACTGACGCTGCACAGGGTATAGGCAAGATTAAGGTGGATGTTGATGAATTGAAAGTCGACTATCTGACCATTGTGGGGCACAAGGTAATACTGGCAATGTTTTAAACTCTTGACTGGTTGTGGAACAGATTATTTGATAGTAGTACCTCTCGCAGACCGCATATGAGCACTGGTATAAATTTATCCTGGAAAATGTGATGAATCTGACAGAAAATCTTTTCTAAAGCGTGATGATTTTATCCAGCAGCTTCCTTACGTCTGCTTCATATATTTCTCTGTTATGAATGTAACCTGATACAGCTTTATATTTCATTCTCACAAATACTCTATGTGTAATTATTTTTTTCCTTCTGTTGTATTTTGTACATTTTAAGCAAACTCTGTGTGGATTCATGGTATGTGCTGATGATTGTTCTTTCTGTGCCTGTAACCTGATCTGAGTTTCTGCAGCAGATATTCATCAGTGGACTGCATTTTAATAATCCTGCCATCTTGTATGTATGAGTAAGGAACGAGCTTAATGTTTAACATACGAACTTTTAAATGCTGCACACCCCTCTGCCGCCAGAATTTAAATGCCCTTTATACCCATATTTTACTGTATTTTCGAAAAAAAAAAATTGTAGTTCTTGTTCTAAACATGATAAAAATATGAATCAAAAACGAGATTTTGGACTTGGACCTATACACTGAAAAATTCTTATAGTATAAAAGCTGCTATGTGAATACATATGACTAAATTAATTTAATTTTCATGCATATAGTTTTAAATAAAGTACTTACAGGCATTGTTGTTTGGTAGATGAGTGATGTTATCCATATACACTATTTACAAATTCACTTATTCACAGAATAGGCTACGAAGGAATGGTTTTTTGGCAGGCTGTACATCTTATACACTGTTATCTTTGTATTGACCTTGGTAGTTCACATTATTCGTTCACACATTCACACTCATATGCCATCTTTCAGAACAGTCCACGATGCACAAACCAACATCACACTTCATGCAAAAATACAGTGTGCGCCCTCTTTTGTTCTTCATTGCACACACACGGCAAGGACGTTTAACTTTTGAGGGCCAATGCTGGGAATGTTTCACTTCCATCGACTTATTTGGGATACAGATGGACTCGGTCTCCCTCGAGATACGCCACTTGCAGTCACATTTTTCTCATTGGATTCTGTAATCAAATTATGAACGAGAACCTTCCTGAACCTTTTGTGTGTCATTTTCCCACCACATGTTTTATGGAGCAGGAAGGCATTGAGGATGGCCATATCTGTCAGGTAGAAAAACAGTTTCTTAGTTCACTTTCATGTTCTCCTGGCAATTCCGTAACTATTCACCATACTATCCAATTTGTCCACATATCCCATGTGAGCGTTATAGTCCTCTATTACACGAGGTTTGACTGCAGGCCAGATTCGCCACAGAAATTGCCTTCCACTGGAGGAGTATGCATATTTGTGAGAACAGACATCACGTTTATCCTTCCAGCATACAATACTTTGATTTCCTCTGACCTGCGTGAAGTCTCCCTTCTTTGCTTCTATTGCCCGGGATGAAATGTCTTTGGGCGTTCCTCGCCTGTCATTGCGAACAGTTCCACAGCAGTTTATTTTTCTTCTGAACAGATCATCGAACAGAGCAGGTGACGAGAAATAACTATTCATATATAGTTTATGGCCTAGTCCTTCCACTCTTCTTACCAACTCTAAAACAGTGCCATGTGTTGCTGACATTTCCTATGTTGCCAAGAGCTGTTGCTTCCCTAGATAGACGGACATGTCATATGTTTAGCCTAAAGCGTCGCACAATTTATAAATTTTGATGCCATATCACTTGTGTTTGTTTGGAATGTATTGCCAAAATATTACCCTTCATTTGAAGAGAACAATAACTTCATCAACTGCCAGATGTCCTGTTGGATTATACAGTTTGTAAAATTTGTTGTTGAGGGTGTCAGAAATATTGCTTATTTTCCAGAGCCTGTCATAATGTGGGTCATCACAGTTAGGAGGGTTATAATTATTTTCTAAGTGAAGAAATCTTAGAATTAGGAAAAACCTGTCACGAACCATTGTATTAGAGTAAAACGGAGTGAAATATTGCTCTTCTCTGCTCCAGTAATATTTGAGACAATCACGCTGATCAAGACCCATTTGAATTATGATGGCAAAAAATCAGTACATTTCCTCCGTTGTGATGTCAGGCTGCTGTGCTGTCATTTTGGCTTCATCTAGGGAGGCAACATATTGATGAAAATATTGGTTTGTTGCTCTCAGTAATATTACAAAAAGTCTGCCAGAAAAAAAGAAAAAATATTCTACATGGAAAGGATTCAGGTGAGATATTAGGAGCAACTGATTGCTTGATACCATTTGGGAGTCCAGTGAAATCATGGATACTGGCAGTATCTGTTTCTCTTCTGTGGCGAAATTCAATCTCTGTTTCCTCTTCATCTGAGGAAGAAGGAGGAGGAGGGGGAGAAGAGGCAGAAGAAGAAGCATTCTGACTGCCTTCAATCAATTCGTTCAGTTCCTCCAATTCTTTGTCTGACTTATCTTCCATCAAAATTTCCACAATTTCCAGTAATTCCATTGATTTGGAATATCTTGCTCGCTTTTGAGGTTGCATTTCTACGTCCCAACTAAATCGCACTAGTACCTTCAAATACTATTTTTCATCACTTCTGTTCGCAGTTCAGATAATACAGTGTTACACCTCGGAATGAAAATCCGCCACTGAAAAAATTGGTTTATGTGATAATTACGATAATATTATTTTTATATTGACTGTACACATGAAACAAACAGTTTTGCCACTATGCGACTGTGTAGATAGTGCAATTTATGAAATTGTCAAACTTTTCAGTTTCAATTGTAGAACAAAATGTAAGCACATGGTAAATTAAAAATCAGCCACTGATATTTTTTAAACACTTCACAAATATATTACGAACATCCGGTCGCAATGGAAACTTGGAAAGGACTGGAGGTCAAGTTTCTGAGGTAAACATTTTTGAAAGACTGGACCTTTCTCCTTGTGTGAAAGAAAAAAGTTATTTCAACTTTGGACATAAGTATCTACCAAACCGTGGGTAGATTAAATTTTCTTTTTGCAGAAAATGAAAGCTTCGTTCATTGACAAGGGTCCTGGTCTGTTGGTATAGTTTTATTGCTTCTCATAAATCTGCCAGCCCCAATTGAAGTTACAGCTGCAGCGTGTTGCATAGGTTTGTCATTCGGCGGAGAGGGGTGGGCGTGCCGTCACAGATATATGACATTCACCTTTTAAAGGTTAAATAAGTCAAAACACAAATAGTATCTTTAGGTATTTATTATTATTTAAGGTGACGACATGTTTCGGCCCCTGTTATTGGGCCATCATCAGGTCACAAGTATGAATTTAGAGGAAGGTGTGCAATGTAAGTCATAAAATAAGTTACATAAATCTGAAATTCAGTGGGATTTATGTAACTTATTTTGTGACTTCACTGTAAAGCTTCCTCACAATTCATACTTGTGACCTGATGATGGCCCAAAAGCAGGGGCCGAAACATGTCATCACCTTAAATAATAATATATAATAAACACCTAAAGTTACTAGTTGTGTTTTGACTTGTTTAAACTCGTTCCTTACTCATATTATTCTGAACACAATGGAGATGACTGACTTAAAGACTTCCATCTTGTGTTTGCTGAAGTGCCACTTTGTCAGATTGCCTTAAATTTGTTTCCTTTCATAGTATGGGAAATTCTAAGGGGTTCAGTTTACATGTGGCCTGCCTCTTATAACTGTTAGTTGTACCAATCCATCTTTATTTCTACATATGCAGTGAAACCTAACTTTTTCTTGTCTTAAATCATTCTAGAGTTTTCCCATGTAAATATATTTCACTCATTGAACAGATTCCCTTTTAACAGGGCTTTCTATGTATGGAGTTTAATCACTTGGTTTTTATCTCCTATTCACCGTTGTCTTGTTCAGTTTCACTGTTAGTGCCTGATTTAGAACTTTTGTCCATGGTCATGTTAGAGTTTGAAGTGAGTGCCATTTAATGTAGAAATTTTATGTACATGGGTCCGTGAATTGTGAATCGAATTTAATAATTTTCCAACAAGATGTGACTTATTCAGTTTATTACATTTCTGTAGGCAGCTCTACATGTATCGGGTGTTGACACCTATCATCAAGAGCTCGTACAACTGTAAATACAGCTTCTGGTATTGATTAACTGGATCTGCTACCATCCGCTCTCGTTGAGTTGGAACTGTCTCAACTGTTGGAACAGTTCCAACTCAACAACGAGAGCAGATGGTAGTAGGTCCGGTTAATCAATAGCAGAAGCTGTATTTACAGTTGTATGAGCTCCTGATGATGGGTGTCAACACCTGAAGCATGTAGAGCTGCCTACAGAAATGTAATAAACTGAATAAGTCGCATCTTGTTGGAAAATTATAAAATTTAATGTAGAAAATAATTTAACTTATTTATTGTAGACTTACAATATGTGCTCAGTCAACACAACAACATTAGAAATTAATGTGTTACCGCAACATGTTTCGACTCAGGAGAATCATCATCAGGCTGAATATTTAAGAACCATTAAATACATTATCCTTTACAGTACTATACATATAACTATTGCATTAGGGATCCTGTATGCATTACATTGAATGGGTA
>Ga0131853_10021013_pt1 | contig 11851 bp, 8 predicted proteins | sample TergutLab28metaG_FD_92764 | JGI IMG/M metagenome (GOLD analysis project Ga0131853, IMG submission 92764) | Labiotermes labralis P1 segment gut microbial communities from Petit-Saut dam, French Guiana - Lab288 P1 (version 2) (version 2) | ecosystem: Host-associated > Arthropoda: Insects >...
CCATGTGTTCGCTTTCGTAGTCATATACGCGAACCACAGTCATATTGTTCTGCGTAAGAGTGCCGGTTTTATCGCTGCAAATGACGGTTGTGCTGCCAAGTGTCTCTACGGCACGCATTTTTTTGACGATAACATTGCGCCGCACCATTTTCTGCACGCCAATTGCGAGAATTATCGTGACGACAATCGCAATACCCTCTGGTACGGCTGCCACCGCCAAACTCACCGAAATCATCAGCATTTCCATCAGGCTCATTCCGTACAGCAGCCCGATGCCAAAAATCACGGCACACACGGCTAAACACACGATTCCTAAAATTTTTGCAAGCTGGTTGAGCTTCAATTGGAGAGGCGTGGGCTCTTCGGGGGTTTCATTAAGCAGCTTGGCGATTTTGCCCATTTCTGTACCCATTCCGCAGGCAATCACTTCACCCATACCGCGCCCATATGTCACGATAGTTCCCATAAAGCCGGGATTTTCGGCGCTTTTGCTGACAGGCACAGATTCACCCGTGAGCATAGCTTCATCAATGCGCAGATTTACGCTCTCAATGATGCGTATATCAGCGGGCACATAGTCCCCCGCATCCAATATCACAATATCACCGATGACAAGCCGCGAAGAATCGATCTTCTGCGCTATCCCGTCTCTGCGCACTTTAGCCTGCGGAGCGGAGAGATCTTTAAGTTTTTTAAGTGCGTTATCCGCATGGTTTTCTTGAGTTATCGCGATTACCATGTTTATGATAAGAATACCGATTATAATTACGGCGTCCACCAAATCATATCCCGCCGCAATGGAAATGCCCGCCGCCGCAATTAATATAAGCACGAGGAAATCTTTGAATTGCGCCAAAATCATCTTTATAATGGATTTTTTCTTAGGTGCAGCCAAGCGGTTTTCGCCATTTGTGGCCAGACGGGCTTGGGCTTGCTGGGTTGTTAAGCCTTTATGCAATTCTGTTTTCATAAATGTCCTCCTATAGTAGAGTAATACTCTACTATTTGAAATATAGTATACAATGATATTCTTTTTTGTGAGTATACTATATTATATAGGAAATGTCAATCTCATTTGGCCTCATAATAAAAATGGGCGATTATTAATCGCCCCTACGTTGTATATAGCAAACGATTTTCGAAATCGTGAATGCGCGTCGGGCAAAACCAGCGAAAAATACATTTTTCGCTACCCTCCTTCATTCACGGCTCTCAATGTCGTTTGCTATAGTATAGTCAAAATAGTCCTTGCCAATTCGTCAAAACTATGTTATATTTGATGCGGGACAGTCAATATAAGCAATTTATAGAAGCGGTTGGCTAGAACCTCCGAAAGGAGGTGATGGCTCAGCAAATTTTGCTACGCAAAATTCGGCCTACGGCCGCCGGGTTTCTTCCCGGTGCGGTATGTCAGCATTTCATATAGTTATGATAGTTTTTTCAGCTTTGACGCTGCTCATAGGCATGATAAAGCTCATGATAGAGATAGCTGAACTTTCCAATAAAGGAAAATAACCGCCTCCGGCAAGAGTAGCGGTTATTTTAGTTAAATCATCAATTCTTGGCCAGCCGCTTTGCGACTGTCCTTTTACTTATTATACCCCATTTCCAAATAAATATTAATGGTTTTGTTAGTTTTTATTTAGACTTTAACAAAGGAGGCAACTATGCTAGATAATCTAATTTTCACACTAAACATAATAATCCCCATTTTCCTCGTAATAATGCTCGGGCTTTTCCTGCGCAAGCGCAAGATTTTGGGGGATGCTTTTTTGGCGGGCGGCAATAAAGTTGTATTTCGGCTGGCAATTCCCGCCAATTTGTTTGTCAGTCTGTATGTAGCTGAGATTGCCGATGCTTTTGATCCTGCGTTTGTCGCTTTTGCTGTTGCTTTTACGTTGATCAGCTTTGGTGCGCTTTGGGGATACGGCATTTTGTTTATCAAGCAGAAACATCTCATTTCGGCGTTTGTGCAGGGGGCTTTTCGCAGCAATCTGGCCGTGCTTGGATTCCCGCTTTGGATATATGTGCTGGGGAATCAGGCTGCTGCGCGCGGCGCGTTGATTTTGGCGTTTATTATACCTATTTATAATGTGATGACAATCCTCGTATGCACAGCGCACAGCAACAACGGCAGTAAAATGTCAATTAAAAGCACACTGCTCGACATTGCAAAAAATCCGCCTATAATAGGCATTACACTGGGCATAATTATAGGCTTATCCCCAATTACAATGCCTGTGCTTTTAATGCGCACAATCAACTATCTAGCGTCGCTGGCAATGCCGTTAGCACTTATATGTCTGGGTGTCGCCATGACATATAACGGGCTTGATGAACGGTTTAGAGTGTCAATGCTGTCAAGCATTATGAAGGTTTTGGTTTTGCCGATTATCGCGACAGCCGGTGCATTTGCCCTTGGCTTTCGCGGAGAAGACCTTGCCATTTTGATGATAATGGCGGGCACGCCATCTGCCGTGGCGGGCTATACGATGGTGGAGCAGTTGGGCGGAGATGGGCCTGCGGCATCGCAGATTGTGGTGTTTACGACGTTATTGTCGGCATTTACGCTGACGGTATTTATCTATGCGTTTCGGACTATGGGGATTATCATATGAAATTGCCCGAGTCAGCCGAAAATTATTTAGAGACAATTTTAATTCTGGGACGCGACGGCGGGCAAGTGCGCTCTGTTGATATCGCGCTTGAGCTGAATTATTCAAAGCCGAGCGTGAGTGTCGCAATGAAAAAGCTGCGGCTGGATGGGTATATTGAGGTGGACAGCGGCGGTTTTATCACGCTCACGGCAAGAGGCGCTGCAATCGCGCAGTCCATGTATGAGCGGCATATGATTATTTCGGATTGGCTTGTTTCTCTGGGGGTTGACAGGCAAACCGCCGCAAACGACGCCTGTAAGATGGAGCATGTGCTTAGCGAGCAGAGCTTTGAGGCTATTCGCAGGCATATTGGCAATTAATGCAGCAACAAGTAAAACAAACCACCCCAAAAACGGGCACGAGGCGCTCGCCTGTTTTTGGGGTGGTTATCTGCATTTTCTTATAGTGGGAACAGGCCTAATCAATCCGCATAAAACCCCATCTGCCATCGCGGCTATATGGCACAACGCCCTCGCTGTACTGCCACCATCGGATTTGCTCTACATCAAGATCATGGGATATTTTGCCCCTATCATCAAAGATGGCCCATTGGCCGCCTCGCATGGTGTGAGTGCCGCCGCCCTGGTTTTCCCAAAACTCTTCGCCGCCCCGGTTTGCAAATACGGGGCTGTTCAAGTATTGCCAGCTCATAGCTACAAAATCAAACATAGGCGGGGATATTTCGTTAGCCAACGCATCAAAAAAGCCCCATTGGCGGTTTTGCCAATCACTGCCGACCCCTGCACCGATAAGATTATCCGAAAAAACCTGGATGCTGTTAAATTCAAACGGCACAAGCTCTCTGCCATGCCCATCCACAAAGCCCCATCTGGCGTCGTCACTCCAGGCCTGGCCAAAATGTGCCACGACAACGTCCTGCGAAATGGCTCTAAATCCCTCAAACCCTTGCAGCATACGCAGTGGAAAGCTGAATTGCTGCCCTTCTGCCGTTAAGACGATGGCTTCGCCGGTGCTGTGGTTTGCAAAGCCAAACTGCGGCCATGATTGATGGAAAAGCTCAAAGCCGGTTGGTATTGCAGCGATAATTCTATGCGGTGTGGTTTCGGTGTCAAGCAGGTAGATTGCGTCTGCCGTGGTGCGCAGGGAGCGATTCCACGATATGCCTTGAATGGAGTAGCCGTACCGCTCAAAACGCTCTTCGTGCGATAATATATGGCCCGGCACAAGCTCGGGATGCACTTCTTCCCAAACATCGCCTGCGACATGGGACAGCCAGTGGCTGGTAGAGTTACCCCAGTATCCGATGCCGACGTTCACAAGCCTGTCTTCCCCCTGTAAAATCACAAACCAGGAGGGCTCTGAGTCAGTCGGAGGCTGCCACGCAGTGCTTATCCACAGAAATTCCGCAGGCATAATCAATTCGCCCGAAGTATTTATCAAGCCGTGCGCGCGCTGATCCCAATCACCTACCGCGACTATTGCAAATCCATCACTGCAAAATTCCTGTATATCCCAGAAAGTATCGGGTGCTACTATTTCGTTTCCGTATAAGTCCACCAGCCCTACATAATTCCCGCGCCGCACACGCTCAAGGCCGTTTCTGAACATAGCCCCGTTGATGCGGGTGTAATCATATCCGCCGTAGTAGTGATTCATGAACATGGGGAGGTCATCATACAAAGGCGGCACGATTACGTTGCCGTAGCGGTCTATAATACCTACCATACCATCGCGGCCAAATACCGCAAAGCCATTTTCGCAAAACGCCGATATCCAAATCTCATTTGGCATTTCGGTTTTATTGCCGTGAGTGTCAATGACGTATATCGTGCCGTCAAATGTGCTTACAACTGCCAGGCCGTTTGAGAAGTGTGTGGCGTGGTCATAGATTATGGGGATAACTTCCTCGCCCGCTCTGTTGATAAAGCCGTGCATTCCATCGCGCTCAACACGCGCCAGGCCGTTTACATCAAAGCCAAATTCAATTCCCCACCAATGCCAAACTGCCCCGCCAAACTCAACAGGGATGACAACCCGGCCGCTTCTGTCCGCAAAACCCCAAAAGCCGCCGATGCTCACGGGAGCAAGGCCGTATGTGTCAAAATTTAAAACGTCTTCAAAAAGCGGCTCGGTGATGAATGTTATGTGGTTTGTAGGCTCTGGGGCCGGTGGTATTGGTGCCGGTGTTTCCGGCGCAGGTGTCGCAGGTGTCGGCGCAGGTGTTACGTTGGGGGTGGGGATTGGTATCGGGGCAGACGGTTCGTCGCCGACGGCCAAAATGCCGTCATCTGCATTGTTTAACAAAAAGAACCACCCGCCTGCAGTGATTCCCGCCAGCAGCAGAAATATTGCCAGGGCAGTTATCAGCTTGTGTTTGCTTTTAGGGTTACCGCCGATAATGGGCGGATCATCGGTTGCTTGGGGTTGAGGGGCATCATTTGGCAGGGGTATTTCGGGGGCAGGCTGCGCCTTAGCGCCTTCAACAGGCACATTCTCAACAGGTGGCGCCACCGCATTATTATTCTTCTGCCCGCATTCCGGGCAAAAAAGCACATTCTCATCAGGCATCTTCCGCCCGCATTTTATACAAAACATATTTAGCCTCCGTTTAAATCGTAGTCGATATTATTATAACCCTAATACCGGCAATAGTCAAGGAGTATGAGCGATTATTGATCGCCCGTTCAGGCTGTAAATAAACCAGAATTACTGACAAAAATCAATATAATCGGCGTATGTTAGCAGTATATCGTAGGGGCGGTCATTGGCCGCCCTTTTTTGCAACAGATATATTTATACAAATTTTACGAAAATGCTTGATGTGACACGAAAATACATGATAAAATGGAAGTTGATTTCGGGCTATCAAAAGGGTTACCTTCTGATGGCGTACATATTTCACCTAATGCCAGCATTGCAGGAACGGTATCTATTGGTGAAAAAAGCTGGATATGTGTTGGTAGCAGTATTTCAAATAACATAACTATCGGAGCAAATAGCGTTGTAGGTGCAGGCGGGGTTGTCATAAGGGATGTGCCTTGCAACGTATTAGTTGCGGGAGTTCCTGCTGTAATAAAAAAATATTATAGCAATAAAGAATCAACATAATATCGCCAAGCTACGTTTGATGATTGCGACTTGATATTTGAATGGGCGAATTACCCGCAAACAAGAGAAAATTCTCATAAATAAAGAACCGATATTATATGAAAACCATGTAAAATGGTTTTAAAATAAACTTGCTTCTAAGGATGCTTGGATTTATATAATTCATCAAAACGGTTTATCGGTAGGGTTGCTTCGATTAGATAAAGGCGGAAGTAACGATTTGCTTGTTAGTTATTCTGTTGCACGGGAATCAAGAAGGAAAGGTTTAGGGAAAGAAATTGTATGTATGATACCCAAGATAATAGAAAATGAAAACATACCCGGCGATAAAATTATAGCTGAGGTTTTGATTGAAAATGAAGCATCAAACAAAATATTTAATTTTGCTGGACATGACAAACACCAGCCTTGTCTTATTTTTTGCTTTATCAATTAAGGTTGATAGGTAATTTCTTGTGATTAAACATCATAGGCCGCCCTTTTTTGCAAAAAAGCATTTACTTACAAAAAGCAATGTGATATAATCAGTGCTATGCGCAAAAAATAGGTGCATGGAAGGGAGTTGCTACGCTATGAACTACATGTATTTACTAATCTGCATAGGTGCTGTCGCTCTGGGGTTGCTTTTTATTTTGAGCCAGTTTGCGAAGGTCAAAAAGCAGCCGGTTGATCATCCCAAGGTTAAAGAATTGCAAGGATATATCAGGGATGGCGCTATGACGTTTTTGAAGCGTGAGTATAAGATTATCGCGCTGTTTTTGATATCTCTTGCGATCTTAATTGCGGCGTTTTTGGATGCTGATGGCGGGGCTGTGCTGTTTTCGGTATCGGCTGTTGCCACGGGTATCAGCTTTATTATCGGCGGTGTTTTTGCTATGATCGCGGGCTGGGTGGGTATGCGCGCAGCTACTTTAGCCAATGGGCCGACGGCCTGCGCGGCTAAAAACGGCGGTAAAAAGTCCGGAATGTATGATGCTTTGAAGATCAGCTTTGCGGGTGGGTCTGTCGCGGGGCTTATCATTTCTTGTATCGGGCTTTTGGGTGTTTCGGGGCTGATTTTGTTTTTTTCAAATGTTCCCATTGTACCGGGGACCGATAATATTTTGACAGTTATTTCCATAGTATACGGTTTCGCACTTGGTAGCTCTATCGTATCGCTGTTTGCCCGCGTGGGCGGCGGTATTTATACAAAGGCCGCGGATGTCGGGGCTGATTTGGTCGGCAAAGTTGAAGCGGGTATTCCTGAGGATGACCCACGCAATCCTGCCGTTATCGCGGATAACGTTGGTGATAACGTTGGTGACGTTGCGGGTTTGGGCGCAGATTTATATGAGAGCTATATAAGCTCAATCGTTGCGGCTTGCTCTTTGGGCGCGCTTATTACTGTATACGGCATGGGCGAAATGGAGCGTGTTTTGTTCCCACTGCTGGTATCGGCGGGCGGGCTGATTGCCGCAATTATCGGCTGCATACTGGTGACGTATGTCAAAAGCACAGATCCTGCCAAAAGCCTGCGAAACGGCACAATAGCAGCCGCTTTGTTATCGGGTGCTATAGCCTTTGCTCTGAGTTTCTGGCTTTTTGACGCAAATCAGATGGTGAGCGCGATTGCTGTGTTTTTGGGCATAGCTGTGGGTGTCGGCATAGGGCTTGTGACGGAATATTACACTTCGGACAAATACAAACACATCGCATACGTCAAAAAAATGAGTGAGACAGGGCCCGCGACAAACATCATCGGAGGCTTTGCCACAGGGCTTTTCTCGACATGGCCGATAATCATACTGATGGCTGTCGGCGTAACTGCCGCAGCGCTTATCGGTATCCCCAGCGGGCAGGAAATGTACTTCCTGGCGCTTTGCGGCGTGGGGATGCTGTCAACCGTCGGTATTACGGTGTCGGTTGACTCATACGGCCCTATTGCGGACAATGCGGGCGGGCTTGTAGAAATGGCGGAGCTGGGCGACGATATCCGCGAAATTACAGACCATCTTGACGCCGTGGGCAACACCACCGCCGCAATCGGCAAAGGCATTTGCATGGGGTCGGCTGCGTTTACGGTGCTGGGCCTGTTTGCGACGTTTATTATGACGATTTACACGCTGTTCCCCGAGTTTGACATATCTCTACTCAGCATTTCAAACCCTATTTTCCTGACGATGGCGATGGTGGGTGCGGCTGTGCCTTATCTGTTTTCGGCGTTTACGATTAAATCTGTGGGCAAAGCGGCCAATGATATGATTTATGAGGTGCGCCGCCAGTTTAAGGAAATGCCCGGGCTCAAAGAGGGCAAAAAGGGCGTTGTGCCTGATTATAACAGATGCGTTGATATTTCGACCAAAGCTGCTTTGCGTGAAATGATAGCTCCCGGTGTCGTGAGTGTTGTGACACCGCTTGTTGTTGGCGTGCTGTTTGGCTTTAGCGGCTTGGGCGGCCTGATTTTGGGGACGTTTGTCAGTGGCCTTGTGATCGCGCTGTTTATGGGAAATACGGGCGGCATTTGGGATAATGTTAAAAAGTCGTTTTCGTCCACAGGGCAGAAGGGTAATGAGAACTACAAAGCCGCCGTTATCGGCGATACCGTGGGGGATCCGCTCAAAGACACAGCAGGCCCTGCGATTGATATTTTGATGAAGCAGATGTGTATTTTATCCGTTATTTTGACCCCTCTGTTTGCATCGGAGGCAATCGGCGGCGGGTTGGGGCTGATTGGGCGGATCATTGCGAATATGTAGGGGTGATTAATAACATCTACCCCTACGAATAAATGATGAGTTTTATGTTAAGAAGCATAGGGGGAGTTAATCTTGGTTAAAAACTTTATGGAAATTCTATATGACAACGAACAGATAGAAACAGAAAGACTTGTTTTAAGAAAGTCCCGAAAAAACGATGTTTCCGATATGCTGGAATATGCCAGCGATGAAATGACGGTTAAATATCTTGTTTGGGCTGGCGCTAAGACAGAGGATGAAATGCTGGAGGGCATAATAAATTTTCATTGGTCAAGACCGGGCATTTGGGCAATTGAATTAAAAGAAAACTCTAAATGTATCGGAGCTATTGACATAAGGCTGAAGACAGAACATGAGAAAGCCGAGCTTGGCTTCGTTCTGAATCGACATTATTGGAATAGCGGCTATATGACGGAGGCTCTGTCTGCCGTATTAAAACTATGCTTTAATGAGCTTGGTCTGAATAGAGTTGAAGCAGTTCATTATGTAGGCAACGAAGGCTCGGGAAGAGTTATGCAAAAATGCGGGATGAAGTTTGAAGGAGTTAGCGAGCAAGGGTTAAAAATTAAGGGAGCTTTTCGTGATATCGTACGTTACGGAATAACAAAGGAGCAATGGCATTCTTTATGCACAACCGTAGGGGCGATTATCGACCCGCCCCTTTGACCCAACAAGAAAGGAAACCCACATGAGACTAGACAAATACCTAAAAGTATCCAGATTAATCAAACGCCGCACCGTAGCAAATGAAGCCTGCGACGGCGGGCGCGTAACCATCAACGGTAAGCCTGCCAAAGCGGCAACAGCCGTAGCTATAGGGGATATAATCGAGATAAAATTCGGCACAAACACCACGCGCGTGAAAGTGACGGCGATTATGGAGCATGTGCGCAAGGATGACGCGCAGGGGATGTATGATATGATGTGAACACAAAAGGGGCAGGGTTATCCTGCCCCTTTTGTGTTCGGTTTTAAAACACTTGACGAAAATTGTCGAATTGTGGTAATATAGATATGGAATACTTGGAATTGCATTAACCACAGGCGGTGGTTTCGCCTTTCTGCATTGTTCGGCGCAGAAAGGGGGTGTTGCTATGTTCATACTTGAATTGACTCATTACGAGGCTATATCATTGTTTCTAATGATAATCCTCATATATGTTACATATCGAGTGAATAAAAACAACGAAAAAAACTAACCGCCCCTGACCAAGGTAATGCGGTTAGTTTTATCATAAAACAACGGCGAAACCACCGTCACGGTTGCTGCATCCAATTTATTCCCAAGAGCGGCCTTGTAGGCTGCTCTTGTTTTATATATTAATCTTATCACGAAGCACCAAAAATGTCAATCAAAAGTTTCATTTCAACCCCCGCCGCACAAACTCCTGCGCGGCAAATGTCGCCACGTGCTGCGCGAAGCTGTTTTGACCGAACCCTGCGTCGTAGCCCAGCTCTTTTGCCAGCTCATTTGAAATTCTGGGGCCTCCGCAAATTAGCACAACCTTCTCGCGCAGCCCCTCAGCCTCCAGCATTTCCGTCAGTTCCGTCATGTTGGTGATGTGGATATCCTTTTGGGTGACGGTTTGGCTTACCAGCAGCACATCAGCATTCAGCTCTTTGGCACGTGCGATAAAATCTTCATTGGCGACTTGGCTTCCAAGGTTATGCGCTTCAATCATATCATAACGTTCCAGCCCGTAGTTGCCCGCGAAGCCCTTCATGTTCATGATGGCGTCAATGCCGACGGTGTGCGCGTCCGTACCGGTTGACGCGCCTATTATCACGAGCTTACGGCGGATATTTTCGCGGATGTAGGCGGAAACCTCATCCATGTTCATCACCTCATCCGTGGCGGCTGCAACCGTGATTGCGCCATAGTCAACGCTTGCTGCCATGCTGCCATATACTACGTAGAATGTGAAACCGTCGTCTAAAGCCGCACTGTGGGCGACGTTGATGCTTTCGAGGCCCATTTTTTGCGCGGTAATTTTGGCGGCTTCGCGGCCGCGGTCGTCATTTGGGATGGGTAGGGTAAAGGATAGCTGTATTTTGCCGTCGTTTAGGGTGTCGCCGTATGGCTTAATTAATTCTGAATTCTGAATTCTGAATTCTGAATTTTTTGTGATTGGTGCAGTTGTGGGAGGGAGATTAATAGGCCCTATGTCTGGGGTGTTGCTCATAAGCTCGATGAAGGGGTTGAAATATCCGTCTGCTTTTAGAGTTACTCCGCTTAGGCCGCGGCCATCGTCGCGTCCTCGCTTTATGCCTGCGAAAATACCTTGCTCAAGCGTTGCGAACAGCTTATTTTTCTCGATTTGCGCCAGAAGCTCGCAAGCCTTATCCAATACATGCGCTGCGCGGGTTTGCATAATACCGCCGGGCTTAAATTCAAGCTCATCGCCCAGATCTGCCATGGTGTTAAACACGTATCTTGCGTTGTCAATCGCAAGTGCGCGGTCGCTCATAAAAGGCGTGTGTATCGCCTCTGTCAGCATTCCCAATAGATGTATTTTTTGCCCTGTTATTATCGAAACGGTGTTAAACAGCGTGTTTTGGGCTGTGCCGCGAAATATGTCGCCCGTCATAAACTTCGTGGGCGGCATGTATTTTAACGGCGCATTTGGGAAGATTTCCCTTGCCATCTGCGCTTGCGCAAGCTCCATCAAAAAGCCGTTGTGGACATCGGGCGAAATCTCAAATGCGTGGCCAAGCCCCATTTGCTGCTCGGGGATTCCCGCGGCTATGGCGAGTTGCTCATTGAGAAATTGGCTAGTAAGCACGGTATGCGCTTGCTCAACGGCATCGTCGGTGGTGAGGTAGTTGTCCTCCCCGGTGTTGATGACAATACCCGCAAAGCCGTTGATCACGCGGGAAAAGAACTGGTCAACCAGCGTGCGCTGCATATTGATATCGCGAAACAAAATGCCGTAGAGCGCGTCATTAAGCATCACATCGAGCCGCTCCAAAGCCCCCATTGCCGCAATTTCGGGCATACAAAGCCCGCTGCAATAATTGCACAGGCGGATATATCGCCCTGCTTCGTCCCCTGCGGCATCCAGTGCTTCGCGCATCAGGCGGAAATTCTCCTGTGTGGCATATGTGCCGCCAAAGCCTTCGGTCGTAGCGCCATAAGGCACGTAATCCAGCAGGCTCTGGCCTGTGGTGCGTATCACTGCGATAATATCAGCCCCTTGACGCACGGCTGCTACGGCCTGAGTGATATCCTCGTATATGTTGCCTGTGGCTACGATTACGTAGATGAAAGGGTCGGTTTTATCGCCATGCCGGCTGAGCTTATCTGCTCGCACTTGACGGTTTGCCGCGATTGCGTTTACGGCTTCCTGCGCTATATCGTTGACGGCTCGGTGGATATCGGCGACATCGGCC
>Ga0131853_10021015_pt1 | contig 11850 bp, 9 predicted proteins | sample TergutLab28metaG_FD_92764 | JGI IMG/M metagenome (GOLD analysis project Ga0131853, IMG submission 92764) | Labiotermes labralis P1 segment gut microbial communities from Petit-Saut dam, French Guiana - Lab288 P1 (version 2) (version 2) | ecosystem: Host-associated > Arthropoda: Insects >...
ACCAGTTGTGGAGCTGATGTCATTCCATAAGATACAATTGTTATTTTGTGGCACCAGATTGATTCTTCCCTAGATTATCTCTACAGCACTTTGTATGGCGCTATGTCATCAGAGGCACAGCCATTTACCATTATAATGTCTGCTGTGACGATAATCGTGATAAATGCACACTTCAGAGTTCATCTCTTATGCTTGCTTCAACCAGCAGTTGACGAGAATTATTGAAGGATTCCCCACCAAACCCTGTATACAGCTCTCCACTCCCCGTCCATCTCATTCTTCTCTGTTTTATCACAAGAACTATACATGATGAGAAGTACAGATTATACAACCTAAACTATAAAAAGAGTAATTACTGTCATTGTAGATACACGCGGTAAATACTGTCATTGCAGGTACACTAGTTCCTAAGAATTATCGACGAATTTAATTAAAATTGGACCTAATTATTTTTTTACATTTTCGTTGTTCTGTTATGTGTTCTGACGAACGTTTTTTTTAATGGGGCGCGTGGGTTAAATGTATATAAAAGTATAAATTCTGAAATTACATTTCAGAAAAATTTTGAAGAAATAGGCACTTTTAATGAAGGAGAAAGAATTTTTGATGACGTTACATAGAGTATTGTATGATACAGAGCCAGTTGATTCTACTCAAATTTTATATTATATTTTTCTTCTGATATGCATTTTAAAACATTTGGTTTGATGTAAATGTAGAGAACGTCTTAGCGTAGTAGTTAGAATTTGTATTGTGTACAGGAGATGAGGGTTCACGAAGATGAGCCTGTCACCTTTTACCCTGAATATGAATCCTGGTTATTGGCTACAGGCGTGGAGATAGCATTATTATTATCATTATTATTATTATTACTATCGTCTTTAGTCCTTTCGTTCCAATTGGCAAGTCATTTGTTATTCTAAATATATTGTAATCACATCCCCTCTGAACAGTAAGGTTTGCTGTGAAATCTCATGTGATTTGATTTGTACAACTTAGTAGATAATTGCATAAAGGGAAACTGCAATTTCTCTGCGCATGGATGGAAATTGTGAACGATATCCATTGGTTTATATGTTACCACAGCATTATGTTGCAACTGTCAGTGGCTAAACTCTCCTGTCCAATAATTCATAAAAATAGCTACAGTACAGGCAAACCAGGTTAAGATCAGTCGTCAGGCAGTTTCGAAATCCAGCCAGCCCTTTTGTTCAAATAAAGGCAGAAGTGTTTTAATTGCGTCTTTGTATCTTTCACTAAAATGGACTGACTGCCTTTCCTTTAACATTTTCTCTGCAACTGGAGTGTTATTAGGTTTTGCCAAAATCAAAGGTAACAGTTTGCAAGCAACCAGCGCCGCAGCGACCCAATTTGTCTAATTGCTTGTGGAACTGATGCGAGGATGGCCACAGGTCAGCACGTCAGAGCGATGTGAGGGTTGAGTGCAAGGTGTTGTAATACTCTTCCACCAGAACACTGTGCTTCTCAAGGATCTGAGGTGTGGTCCACGTCCAATACCTCCTCCTTCCACATTCTTTAAAATTCACCCATTTTGATGACATTCCATTGCGTGCGTACGTTAGATGTGTAGTAATGTGACAGCGATCTGTCACTCAGCTCAGATCTTTGGATCATACCCAAACACATGTTTCGAGCCAAAGGGAATTAAACCTCTTCAGCAAATTTTCGTGTTTCAGTAACTGTTCCCCTTAAGACGAAATTTCAACTACCATATTTGTGCTGCGGTTACTGATCATGTTTGACGCTGACCGCTGTGACAGCCTTCTAGTGGGTACTGCTGTTAGTGACTGTATCATAAGCCATCAATGCATTCCTAACGAACATGACTCTCAGGTGATTTACCTGTTCCAGAAGGCACTGTTGAATGACATTGTAACTGGAAGGAAGATGCTGTTCAAGATGTAGCGATGTGAAATAGTAAATAAATAATCGATATTACCATGTTTAATATTTTAAATTAATTCTAGTCTATTATTTACGAGGTGGCGGTCTTCAGCATAATCCAGATTTCAACAAGATCAAAGCGATTTACCCCAGAACTTACCGAATGCTGTGTGCAGTGCTAATTAGTGTGATCTTCTTTAACTCAATGGCTGAGCGGTAAGCTGGGAGCAACTGAAAATTCTGAACTAATCCCCTCTTAATCGTTCCTAATGCTCCAATTATAACCGGCACAAGTTTTTTCCTCAATTTCCACATTCTGCTGACGTCGATATTCAGTTCCTCATACTTGCTTAGGTTATTAGTTTCGTTGTGTTCAGTTCAGTTCCGTTTACTCGCGGTCAGCAAATCCGTTTTTGTTTACCTCCACCACTGGATATGGGATTTTTCGAGACAACAATCTTAGCTATACAATTCACTATATATTGTAAATACAACTGACCAACACTGTATTAGTTAATAAATAAAACAAGCATACCGTTAATTGGGGACGGAACCTCCTTAGAGGAAAACATGTTTCTATGTGAAACAAATCAGACGTTTACAGAGCCGGATTATCACACCGTCGTCAGCGAAAACGTACCCAGTCATGCACTCACACACCAACGCAGACACACACACACATACACACCACACACACACACACACACACACACACACATACCACACACACCACACACACACCACACACCTCACACACACCACACACCTCACACACACACACACATACACACCACACTCACACTCACACACCCACACACACACACACACCTCACACACTCGCACACACACACACACACACCTCACACACTCGCACACACACACACCACACACACACACACACACCACTACATAAATTCATACCTGCGTACTCATGTATGCTGAATGTAAGTCACGTATACGTCCGTGGTTAAAAACAGTTCGGAACTCAGCTTTGTGACCCCAGCCGTAGGGGAAACGTGTGGGAGGCTGGGTGGAAGTAACACGTCGTGTGTACGGTGCGTTATTGAGTGGACGTGAGGTGGCATGTTGTCTGACATCATCTTTGGTGAGAACCGATATGAGGCACAAACTGTTTTTTTTTATGGGTGGGTGGATGCACGCCACTATCAATTACCGAACGCACGTCTTTTAATTTTTTATATTAAAATCATGTATTTAAATGCCTGGCGATGGTCAGTACGACCGTAACATATGGCATATATTGACGTAACTGATAAAACTTTTTGTGGTTGACAGCAGTACGTGTACCAATTTTAAGACATCTTTATATATATATATATATATATATATATATATATTATTAACGTGAACTACGCCGGTTAGAATAGAAGGTCTGTTTTGAAATCTCTATCGTAGGTGCAAAGTTGAGTTCCGAACTGTACTATACAGTAGTACGTCATCATGATAACACCAAGGAGACGCAAACATGCTTATTTTATCAAGAGGCTATAACCATGAACCCGCAAGTGATGGGGCTTTGACAGAGAGACATTTTAGCGGTCCCCAGTCGACCGTTCTGTAGGTGTGTAGGTTACCACGTCCGCTGAGAGCGAATTGTGGGGGCCCAGAGTCGGATGTGTTGCATATGGAGTTGGGGAAGATGCGACTAGTGGGCGTGAATACGTCGTCATTTGGTTTCCAGCACGTCTATAGTGCACGAGACTTGTGACCAGCAGTAGCGTAGCTAGTCTACATAATGAGGAGCTTAATGATCTGTACTCTCCATCCAATATTTTGCGGGAGATAAATCGAGAAGAATGAAGTGGGTGGGTCATCTAGCGCGTATGGAGGAAGGATAAGACGTGTACAGTATTTTGGTGGGGAAACGTGGGTGAAAGAGCCCACTGAGGAGACCCAGGCGTAGATGGGAGGATAGTATTAAGATGGATCTTCGGGAATCGAGCTGGCTCAAGATAGGGAAGGGTGGCGGGCACTTGTGAATGCGGTAATGAACTTTCGGGTTCCATAAGAAGTGGGAAAACCGGTTAGTTTCTCAAGTACGTCACTGCTCAATGTAATAAGTAAGTAATTAATTATGTAACTAAGTAAGTAAGTAAGTAAGTGGCTTTGCGAGGTGAATTGGCCGTCTGCCAGGGTAATTAAAATAACAGGGGTCAGCTCTGACAGATATCATTAGCGCTTAAAAAATTACAAGTGTTTGTTAAATTTAATTATACTCGGGTCAGTAATATAAAATTTGTTGGCGCGTAAATTCAATTTGAGGCGCGTTTGTAAAATTGCGTAAAGCGACTTTTAGTTTCGTCATATATGTCTCTCCGCAGGAAACAAGTCGGCTAAAAATGGACGGATTTTGATTGAAAGTAATATTTGAGAATTTTTGGAAAATTTGTCGAAGGCACTGAAATTTCATTACAATATGACAATAATAACGGGTACTCTACATGAAGACAGATGTACATTTCTGATCATATCTCGCTGAATTCTTCTTACAATGAGAAATATTTCGGGCAAAATTATTAGAGAAAATCAATACAAACATTTTGAGTCCAATATCTTTCAGAAAATCACAATGTTTATGAGATAATGTGGAATATATGGTATAGTCAGCCAGTATAATAAGAAGCATTCGCTTTGCATGTCAGGCAACGAAGATAAGAATACAGGAACACCCTCAGAATAGGATATGATATTTATTAAATGCAATTGGTGTTCCACCCGATGGCATTGGTAGGTAAACTGTATACAAATAGAAAATAAACGACTGTATACATGGGGAGATAGAATACACGAAGCAATACAATGAACGCCCCTCGGTGTTACGTACTGACTTGTTTCATTTAAAATATTCATTATGACTTCCAAATTTTCGCCCTTTCGACTCAAAAATCCGGGTGGGCCTCACAACACGCTTCTCCCATCCGCCGCAAAGACCCAGCCAACAAGACAGACAATGAACTTATAACGTCGCTTTGTGGCGCGTTATCGTAGCCATAGTTGCAAAGAAGAGGGAACAGTTCTTTGTTTGTATTTTTGAGCTGCATGTCCTGTTAACAATATAAAAATATTGGATGTTGCACAGTAACACTTTCGTGGTGAAATTACGTCGCGGAAGATAATAAATCGAAATTAGGTCTTCATGTAAAATACACGACAATTTTTGTCCACTTTTAACCAAATTTGGATTTTATTTTGAGATAAAAATTCCCCCCAGTACTAAATTTCACCGAAATTTTTACAGTCGGGGCAGCGCTTTTGTATAAGGACAGAAGGACGGATAGATCCCCTGAAGAACATGACAGAGCCAACAGGCAATTTTCGGGACTATGTCGAAGTGCCTAAAAATAGCGACGGCATGAAATATTGAGGTTATGTTTTACGACTTCTGCGCCTGTAACATACATTATACATTATTTTTTATAGATGCAGAAATCTAAGATTTAAAATTTCAACTAATTATGCAAACTTTTTTCCTTTTAATTCGGGCCGACATTCTTGTGACTTCGTACCGCAGAATTACACAAACACACGATAGAATGGAGCTGAGAGCCACTTCCGTGGTGCTGGTACAATATTCCGACCGAATTATTGCGCAGCAATAAAAGAGAACTCTTCCTTTGCGAACCATAATTAGGTTCGAACTTGGATCGTGTTCCTCTTCATAATTATGTTTGAACATCTGTCTGTAGAATCACCCAAGCTTCTCTTTCTCGACGGAGGTTATGTGAACATTAGTGTAGTTTTAACGTTGCGATTTCAAATAGTCTAAACAAGTAGGTTCTTTTTATGTTCACATCCTATATTCACAATCAAAACCAAACTGTGCACTGCCTTCACTTATACCCTTCTGCAGCAACTCAGGGTACGTAACTACAGTAACAATGTACGTAGACGTTGCGTTTGAGTGCGTATTGACAGGTCGTTTACCGTGCTAATGGGGTTGTATAAAGGCGAGGCGCAACGTCAGGTTTTCTAGAAAGTTTAGTGATCTGTCCCGTCACTTTCAGCAGCACGATACCTCTAAGTCCAATGAACGGCAACGGTATTTGCTGAATAAATGAAAGTGCGTGCCAGTCGTTTCCTGTCTGTATGTATAAAATAAAATTTCCATTCCAAAGTACAGTTTACAAATTACAAGTTTTAAACCAAATGTTAATTAAATATACATTACAATATACATTACACACTCCCGTTCTTAAACAAAGATTTGGGTTGAAATATATAAAATAATATGTCAACCAAATATTAAATTGTATAAAAAAATCAACAACGTAGTAATTGGGGATTAACACAGACAGATGTTCAGCCATAATTATGCACAGGAACACAGTCCAATTTCGAACCAAATTCTGTTTCTTCAAGGAAGAGTTCTCTGTCAGTATTGCGCAGTACTTCGGTCGGAAAGTTGTACCAGCACCACGGAAGTGGCACTGGCTCCATTCTATCATGTTTTTGTGTAATTCTGCGGTACGACGTCACATGACTCTCGGTCAGAATTAAAAGGAAAAAAGTTCGCATAATGAGTTGAAATTTTACATCATAGAGTACTGTATCTATACAAAATACTTTACAACATACCTTATCCAAATACAAGTTGTAAAACATAACCTCATTATTTCATGCCATCGCTATTTTTAGGTAATTCCGCATAGTCCCGAAATTCCAAATATTGTACCTGCATCATTTTGATAGACGAAGAATAAAAGGCCAACTTGCTCTTGGTTCGATGTGCAATACGACCAATGTGGTAATTCAACAGAAAAAGTCGCAAGCTCCTGATTATGGACATATTAACATCCGAAATATATTGAGCACATGAGAAAAGAAATAAAATAGCAAGTGACATCTAGTTGTTCCTTTATTTTTCAACTAAAACTTGTAATTTTTATATAGCTAATGAGTTTTTAAATAACTTTTCTCAACAACGACATCTACTGTCCTTTTCCTAGGCCATCATGAGGTTGATCACTCACCTCTTACAATATACAATATTATGCTTTTGTTGAATAAGATCTCGCGTACATCCATAAATTACCTATTTAAATGACCACAATAGTCGTAGAATAAACAGATGTTATAATATAAAAAGATATAAAAATGATTAAACTTCGTGGTCACGAAAGGGGGGTGGGGTTTCTAAACCCCAACCCCCTTCCGGGCCCCTCAGATTCGGTCTCAGAGGACGTGATAACCTACATACTTACACTCTACAGACAAGTCGACGCGTGACCTTGAAACTTTTCCCACTGTCATGTCCCAAACAAATGTACGTTTATGAGTGTTGCACCTTCAGAAGATTAATCATGTTTGTGTCTTCTTGGCGTTTTATCGTATCATTGTGACGTAGTACTGTATAGTACAGTTCGGGACTCAGCGTTGAGAATACGGTAGAAATTACAAAAGACGCCTTTTCTTCTACCAGTCGTACTCCACGTTAATATCGATATGAAATAAGTCTTAAATTTGCTACACCTAGTGCCATTAACCACAATAAATTTTATTAGTTACGTCAATAAATGCTATATATTTGGTCGTACTCAGGCATTTAAATACACGATTTTAATATGCAAAAATAAAGACGTATGTTCGCCAATTAATAGTGCTGTGCCCGCCAAAAATTTGGGTCTCGCACCGGTTCTCACCAAAAATGATGTTAGACAGCAGGCCAAATCACGTCCATTGGATGTCGCAGCGTAGATAAAACGTCTTACTTCCTCCCAATCTCCAACACATTTCCCCTACGTCTGGGATTGAACCCCACTAGGTGGCACAGATGGTGGAGGGGGGGGGGCTCAACACCCTGTTCATCTCAACCGGCTGTTTGGGCGACTGAGCTCTGCGGCGAGGATTTCTTGCGGGATAGAGTAAGCAACAGTCTCATAAAACGCATGTATCCAGCACAGGGATATAAAGCAAGTAAACAATATATTATAAGCACTAGGTAAATAGTACATACAAAAGGTAAGAAACAAAGAGATCACTAGAGCCAGCAGCGCTGTGCTCGCTGTTACACATACGTACGTAAATTAAACAAGACTCGAAACACTAGCAAGCAAATAATATCAGGCTGACACTTCAACATAAACAACCTTAGAAAATGCATGGACATGAAATGAGTAACCCACAAAGGAAATATACAGAACCAACAAAACCGCTCCCTGAAAATATTTCGCTCTCGCGAAACTCAACCGTGCTTCATAACCGGCCCGCATTAGTCTAGTCTGCCCAGTAAGACTAGCGTGCAGCAACTCTTATCACTGAACAGAGGTCACAGGGTTACGTACAAAACAGTAATAAACCTGGGAGTGATACAAACTTATACTCTACTGCACTTATTACACAGTGTTATTCTTGTGACCTATACATAATAGAAGCATGTTTACATTATTCATGTCAAACACCGACATGGAAATAATATATGGCACGAAGCCATTACCTCTACCGAGCACCCCCGGCCACCGGCGCGACCAGGCCCACAGCCAAAACTTCAATTTGGAAAAGTGAAGAACCAGGACCGAATCACGAAGTCTGCAGTCACGCCAAAACGTCGCGCCGCGTGCAGTACCTAAACCGCCAGGTCAGGCAGATCGCTCCTCGCCAGTCAACCTTCCTTACACGAGAGCTGGATGACGACAGAAAGTTCTCGGGCCTCACAAGCCCTGAGCAAAGCTCACGCAACACAACCCCTTTCAACCCCTTAGCACACTCACGGCAGCCAATCGCCGATCGGTAACTAAAGTTTCGAGATGAAAGTTCAGGTGAAATGGCTTCCGCCTGGAGACGGCCTTGAGCCAAACCCAACCGGTATGGCTCAGGATCACGAAGCTCAGTCCCGAACTAATTTAACCACGGTTACATACGTGACTTACATACACGATTACACAGGTACGAATTTAAGTTCGCGCGTTTGTGTGTTGTGTGTGTGTGTGTCACATTCTTAATAATATTCCTTAACATAACAGATGGAATTAGATTCATAGAAAATTTTCCTGTCATAGTACTGTTCAAAGAAATTAAAATCTCCTTTACTTCGTAACTCCAAAATAGCAAACTCTAACTGACGAATATAAGTAAATATGCTACTCTGATTGTAAAGAGTGTAATTTAACCAGTGGATTGCCATGTCTGTGTCATCCTTCCATTTATTTGAATCTAGAATAATATCTTTCACTTTCTCAGATAAAGTTTCAACGGCTTCTGTATTAAATTTACCTGCAGATTCCAAAGTTTTCAAATATGTCATTTGATGATTGACTGAGTGAACAATGTCTCCTTCCGTTCTGTTCATCTTATCTACTCTCTTATGTAATTCCTCTACATCTAACAATGTAGCCGTACCAAAAAACCATTTTAACACAGAACCAGCTGCACTTAACACAGCACGTCTCTTATCAAGACGAGGTTACATTTCTCTAAAAGCATTAATCTCGTCTTCCAGTTTCTGTAATACATATTCTATGTGGTTCAGTTCATGAACTGGGGCCAATGGCGTTTTGAATTTCTGCATATAAAATAAATCTCCCCTTAGCTTTGCAATTGTTTGCTTGTAGGTGCTGAAATCCAGGTTTACTATCACAGTCCATGCGTCATTTGTCAATATAATGTCTCTTTGCTTGATAAAAATTGTGTTCTGATAAATTTCCATATTGGAAATAGTATGGTCAGCGGAAATACTCCCAAATCCTGCAGTAACATAACATATGTTTAAGTATTTACACTAAATGTGTTTTCCATAATTGCTATGTGTAGCTTTCATCGCTCACTGGCTTTGTTTATCTTGTCCGCCATGTTGTTTGACGTCAAAACAGCTGTCTACTACGTCACCATTAACAAGATGGCCGATCAAAGCAGTGGACCGTTATGCTCAACCCATACACTCTGTCCTGTTGGTGTATTTACATGTGTACGCCACTCACATTCTTATATTTGCAGAAATTATAAAATTAATTATTATAATCTGCATATTTCTCACATTCTTATCGTCTCGCGTAACTGCCTCAACATCTCGTGTTGCATTGGCACTTATACAGGAGACTTCTCCTGCAACTGTAACCTGGTACGACTCCTGGTCACGGGTGGTGCAATAGGTGGAACGTGGAGAATTTGGGGGTTCATAATCTGGGTCTTGCGCCGAGGAATCGAGCATTTGCCTCGTCCCATTTCTATCTGCATCTGGGGTTTCAACGTTTCCAGGCACTTGGGGATCTTGGTCTAACTGTTCTTGTTCCTTTACCAAAGCTTGCGTTTCGATAACCTGTGGTTCGTGTTCAAAACCAGTGGCGATAGGCCGCGACTCTATTTCCGCGTTTTCATCAAGGGTCTCCTCTGTCTCTAGTTGTCTAGTCTTCTGCCTAGGAAGATGTGCGTTTTCGAAATTCCAGGGAGTTTGATCGTACGATTTCTTTAAACGGTTAATATGAACCACAAATTCCTTTCCTTTCTTTTCCACTGTTTTATAATTCAAATCACATAATTTCTGCACAACAATAAAAGGTCCTTGCCAAAATGATCTAAACTTATGACACCTGCCTGGCTTCCTAGCAGGGCAAAACAAATAAACCTTATCATGAACCTCCAATTTCCTCTCCTTAGCTTTCTTATCATAATAGGCTTTGTTCTTCTGGTGTGCTCTCTGGTTATTGAGCCTAACTTCCTTATACGCTTTCAGTAGACTGGATTTCAAGTTTTTCAATCTGTGAACTTGGCCAACGTCCTGTATATCAGGTGAAATTATGGCCTATAATTCTCCGTCATTTGGTAAAACCATCTCTCGGCCACGTAGTGTAGAGAATGGACTCTAATGCGTCCTACTGTGCGGTGTTGCTCTGTGAGCTATCAAAAATATATGGCAACACAACATACCAATTCGTACCGGTAGAGTCTATGTAATGTGCAATAGTCATGGAGGACTATGAAACCTTTCCACCATCCCGTTACTCATCGCATGATAAGCGGATGTCCTGAATTTTCTAACTTTTAAAATCTTACACGTTTCTTGGAAAAATGCCGAGATGAATGACCTTCCTTGATCTGTGATCAGAGTAGATCCACTACCATGCCCAGCTACAATTTGTGTAGCGTAGACTCTTGCACAAGTTTCTGCCGAAACGTCCGGAATTGGGAAGGCTTCGACGTACTTTGAGAAATGACCGATGAAGTTCAGCAAATATCTGTTTTTTTTCCGGGGTGTTACAAAATAAGGCCCGGTAATATCGAGTGATGTAACCTGGAAATGTTCTGAAGGGGTTTCTACCTCTCCTAGCGGGGCTCGAAAATCTTGTTTGCCTTTCCGCGTCTGGCACTTATCACAACGCCTGATGTACTCCTCTATGCTTTGTCGCATTTTCGGCCACCAATACTTGAGAGATATCAACTCGAATGTCCTTTTGCACCCCGGGTGGGCAACGAAAATGGGGTTGTGATTTTCAGCGATTGCGTCTTGTATCAGGGATTGTGGAACTACCTATTTATGCTACCCTTCTATACAAAACTCCATCCGTTTCCAAAAAATATTCACCGTTTGCGGTAAGTCAGTTCTGTATCTGCTCTTTACAAAATGAATCCTTCCTTTGTTCCCTAAGCATGATCTCCTTGCTTATTTATTTGGTATTCTCAACCAGTCCGGCGTGCTTAATTAGTGCATCTACGTGCTTAATTTTGCTACCAGGTACAGTGCACGTTCAATCTCAAAATCAAATTCAGACAAACGTAGGCCCCAGCGCATAAGGTGGTCGTTGTGGTCAGCAAAATTTCGTAGAAACTTGAGAGCTGCATGGTCGGTTCTCTCTAAAAACTTTTTCTCACATAAATAGCACCTAAAATACTTTGTAGCCCACACAACTGCTAAAGTCTCTAGTTCTGATGCTGAATAAGTGCTCTCTGCTTTATTAAGCTGCCTGCTTGCAAAAGAAATGGGTCTCTCAATGC
>Ga0131853_10021016_pt1 | contig 11850 bp, 18 predicted proteins | sample TergutLab28metaG_FD_92764 | JGI IMG/M metagenome (GOLD analysis project Ga0131853, IMG submission 92764) | Labiotermes labralis P1 segment gut microbial communities from Petit-Saut dam, French Guiana - Lab288 P1 (version 2) (version 2) | ecosystem: Host-associated > Arthropoda: Insects >...
AGTATTTTGGTCGGTGTCAAACGAATTTATACAAAATGCGATATCTTGTGTATTTGTTACTATCTTTTATGGCGGGGGTGTGTTTGCGTTCCTTTTATATGAAAGGGATGGTATCTTTTGTGGGTTGTTTATTAAAATAAAATCCGCACACCCTTGAAAAGTGCGCGGATACTGTGGCGGAGAGAGAGGGATTCGAACCCTCGAACGCCTTTTGAGCGTTACGCCCTTAGCAGGGGCGCTCCTTCGGCCTCTCGGACATCTCTCCGTAACAGATACATTTTACATCAAATTGGTGTGTGTGTAAAGTGGAAAGAAGTTGCCCCAGTTGCGTTGGCGGTTAGGCCATCGGGTGTGGTAGTCGTGCACGGTCGGAGCCAACCAAAAGAACCGCCGAACACAGCGCAACAAAGACGGTAGCCAGTATCTTTTTCATTTTGAAAATGTAGTGCACATATGCACTATATGCAAATTGAGGGGGTTGGGCGAGAATTACTCGGCCGCAGGTTCTTCTTTTTTCTCGGTTTCAGGGGCAACTTCTTCAGTTACTACTGTTTCCTCGGTTGTTGTTTCTTCGCATTTTGAATCGCATGGCGTGCAGTCTTTTTTCTTGCCGCCGAAAAGTTTTTTGAAAAAGCTCATGTTTTATATCCTCCGCAGGGGTACGTGTCCCCTATATACATCCTATATTACACGGGCATTCATTTTAGAACAAGCGATTTTTGGTTGTTTTAACGAAAAATGGCTATTTGGACTGTTTTAGGCCTTGGGGTAATTTTTTCGTAATAGTTCGGGCCGAGGCCGCAGGCCGAGCGTTTGGCCCGAAGCGAAGCTTGGGGGGGGTTATTTTTTTGCGTTTTTTACTGGGGGGGGTTTCTCCAATTGGGGAAAGGGTTTGCCTTAACAGGCGGTTGTTCTTTTGGGTGTCCAAAAGAAAGCTTAATTAATTTCCTCACTATAGTTAATTTCTGGGCCGTGTCATCAATGTGCGCAGAGCGCACGGACTTATGGAAACCAAAAGACATTGGGGGCAAAGCGAGTGTCCCCAAACCCCCTTGCGCACTAAAGTATAGAGGTTTGCTTTTCTTCATTAGATATATACTGCCCTCCTTTGCAGTTTAGGGTAGCATGGGAATTTTGGGGGTCAAGGGGGTTGCTGACATTTTTAGAGGAAGAATTTTTGGGGGACGCGTTCGTTTGTGAATTCGATGCCTTCGGATTCGAGGAGGCGGCGTTGTTCGCCCGGGCCGCCGAATGCGAAGCCCGATGCCAGGGAGCCGTCGCGGAATACCACGCGGTGGCATGGGATTGTCGCGTTGTCGGGGTTTGTGTGTAGGGCCCAGCCGACCATGCGGGCGGCGCGGGGTTTTCCCGCCATCATTGCTACGCGGCCGTATGACATTACATGGCCAGGTGGGATTGATTTTACGACATCGTATACATCGTTGAAGAATGGCATTGGGTCCCCCCTTTGGTTACTTTTAGTAGTTGTGATTAGATTAAATGGCCGATAGTATTATCCAGCCAAAAGAGATAAAGGTAACCATTGTAAAGACGAGGCTTATGATGAATAATACTTTTTTTGCAATACGCCTTTTTTGATTGCCACGGATTATAGGGTAAAGAACCAAAATGTACATTTGCAGGTCATCCATTTCCGTTGCTTGGTCTGCATATTTTTCCTCGTATGTTGAGATGAGTACCTGTCCATGTGAAATGAGTAACGTTACAACGCACATTATTGCAGTTAATCCTATCAACAGCATGGTCGCAATAATAGCACCACTGTCCCCAACTTCGCGAGAGACCAACATTGCTATTGATGCAAGAAAACCCATACAAATCGCAATCAGAATTTGCACTTTTGAGTTCATGTCTTTTATTGTTTCGATTACCCTTTCATTGAGTTTTTTCAAGGTCTCGAATTCATTTTTATGCACAGCAAGTTTGTCGGTCGCAGAGCTTGACTTTCTTTTCATTATAACTTCATACAAGTCTTTAGTCTTTTTTTTGTAATCGGTAGTGTTGGTCATCATTATACGTTAACTATGCTCCACCGCCGCCGCCTGGGGGGAAACTTGCAAATACTTTACCTCCACCACCGCCTGGGCCACCTGGTGGAACGTCTATGTAGCCTCCGTTTCCTGGGGCACCTCCTGGTGGGCCTAGTTTTTTATTTTCCATAATTGGCCTCCTGTTTTAATTATATTCTTTGGTGGTCGCTATTGGACTCGAACCAATGACTTCTTGCGTGTCGAGCAAGTACTCTACCAACTGAGTTAAGCGACCTCTTTTGAGGAACAGATTAATATAGCATGGGATGAGCGTGGTGTCAAACCACAATCACGCGGATGTGGGTGGATTCGGGGCGGGTGGTGCCCGAGATTCGGACGTTGGCGGTGAGATAGATGTTGGTTTCGCCGGAGGTGTGGGCGTGGATTGTGAATGGGAAGAATGTGACCGTGGCGATTGAGGTGTCCGCGACCGTCCAGTTGGTTATTGCGTGGCAGGTGTCGATACGGAGGGGGTTGGTCATTGTGCGGGTGCCGGCCGTTATTGTTATAGTTGATTGGCGGAATTGGAAGATGTAAGTTGTGTCTGTGCCGTTTGGGTTTGTGCCAGGAGGTTCGATTGGTGGGGGTGGTGGAATGTTTTCGGGTGGGGATGGAGTGTGGCCCGTGCCTCCTCCGCCCATAATTGGGGGAAGTTGGTTTTGGGTTGTGTTATTGTTTGCGGCGTTGGATGAGATTACCGCGGGGATTGAAAAAGATAGAATTACGCCGAGGACGCAGGACATTATGACAGCCATGACACGCCAGTCGCGGAATGAAATCCGTTTGAAGAAGTTTGTTTCTTTTGTGGTGGACATTTAGGCCTCCTTTGCGGATAATGAACTTTTACTCTTCTTCTATTCCAAGAAGATAATCAGATGATATATTAAAAAATTTAGCCAATTCTAAAAGAGTTGATGAACCAACATCAATTTTTCCATTTTCAATACGCCCAATAGTTGTTTGGCTGACACCTATTGCATCGGCTACTTCCTGTTGGGAAAGTTCTCGCTCGCGTCGTAATTCATATACACGTTTGCCCAAATTTTTCCAATTCTGCATGACACTATTATTTATGTGTCTTTATGCATATATGCCTTATTATGCGTATGTGTTTATTTGACGGAGACGTTGTGGGCGGAGCCCTCGGCGTGGGAGGCGGGTGAGATTACGGTTAGGCGGGTGGTTTTGTAGAATGTTTGGAGGTCGTTTGAGCCACAGTTCCCCATTGTTGATTTGATTTTGGCGATTGTTTTGTCCAGGGTTTCAGTCATTGGGCCAGCGGCGGGAATGTAGGAGTCCACGCCCTCTACGAATACCATTCCCGTTTTGCCGTAGCGTTGCCAGTTGCGGGCGCGGGCGGAACCCTCGCCCCAGTATTCTTTCATTGGTTTGCCGTCGATTGTTGTTTTTTTCGAGGGGCTTTCGTCGAATTGGGCGAAGTAGCGGCCCATCATTACGAAATCCGCGCCCATTGCGAGAGCCATGATTACGTGGTTGTCGTAGACGATGCCACCGTCGCTGCAGATTGGTACGTATATTCCGTGTTCCGCGAAGTAGGCGTCGCGAGCGGCCGCGACGTCGATGACGGCACTGGCCTGGCCCCTGCCTATACCCTTTTGTTCGCGGGTGATGCAGATGGAGCCGCCGCCGATGCCGATTTTAATAAAGTCGGCACCCGCATCGGCGAGATAACGGAAACCGTCGGCGGCCACGACGTTGCCCGCGCCGATTTTAATTTTGTCGCCGTAGTTGTCGTGGACGAATTTGATTACGTCAGATTGCCATTCGGAGAAGCCGTCGGATGAGTCGAGGCAAAGAATTTCCGCACCAGCATTTACGAGCGCGGGGATACGGTCGCGGTAGTCATGGGTGTTTACGGCGTGTACAGCGAGGGTTCCCGCGGCCCGAATGTTGGCGGCCATTTTTGCGTGGTCCTCTACCGTTTGTGAGCAGAATATTGTTGCTATGCCACCAGCGGCGGCGAGGGCGTGTGCCATCTTTTCGCCGCTGACGGATTGCATGGCGGCGGAAATGAATGGGATTTCCAGTTCGTAGGCGGGTTTTTGGCCGCGTGTGAATTTCACCAATGGTGTTTTAAGGGATACGTTTTGTGAGCCGTTGTCACGTTTGGTTAGGTTTGGGATGATTAGGAACTCGCCGAATGTTCGGGATGGTTCCATTATATATTTGCTCATAACTTCCTCCGTTCATTTATTTACCGAGCATCAACATCATTCAACACCCAAAAACTGACGTATCGTGGGTGCAGGGGGTCACCCCCTGCTTACTCCCATTCGATTGTTGCGGGTGGTTTTGTTGTGATGTCGTATACGACACGGTGGACGTTTGGAACCTCGTTTACTATTCGTGCGGAGGCGGAGGCCAGGACGTCGTATGGGATGCGTGCGAAGTCGGCGGTGATTGCATCGACGGTGTTTACCGCGCGCAGGGCGACGGTGTATGCGTATGCGCGTGCGCCGTCACGGATTCCCGTTGAGCGTGCATCGGTGAGGATTGCAAAGTATTGCCAGATTTCGCCGTCGAGTTTGGCGGCCTCGATTTCGTCGCGGAAGATGCTGTCGGCCGCGCGGAGTGTGTCTAGTTTCGGGCCAGTGATTTCGCCGAGGGTACGAACACCCAGACCAGGGCCCGGGAACGGTTGACGGTAGACCATGTTGTTAGGCAGGCCGAGGGCAACGCCGACACGACGAACCTCGTCCTTGTAGAGTGTTTTGAGTGGTTCGATGATTTCCTTGAATTCCACGTTTTGCGGGATTGCGACGTTGTGGTGGGTTTTGATGTGCTTGCCGCCTTTGACAGAGCCGCTCTCGAGCAGGTCGGCGTAGATTGTTCCCTGGGCCATGTAGTCCATTGCACCGAGTTTTTTGGCCTCGGCCTCGAGCACACGGATGAATTCCTCGCCCATGATTTTTCTTTTGCGTTCCGGTTCGGAAACGTGACGGAGGGCCGAGAGGAAGCGTTTTGCCGCATCGACCTTGATGATGTTCATTTTGCGTTCTTCTTTGTAGACTTTCATAATCTTTTCAGGTTCGTGCAGGCGCATGAGGCCGTGGTCGATGAAGACGCAGATGAGGCTGTCTGGAGCGGCCTTGTGTATTAGTGTTGCCGTGACGGCCGAGTCCACCCCGCCAGAGAGCGCGCAGAGGACCTTTTTGCCCGTCAGTTTTTCGCGTAATGATTTTACGTTGTCCTCGATGAATTTTTCGATTTCGGCATCCGTTAGCCTCTTGTCTGTTCTTTGTTCCATTTTTACTCTCCTCCTGCGAATGTTGATATTGTTTGGTCCCAAACCGCGCCAGCTACCTGTTTCCTTTTGGCTATTATGAAGCTGCGGTTCCAGCTGCGGTTTAAGTTTTTGATGTGGTAACGTTTTTCCTCTTCCGGCATGAATGAGGCCAGAAATCCGTTACACAGGATACGATAGATTTCTTTTAGCCTGTACCCTAGTTTACTGTAGAGGTTCCAGTATTCGTTAATCAGGGATGTGTTGAACAGCGTCGGGTCGTCGGTATTTATAGTAACAAAAGCACCCCGCTCGAGATATTCGCGCACGGGGTGCATTGAGATTTCTTTTACAAATTTGCCGGTTATGAGGTTGCTGGTCGGTGAGATTTCCAGCGGGATTTGTTTCGACACGAGCATGTTAATTGTGGCCTCGTCCCGGACGCCGCTGGTGGCGTGGCCGATTCGCTCGGCCCCCATTGCAATTGCCTCTACTATGGATTGGTAGTCGACACTCTCGCCCGCGTGAGCCACCGTGCGAAGGCCCGCCGCCCGCGCGCGTTCAAAGATATGGAAAAAGTGGCGGTTAGGCCAGTTTTCCTCGGACCCGCCCAGACCAATACCGATGATGTCGTTGGATGGAGTTCCGATTATCATTTCGAGAATGCCCTCGGCGACATCGGGCCCGTAAGTCCGTGTTACATCGGGCAGGAATTTAATTATGATGTTATGGTTTTGTTTGATTTGTTTGCACTTGCGTTCAAAGTACCGCACCAGTTCAGGGTATTTCATCCCCCGCCCCCGTACGTATCGCGAGATTGATGCAAAGACCTCGGCATATACGATTCCGTTTTGTTTCATGTAGATGACCATGTTGGCGAACGCAGAGTCGAGGTCTTCGACCGTGCGGAGTGAGTCGAGGAGGCTGTGGTAGATACTTATGAATTCACTTAAGCTGCTGATATTTTCCGATTTCGCGCTTTCCCCCGCGATGAAGTCTTCCAGGTGGAGATGAATTTCCGCCTTTGGAATGTTTCTCATCAAATCGAAAAACCGCTCTTTTTCAAACATATATATTTGGGTAGTATATAAGAACAAGCGACATTGGTCAATTCTTTTTGACGGGCAAGAAATGGTAGGTACTATGCAAGAATAGGGGTATATTATATGCATGGATAAAGATTTTGAAAAGTTGGTGGTGATGGCGCGCGGGTTGGCGGGACGGACGATTTTGTCCGAGTTTGCGAACAAAGGTAGCGTTGGTTGTGCATTGATGACCGATAAGGGGAACATTTACACAGGCGTCAATTTGAATGTGAAGAGCGGTATTGGATTTTGTGCGGAACACAGTGCGATTGCCGAGATGGTTAAGCATAACGAGACGCGGATTATAAAGATAGCGTCGTCCAGTCAGGAGCGGGTTGTGCCGCCATGCGGACGTTGCCGCGAATTTATTCGCAAGATTGACGGGCGCAATGCGGACACATTGGCTATGGTTGATGCCGAGACGGTTTTGACGATAAGAGAGTTGCTGCCGCATATGTGGCAGTCGGAATTGCCAGAGTGATTATATTGTTTTAAGAGTTTTTTGTTTGTTTTGGAGCATTGCCAGTGCCTTTTCCGCACGTATCTTGCGCGTTGCATCTTGCTTTGCCCCACCGACCCAATCACAGTATCCGCGTTTGTACCCCGTTGATAGACCCATGAAAAATTCACGAGCCTCGTGTTCGTTTTGTAGAATGTCTGTTAATTCTTTGGGTATGATTAGTTCGTTTGTTGTTTTTTCCATAGTGTGAGGATAGCATAAGTTGAGGATGTTGTGATTTATTTTGTATTTCTACCCGACTCTCACCGCTCCGTAAATTACGTTAATGACATTCATCAAGATGTGAATTTTGTCGCCGAAGTATTGAAGCACATCGTAGTTCTCAAATGGTGGGGTGTTAATTATGTCTCCAAGATTTTACATCTAAGCTCAAACAGCCTGCGACTCACTTATCCACAGACCAACATGGCGGAGGGGACAGGATTCGAACCTGCGGTCCCTTGCGGGACACATCCTTTCCAAGGATGCACTTTAGACCACTCTGACACCCCTCCGTGTACCTTTCTATTGTAATGTATATGGGGGATTTGTTCAAGTGCTTTGTTCGTACCCATGGGAAATCATTTGGCTGTTTTAGCTGGGCGGTGCTATTATAATTATATGGAAACCGCATACATAAGTCCGGATTTAATTCGCGGAAAGGTTGAGCCTATGATTATGAGATGTCTGGCCGAACGTGAGATGTACGGGCTGGAAATCTTTGACATTATTAGGGATGCCAGTGGAGGGACGTATCAGCTGAAGAAGCCTACGCTGTACTCCGCGTTGGCGCGATTGGTTAAGAAGGGAAAAATTCGCGGGCGCGAGTCTATTTCGGATGCGGGAGTTAAGCGGGTTTATTATACCCTGACGCCGCTGGGTCGTGAGCAGTTGCAGGTGCGTAAGGATGATTGGAGTTTTTCGCGTAATGTTATTGATACATTGTTGTACGACAAATTCGGCAAGAATGTTTTCCGCGGGCATGAGGAGTTTGTTGACCCGAACCCGCAGGTTGAATGGCAGAACATGGAAGTTCCCGAGAATACACACATTCACAATCGGACAGTAATTACCGAGGAAGTCGAGGTTGAGACAATTACCCGTGCGGCCGAGATTGTTGAGGAGTTTGTAGAAAATAAGCTGGCCGAGGAAGAGGTTAAGGAAGTCATTGAAGAAGTCGTCGAGACGATTGCAGTTGCCAATGGTGAAGACGAAGTAAAAGAGTTGGAAAACCCGCCAGCCGCCACCCCTGCCCCATCAGACAGCGCGATGACGGCGGGAACGGGTGCGGCGAGTTATGTCACACAATATTTCATTAGCGGTGATTACATCGCGGGCGGGAACTTTGCATCGCATAGCAATCGCCATGACATTCGCACAAATCCCATTGTGGGGACATCACGTGAAACCATTGATGGTGCGTTTGATTTGCCGTTATCGGCGGGAGCGCAACCGCAGCCAGAGTTAAAGCCGTTTATATTAAACGAGGAAGCGCGGCAAGCCGCAGCCCAAGCCACACCGACGATTGAATTGTTTAAGTCTATTGTGACCGAGGATGAAGGCCCGCAGGTTGTGGAGAACGACGGTCAGTTTCAGAGATACCACAGTCCGAACGAGTACATTGTTTGGCGGCAACCAAATTCGACTATGTACGGGTTTCAGGACGTCATGAACCAAACACAGCATCATCAGCACCACCACCCCGCCCCAGAGCCAGAGACGGTTGTTAATGCCGATGATATCGTCATAAAGCCCTTTACACGCCAAGAGACGGCACCAGAAGACCCAAGCAGGTTCTTTGTCCTGTATAACCGATTGAAGGCCGTGGTATCCCCTTTGGTTACGTTAGCGGTTGTCTTGGGGTTGTTGATGACATGGTCGCTTTTGTCTGGGACGTATCAATCGGGGGCGGATACAGCTTTTCTGATTGGGTATGTTACGATTGCGGTGTATTTGTTGGTTAACCTGGCTATATTTGCGGTTTACCCACAGTTAAAGAAGTTGAACGGTAATTATCGACGCGAGATATTGATACGTGCGGGGATATCGGTTTCGATAATCTTGATTGCCTTGGGTGTTAATATCGTTGCGGGGATGACCGGTGCGGATACGAGCTCGTACTTGGTATTCTTTTTGGTTCCATCCATCGTTGGATTGGGAGTTATATTGGAGGGATTGGGGATATATGCCCTGCAACGTAAACGGTTCTTTGCCGCATAGAGTATAAACAAAAAAGGCCCGAGGGGGCCTTTTTATTTTGGTTAGTCGATGTCGTCGAGGAGAGGGTCAGAGACCTCGCGATGGAAAGAGTTAAGGGTTACCACGGCCGCAATGACAGACAGAGCGAAGAGAATTATCCAGAGGTAGTCCCAGTTGCTTGGCTCGGTCAATACCAGTATTGTGACGGAAATGAGCATGATAAGGGCGTTTATTATTGCTGTTGTGCCGAATCGTCGGGCGCGTGTTGTTTGGACGGCGCGTGACATCATATAGTACATTATTAGGATAATCACAAATGCAACCATGAAGATAAAGAGAAGGACATGCATGGATACGCCAAGGTTGCTGATTACCCCGTCATCGTCGAAGCCCCATATGGCCCCAATAAGGAAAGACAGACCAATGCCGAGTGCGCAGATGTGCAGTATGATGTCAAAAAAGCGATATTTTCCCATGGTTGTATTATATCACAAAAAAAGGACTTGGGTAAGTCCTTTTTGTTTGGTGATTACTTTGCGGCGGGTTGGTCTTTTTCACGTAATGATTTGATTACGGATTTTGTGCCCTTTATTAATGGCATGAATCCGATTACAATCATTTGAGCCAAGATTGGGAATGTTACGAAGATAGACCAACTGTCTTCTAGGTTACCAGGTGCCAATGTTGGGCCAGTGATTTGTTGCATCCTCCAACCCTCGAACGCCATTTCCCATGTGCCGATTGCGTTGACAAGCGCCAATACCATGAATACAGTTACAACGAAGCCAGTAGCCAGCAATACCCATGAGCGTGAGCATTTGCATGTGCCAAGCATTTTCAGAACCATGAGTACGGTCATTCCAGCGAAGAACACCATGTAAGCGAGTGCTAGTGTCAGGCCCATGAAGTCGGGGCGGATGGATTCGGGGAGGTTACCGATGCTAAATACATATGTTGCCATTAGCACCAATCCAGCGAGTGAGAGTGCAGCAATGAGTAATTTCGACCATTGTTTTGCGATGAAGTTCATATTTTATCCTCCGTACAATACGTTATTATACAACAACAAGTTTATGCTTATCAATAAGAATTTTTGCCCTAGCCGCCGATGTGGTAGATTTGGAAAGTAACGAAATACATAATTGCACAGAACGCAATGATGGACGCGCAGATGATAATTAGGTTGCGCAGACGGCCCTGGTTATTCTTGCCTTTGTGCTTTGTGTAGAAGCTCTCGGATGCGCCAGTTATGGCGTTACTGCCCCGTCCAGTTTGTGCAGGCGATGCCAAGATTGCGATAATCATAACGATAGCCGCAATAGCCATAATGATGACCAAGGAACCTTGAATCCATGGGAAGCTTTGGGATATCCACGGAGCAACCCCGCCCCCCCCTGCTTCTTGTAATGGTAGTATTTGCATTGTGTCCTCCTATACCTGTTGCTGCACAAGTTTGTAGTTGATGTTGCGGTAACGGCGCAAGCCAGTACCCGCAGGAATCAACTTTCCAATGATAACATTTTCTTTCAATCCGACCAAATTGTCAACCTTTCCTTTGATTGCGGCCTCGGTGAGGACACTGCTTGTTTCTTGGAAAGATGCGGCCGAGAGGAAGGATTCGGTTTTAAGCGCGGCCTTGGTTATGGACAGCAGTACACGACGCGCGTAGGCAGGCTTGCGGCCTTTTGACAGGGCGATTTGGTTCTCTTCCTCGTACGTTGCGACGTCGACGATTGAGCCAGCCTGGAAACGGGTTTCGCCCGGGTCCTCGACCTTTACCTTGCGGAGCATCTGTCGTATGATTATTTCCAAGTGTTTGTTGTTCAACGCAATGTCTTGGGTTTTGTAGACCTTGATAACCTCGGTCATCAGGTATTCCTGTACCGCCTTGATACCGCGTGTACGCAGGATGTCGTGCGGGTTGAGGACACCTTCGGTGAGTGGACTGCCCGGTTCGACCGTACTGTCTTTTTTTACAGCCAATTTCATACCAAATGGAATAAGGTATTTTTCGTCTTTGCCATCAGTTGTGCGAACGGTGATTTCTTGACGTTTTTCAACGTTTTGGATACCAGTAATTTTTCCACCGTAGTCGGAAACGATAGCCACACCTTTTGGTGAGCGGGCCTCGAGGATTTCCTCGACACGTGGAAGACCAGACGTAATGTCGGCGGTCGCGATACCACCCGCGTGCTTTGTTCTCATAGTAAGCTGGGTACCTGGTTCACCGATGGATTGCGCGGCGATGATACCAACGGCCTCGCCAATGGAGACGGTTTCGTGACCAGTCATGTCACGGCCGTAACATTTCGCACAGATTCCGCGTTTTGATTTACATGTAAGTACGGTGCGGATTTCGACTTCTTTGATACCGGCATCTTCGATTTCTCGGGCTTGTTCTTTTGAAACCATAGTATTTGCCCCTGCAAGAATATTTTTTGCGTTCTTTGGGTCAAGAACATCTTTTGTCGTATAACGTCCGTCAATACGATCACGCAGTTTTTCGATGTATCCGTCCACTTCAAGGTCACGGATAACAACACCTTTTGGCTTTTCTCCGAATGTTGCGAAACAGTCATCTTCACTGATAATGACATCTTGCGAGACGTCGGCAAGACGTCTGGTTAGATAACCGGCGTCGGCCGTCTTAAGAGCGGTATCGGCAAGACCTTTACGTCCGCCACGCGAGGACAAGAAATATTCAAGCGGTTTCAAGCCAATACGATAATTTGATTTAGTAGGAACGTCTTCTTTGCGCCCCGAAACGTTTGC
>Ga0131853_10021017_pt1 | contig 11850 bp, 9 predicted proteins | sample TergutLab28metaG_FD_92764 | JGI IMG/M metagenome (GOLD analysis project Ga0131853, IMG submission 92764) | Labiotermes labralis P1 segment gut microbial communities from Petit-Saut dam, French Guiana - Lab288 P1 (version 2) (version 2) | ecosystem: Host-associated > Arthropoda: Insects >...
GATCCGGTACCACGGCATCGCGATGCCGGCCTCGACGGAGACGCGGGCGCGCACCGACGGCGGCAGGACCTCGTCGCGGTACGCCTGATCCTGCTGCTCGAACCAGTCGAGGCAGGGGACCGAGACGACGCGGGTGGCGATACCGTCCGCCTCGAGCGCGTCGCGGGCGGCCACGGCCAGCTGCAGCTCGGAGCCGGTGCCCAGGAGGATGACCTCGGGGGTGCCGGTGGACGCCTCGGCCAGCACGTACGCGCCGAACTTGACGCCCTTCACAGCCTTTTCGCTGGTGCCCTCGAGGACCGGGATGTCCTGGCGGGTCAGCGCCAGCGCGGTGGGGCCGGTCTTGTGCTCGAGCGCCGCCTTCCACGCCTGCGCGGTCTCGTTGGCGTCGCCCGGACGGATCACCGACATGTTCGGGATCGCGCGCAGCGCCGCGAGGTGCTCGATCGGCTGATGCGTCGGGCCGTCCTCGCCCAGACCGATGGAGTCGTGCGTCCACACGTACAGCGCCGGGGTCTTCATCAGCGAGGCCAGGCGGACCGCCGGGCGCATGTAGTCGCTGAACACGAGGAACGTGCCGCCGTAGGCGCGGGTGGGGCCGTGCAGGACGATGCCGTTGAGGATCGAGCCCATCGCGTGCTCACGGACACCGAAGTGCAGCGTCCGGCCGTACGGCTGGGCGTTCCAGTCCTTCGTCGAGATCGACGTCGGGCCGAACGAGTCCGAGCCGTCGATGGTGGTGTTGTTGCTGCCGGCCAGGTCGGCCGAGCCGCCCCACAGCTCCGGCAGGATCGGGCCCAGCGCATTGAGCACCTTGTGCGACGCCTTGCGGGTCGCGACGCCCTTCGCGTCGGGCTCCCACGTCGGGAGGTTGTCCGACCAGCCCTCCGGGAACTCGCCGGCGTGCAGGCGGTCGAACAGCGCCTTGCGCTCGGGCTCGCGGGCGGCCCAGTCGTCGAAGTCGGCCTGCCACTGCTGGTGCGCCTCGGCGCCCCGGTCGACGACCTTGCGGGCGTGCGCGAGTGCGGCCGGATCGACGTCGAAGCTCTTCTCCGGATCGAAGCCGAGTTCGCGCTTGACGCCGGCGACCTCGTCGGCGCCCAGCGCGGCACCGTGCACGTCGCCGGTGTTCATCTTGGTCGGGGCAGGGTAGCCGATGATCGTGCGCACCAGGATCATCGACGGCTTGTCGGTGACCGCCTTCGCGGCCTCGACGGCGTCGAGGATCGCCGAGACGTTCTCGCCCCCCTCGACCGTCTGGACGTGCCAGCCGTACGCCTCGTAGCGCTTGGCGGTGTCCTCGCCGAGGGCGATCGCGGTGTCGTGCTCGATGGAGATCTTGTTGTCGTCGTAGAAGACGATCAGGTTGCCCAGTTCCTGGACACCCGCGATCGACGACGCCTCGGAGGTGACGCCCTCCTCGATGTCACCGTCGGACGCGACGACGTAGACGAAGTGGTCGAACGGGCTGGCGCCGGCCGCGGCGTCCGGGTCGAACAGGCCGCGCTCGCGACGGGCCGCCATCGCCATGCCGACCGACGACGCCAGACCCTGGCCCAGCGGACCGGTCGTCATCTCGACGCCGACCGTGTGGCCGTACTCCGGATGGCCCGGGGTGAGCGAACCCCACGTACGCAGCGCCTCGATGTCGGAGAGTTCCAGGCCGTAGCCCGACAGGTACAGCTGCAGGTACAGCGTCAGGCTGCTGTGGCCGCACGAGAGGACGAACCGGTCGCGGCCGACCCAGTGCGGGTCCTTCGGGTCGTGGCGCAGCACACGCTGGAACAGGGTGTAGGCGAGCGGTGCGAGGCTCATCGCGGTGCCCGGGTGGCCGTTGCCGACCTTCTGGACGGCGTCCGCGGCGAGGACTCGTACGGTGTCGACGGCCTTGGTGTCCAGATCCGTCCAGTCGGCGGGGTGGACCGGGTGGGTGAGGACGCGGATCTCGTCTGTGATCGACACGGGCAGATGTCTCCTGACATGGTTGTGCGTGGAGCCGGAGGGTGCTGAGGGCGCTGGCGAGCCTCTTGTGCGCCTCCAGCCTAGTGTGCGGCCTTGTTCGGGTCGATTCGGTCGCCGGGTATTCGGCGTCTACCATCGTTTGTAGTAGTGCAGTAGGCAGCGAGGATGTAGTCGCGTGGGGCAAGGAGACAGCGTGCGTACAGGGCATAGGCCGAGCGGACACGGCTTCGGCAGCCCCGGCGGCGCATCCGCTTCCGATTCGAAGGTTGCGAGGGACACGACCACCCTGTGGGGGCGTGTGACCTCGACGATCCTCGCGTACGTGGCGTTGACGAAGCCGCGGGTGATCGAACTTCTGCTCGTCGCAACCATTCCGGCGATGCTGCTCGCGGACCGCGGCCACATCGACCTGGTCCTCATCCTCAGCACGCTGTTCGGCGGCTGGATGGGCGCGGCGAGCGCCAACTCGCTCAACTGCGTCGTCGACGCCGATATCGACAAGGTGATGAAGCGCACAGCGCTGCGTCCGCTGGCCCGTCAGGCCGTGCCGACGAAGCACGCGTTCATCTTCGGCATGACGCTGGGCGTCGCGTCGTTCGTGTGGTTGTGGTGGCGGGCGAACCTGCTCGCCGGCTTCCTCGTCGTCCTGACCATCGCCTTCTACGTCCTCGTGTACACGATGGTGCTCAAGCGCCGCACCTGGCAGAACGTGATCTGGGGCGGCGCCGCCGGTTGCATGCCGGTCATGGTCGGCTGGGCCGCGGTCACCGGGTCGCTGAGCTGGGAGCCGGTCGTCCTGTTCCTGATCATCTTCTTCTGGACGCCGCCGCACACCTGGGCGCTCGCGATGCGCTACAAGGAGGACTACAAGGCCGCGGGCGTGCCGATGCTCCCGGTGATCGCCTCCGAGAAGCACGTCACCAAGCAGATCGTGATCTACACGTGGGCCACCGTCCTCGCGTCGCTCGCCCTCGTGCCGGCCGCCGGCTGGATCTACGCGGTCGTCACGCTGCTCGCCGGCGCATGGTTCCTGTTCGTTGCGCACCAGCTGTACAACAGCGTCCGCGGTGGTGCGCCGATCAAGCCGCTCAAGCTTTTCCTGCAGTCGAACAACTACCTGGCCGTCGTGTGCTGTGGCCTAGCCGTGGACTCGGTCCTCGGCTGGAACACCATCGCCAGCTACTTCTGACGCTTCCGACACTCCATCGCCGAGGGCCCCGATCGTCGAACGATCGGGGCCCTCGGCTTTGTCGAGCGGCTGGTCGCCGGGATGCCTAGGGGATCAGCACGATCGAACCGGTGGTCTTGCGGCCCTCCAGATCGCGGTGCGCCTGCTCGGCGGCGTCCAGCGGGTAGCTGCCGCCCACCCGCAGCTTCAGGGTTCCCGCGGCGATCGCGTCGAGCACGGCTCCCGCGCGCCACGTCAGCTCTTCGCGATCGCGCACGAAGTGGGCCAGGGTGGGCCGCGTGACGTACAGCGATCCGCCGGCGTTCAGGCGCTGCAGATCGAACGGCGGAACCGGGCCGCTGGCCGCACCGAAGAGCACGAGCGTGCCCCGGATCCGCAGCGAATCGAGGCTCGCATCGAACGTGTCCTTGCCGACGCCGTCGTAGACCGCGGCGACGCCCTCACCGCCGGTCAGTTCGCGGACCTTCTCGGCGAGCCCGTCGCCGTACCGCAGGACCCGCCAGGCGCCCGCCTCCCGCGACAGGGCCTCCTTCTCGTCCGTCGAGACCGTCGAGATGACCTTGACGCCCTTCGCGGCCGCCATCTGTGTCAACAGCAGGCCGACGCCGCCCGCACCGGCATGGACGAGAACCGTCTCGCCCGCGCGTGCCGGGTACGCCGACTCGATCAGGTAGTGAGCCGTCATGCCCTGTAGCAGCGCGGACGCGGCCTGCTCGGGAGCGACACCGTCGGGGACGTCCACGGCCACGGCGGCCGGCACGACGACCTTCTCCGCGTAGCTGCCGGGCCCGGCTGCCCACGCCACCCGGTCGCCGACCCGGAACTCGGTGACGTCGGCGCCGACCGCGGTGACCACGCCGGTGCCCTCGTCGCCGGGGATGTACGGGAGATCGTGGGCGTAGGTTCCGGTGCGGATGTACGTGTCGATGAAATTGACGCCAATCGCCTCGGTGGCGACCACCAGGTCACCGGGGCCGGGCTCGGGATCGGGCACCTCGGTGGGGGTGAGGACCTCGGGACCGCCGTTCTGGGACACCACGATTGCACGCATGTTCTTGTTGTACACCGCGCCACGGGACGGCCGTGGTGGTTGTCCGGCTACCGCACAGTAGTCTGACCCCATGAGCACCGATACCCAGAGCACCGCTGTGGCCCCGGTCCTGCCCTCGGGCACGGTTGCCGCCATCCGCAAGTTCATCTCCGAGCACGGTGGATCCGCGAGCGCGGTCATCCAGCCCGTCGGCCGGGCGGGCGTGCGGATCACGCTGGTCGGCGCCGACGGCATCCTCGGCGACCAGGTGGTCGACAACCTCGCGACCGCGAACGCCGTCGTCGCGTCCTTCGACGAGATCACGGTCTCGGAGTGGGACCGCGCACTGACCAGCATCGTGACACCGCGCAAGGGCCACTTCGCGAAGATGGCGGGCTGGGTCGCGCACCAGACGCGCTTCCCGAAGGCACGCAACGAGCGCTGACAGCCACGAAGGCCGGGGTCCCGCAGGATGTGCGGGACCCCGGCCTTCGGCGTTCGTGGGGTGAGTCGGTGTCAGGCCGACACGACGGCCTCGGCGCGGTCGGCTACCGGCACTCGGACCCGCCCCGCCGCGTAGAGGGCCGCCGTCGCGGCGGTGCACGTCGCGGCGAGTGCCACGTGGATGGTGACCAGGGCGGCCGGGACATGCGTCCAGAACTGCACGAGTCCCACGCAGCCCTGCGCCACGACCAGCGCGATCACGATCTTCATGCGCAGCTTGACCGCGGCACTGGCTCCGACGGCGTACAGGCCGAAGCCCAGGCCGACCAGCAACGCGAGGTAGCCGACGAGCAGTTCGGCGTGCAGATGCACCAGGTTGGTGATGTCGAGGTCGAGACGCTCGACCGTGCGCTCGGGGGTCTTGTCACCGGCATGCGGACCGGCGCCGGTCACCATCGTTCCGGCGATCAGCGTGCCGGCCAGCGCGACGCCACTGAGGGCCGTCAGCCAGCTCAACTGCTTGGGCAGTGTGGTGACCTCGACACCGTCGTCCGGCTGGTCGATCTTGTGGTAGAGCATCACCGACAGCCACACCATCGCCATCGACACCAGTAGGTGCAGCGACACGGTCCACCAGAGCAGCCCGGTGAGCACGGTGATGCCGCCCAGGACCGCCTGCGCGACCGTCGACAGCGGCATCAGCCACGCGTAGACGAGTACCTCGCGCCGGCGCGCCGCACGGGTGACCGCGAGAACCACCGCGGCGGCGGTCGCGATCACCAGGAACGTGAGCAGGCGGTTGCCGAACTCGATGAACTGGTGGAACCAGGGGGCCGTCGACGACGACGTGGGCACGAAACTACCCGGGTAGCACTGCGGCCACGTGGTGCAGCCGAGGCCGGACGCCGTCACGCGGACCACCGATCCGGTGACCGCGATGCCGCCCTGGCTGACGATCACCGCGATCGCGATCCACTTCTGGACCGCAAGCGACGGTAGCGGCAGACGGTTGACCAGGTTCACAAACCCGCGATACAGCACGCCCCGATGGTAGAGGGCCAACCACTACACACTGTCGTTGGGGTGCGCCTCCCGCGGGGAAACGTGCAGGTTATCCGACCCGCAGGAGACGCGATCGTGCGCGAAGTCACGAACCCGACGAGCCGCTCGACCCACCGCTGCCGGGGTTCACCGAGACGATGCCCGAGATCGTCCCCTGCATGTACCGGCCGTCGTGGGTGATCAGCGCCGACATCTGCAGGGTGTCGCCGAGCAGCGTCCCGGTGATCGTCTTGGTGGTCTTGACGGCACCGGTGTCGGGGTCGATCACCGCGTACGCGAAGCCGTCGAGCGGGGTCGTCGTATCGAGTCCTTGCCGGACCATCGTGTAGATGTTGCCGTCCGCCGTCGACAGATGCGGCACGGCGGAGCTGCGCACCTGGTTCTGCCACACCGTGGTGCAGCCCTGGCCGTCGGCGTCGACGTCGACGCGCGTCATGCCGCCGCGGAACGGCGCGGACGCCGGGACGGCGTCGCCGGCACCGGCCGGCACCGTCGGGTAGGGGTAGCCGTACGTGCTGGCGACGAACACCGAGCGGCCGATGCCGATGGGGGAGTTCTCGCTGCCGCTGCCCGACCCGGTGCTGCCGCTGACGCTGCCGGACAGGCTGCCGCCCGACCCGCCGGCGCTCCCGGTGCTGCCGAGGCTGCCGCCGCCGTCACCGGGCGGGAGGACCGGCTCCTTGCAGACCTCTTCGCCGGTGGCCGAGCGGTACACGAGCAGGTTCACCTGGCCGTCGGCGTTGTCGACGATCGTCACGTACTCGGACCCGGTCGACGGACCGAAGTAGGTGGGAGTCGATCCGGTGCCCCAGCTCAGCTGTCCGGGCTTGCGGGCCGAGCCGCGGTCGTAGGGCTGGCGCCAGACGATGTGGGGCTGGGCGTCCGGGCCGGCACTCAGCTGGTACGTCGCGTGGGTCGACGCGACCGAGGTGCCGTCGACCGACGTCGAGATGCTGTTCTGCACCTGCTCGCCCGCCGGCAGCGCGACCGTGCGGGCCGTCCCGGCCGCGTCGACGGTCCCGACGATGCCGCCACCCGTCGCGAACCACACATTGCCGCTCCAGTCCGGGGCGAGTCCGGTCACGTTGTCGCCGTCGGGGATCGCGGACGTGAGATCGACGCTCGAGTCGACGGTGAGCGCCCACGCGCCGTTGACCCGGGAGTGCCCGATGCGCAGCAGGTGCCGGGTGCCGTCGACGACGACGAGACGGTCGGCGGAGTCGAGATAGGCGTACACGCCGCCGAGCAGGCTGCCCTTCGTGAGCTGGAGTTGGGCCAGCGTGGCCGTGGAGGCCGTCGGATCCAGCAGGTGCACGGTCGGGTTCTGCCCGATCATCGTGGTGCACAGCGCGACCACCAGCCCGTCCGAGCCCTGCAGCAGGGTCGGGCACGCCGACGCCAGCGGGTACTGCGCGATGGACACGTCGCCCGTCCCCGGGCCCGCCAGCGCGGTGGCGTCGGACGAGCCCGCGTCGCCGTGCATCGTCGAGGTCCCATCGGGTCCCAGATGCGGATTGGGGGGCGCCAGTGGTCCCCACGCGGGGGCGGCGGAGGCGGTCATCGGGGCCAGCACCAGTGCGAGTGCGCCGCACGCGGCGAGCGACGTCCGTCGGAATCCGTTCATGAAGGAGGCGGTCACGATCGACATTGTGGTACTGGACGGTCGGTCGTGGGAGTGTTTCGCCCGAGCTGCGCCTAATGAACGAATATTCGTGTCAGGTGAACTTGAAGGTTCTGGTCGCGACGAATCCGGTCACCAGCGCCCACACCGCCAGGATCGCCACGCACAGCACGTTGATACTGCCTGCCGTCGCGTCCTCGAGTGCCTGCGCGAGCGCGCCGGACGGGACCAGCTCGGCGGCGATCCGGACGCCGGAGTTCAGCTGATCGGCGAAGATGACGCTGCCGATGCCGGCCATTGCGAACCAGAGGATGTTGGCGAGCGCGAGGACGATCTCGGCGCGCAGCGTGCCGCCCAGCAACAGGCCCATCGCGGCGAAGGTGACGGTGCCGAGCGCGATCACGACGGCGCCGAGGAGCAGGCCGACCAGGCTCGGCCGCCAGCCCAGCGCGAATCCGATGGCGCCGAGCAGGATGGTCTGCATCGCGACGACGATCACGACAGCGGCGCTCTTGCCTGCGATGATGCCCCACCTCGGGAGGGGCGTGGCCCCGAGCCGTTTGAGCGCGCCGTAGCGACGGTCGAATCCGACGGCGATCGCCTGACCGGTGAATGCCGTCGACATGATCGCGACCATCATCACGGCGGGGACGATCGTGTCGACGCGTTCGCCGCGGTTACCGCCGAAGTCGCCGAGTGGCAGCAGGGTCAGGCCGATCAGCAGGGTGATCGGGATGAACATCGTGATCAGCAACTGCTCGCCGTTGCGGAGCAGCAGCGTCAGTTCGAGCTTGGTCTGCGCGGCCAGCATCCGTCCCGGCGGTGCCGGCTGGGGCCGCGGGATGAAGGTGCCGTCCGCGAATCGGTTGTCGGCCAGGCGGTCGTGGTGCGTCACGCTCATCCCCTCAGATCCCGTCCCGTGAGTTCGAGGAAGACGTCCTCGAGGCGGCGCTGGTCGACACGAATTTCCGTGGCGAGAGCGTCCTGTCCGGCACACCACGACGTGACCGCCGCGACCACGTGCGGGTCGATCGCGCCGCGCACGACGTACTCGCCGGCCGACACCTCCTGCACCTGGAAGTCGGTGGGCAGCGCGGCGCGCAGCGGGGCGAGGTCGAGTCCGGACGGTGCCGTGAGGCTGAGCAGGCCCTCGGCGCCGGTGCGGGTGATCTCCGACGGCGTCCCGGACGCGACGATCCGGCCGTGGTCGATGATGACGAGTTCGTCGGCCAGTTCCTCGGCCTCGTCCATCAGATGCGTGGTGAGCAGGACGCTGACGCCGTCGCGGCGCAGTGCGTCGATCAGCTCCCACACGAGCAGGCGGGCCTGCGCGTCCAGACCAGCCGTCGGCTCGTCGAGGAAGACGAGTTCGGGCCGCCCGACGAGGGCGCATGCGAGCGACAGGCGCTGCTGCTGGCCGCCGGAGAGGCGCCGGTACGGGGTGCGGCGGGCGTCCTGCAGCCCGAGGCTGCTCAGCAGCCAGTCCGGGTCGAGCGGGTCCGCCGAGTACGACGCCACCAGGTCGAGCATCTCACCGGCTTTGGAGCCGGGATAGGCGCCGCCGCCCTGGAGCATGACGCCGATCCGGGGTCGCAGTGCCGCGGATTCGGCGATCGGATCGAGGCCGAGGACACGGACGGATCCGGAGTCGGGGGAGACGAACCCCTCGCACATCTCGACCGTCGTGGTCTTGCCGGCACCGTTCGGGCCCAGCAGGGCCAGCACCTGCGCCTGTTCGAGGACCAGATCGAGCCCGTTGACGGCGCGGACACTGCCGAACGCCTTAACGACGCCCTCGAGTCGTACCGCGGGCACGCCCTTCTTCAACGTCGTTTCCGGCGTTCTGACAATCACGAGGATCCAGCGTAGGCCCCGGCCGAATCGGTCTTCGCCGGTGGTCCCGCGCTGGCGCGCCAGAGCAGCTTCTTGCGGGTGAGGAGGAGCAGCGCGATGCAGGCGATTGCGGTGGCGATGGCGGCCTGGACGATCATGAACGGCTCGTACTCGGCGCCGTTCGGCATGAGGATGATGCTGACGAACGACGAGAACGCGATCGTCGGGACCCGGAAGACCGGGCGGGTGGCCCAGGCGGCCAGCGGGATGACCGCCCACAGCAGGTACCAGGGCTGCACGACCGGAAAGAGCAGGACGATCGCGCCGAGGGAGACGCCGAGCGCCCCGACCGGGTGGATTCGTCCGACCAGCACCGCGAGCAACATTCGCAGCGTGATGAAGGCCGCGATCACGTACGCGATCGGCCGGGTGAGGCTCAGTACCGCAGTGGTGTGGTCGCCGAGGCCGAGCAGCACCCCGACCAGTCCGGTCCCGAGCCCCAGCAGCGTCGGTAGCGACATCCAGCTGCGGACCTCGGTCGCCGTGTCGAGTGTCTGCGTCCAGCCCATACCGAGGCCGCTCGCGACGCTGACGAAGACGGTTACGCCGATCGCGACCACGCCGAGCAGGGCCGCCGCCGACACCAATGCCTTCAGATTCGCCCCCCACCTGCGCGCAAGCGCCATGCCGACGAACCCGAGCGCGAGCAGCGACGGGATCTTGATCGTCGACGACAGAGCGATCAGGGTCGCGCCGGCCAGCAGCAGGAGCAGCGGTCGGCCGCGGATCGGGTCGGCACCCTCGATGGCGCGCAGCGCCAGTTCCACACCGGCGAGCATGAGGCCGAGCATCAGGGCCTCGTTGTGGATGCCGGCCACCAGATGGAACAGCACCAGCGGATTCGCGGCGCCGAGCCAGAGTGCACTGACGGCGGAGACGCCGCAGCGGCGCGCGAGACGGGGCAGGGCCCACACGATCATCGCGACGCCGGCCAGTGCGAGGAGCCGGTGCAGGAAGATCCCGGCGACGATGTTGTCCCCGGTCAGGTACGTGATTCCGCGCCCCATCCACAGGAACAGCGGGCCGTACGGCGCGGGCGTGTCGCGCCAGATGTTCGGGACCGTCCGGGTGAGGACGTTGTCGACGCCGAGCGCGCCGGCCGGACCGATCGCATACGGATCGAGCCCGCGCGCGGTGATCTCGCTCTGCGCCAGATACGAATAGACGTCGCGGCTGAACATCGGCGGCGCCACTGTGAGAGGAATCACCCACAGCAGCAGGGTGCGGTCGAGCTGCGACCGGCTCAGCTGCCGTGCGGGGCGTCCGCCGCGGAGGCTGCCGACCGCGAACCGGCCCAGGAGCAGCCACGCGAGGACCACCATCACGGTGCCGGTCATGGCCATGCTGAGGGTCGAGCTGCCCATCCGCGCCGGCAGTCCCAGCACCCGCAGGCCCTGAACGGGATTCTGCAGCACCGGCTGGGCGCCGGCGCCCAGCGCGCCGACCGCCATGAGCACCGCGCCGGTGGCGCCGAACAGGCGGATCCAGTGCAGCTGGCGGGTTTCGGCCGTGTCGAGGCCCGGGGCCTCGGTCTCGTCTCCGTGGAGCGCGTCGGCTACCGACGGGCGGTGTGAGCGCCCGTCGATTCCGAGCGCACGCTTGGCGAAGGTCGTCGCCCGCTCGACCCGGGACCGGGCCGGGGCATCCGACTCGTGATCCTTCTCGGTCTGCGGCACACGGTGCAGCGTAGCGGTGTGGGCGATGGTCTCCGAGCGACCCCGATCGGAGCCTCGAGGGGGCGGTGTGGCGCCGATTACACAGGGCACCCTTCGTGGACCGACGCATCGAATTCCGTCACACTGGTGTTGTGAAATCGGATGCGACTCGACGTACGAGTGGAGAAAGTGCAGGTCATGTACCTGTTCAGGTCTCTGCGCAGTCGTCGGGTTCGCAGCTGCCCGTGACCGGCGCTCACGAAGGCCACACCCGCGCGGCCGTGGTGCAGTTGCTCGTCGAGGAGGGGCCGATCTCGGCCACCGACATCGGCGGTCGTCTGGGCCTCAGCGCGGCCGGTGTCCGACGGCACCTGGACGTGCTCATCGAGGCCGGTGAGGCGCAGGAGGCCAGCGCGGCCAGCTGGCGGCAACGTGGCCGCGGGCGCCCGGCGAAGCTGTTCCAGATCACCGCAGCCGGTCGGGGCAAGCTCGGTCACACCTACGACGACCTCGCGGGTGCGGCGATGCGGCAGCTGCGCGAGATCGGCGGCGACGCCGCCATCGAGGACTTCGCGCGCCGTCGGGTGCAGTCCATCGTCGGCGAGGTCGAACCGGTGCACGCGGACGAGCCGGCGGCCGTCGAGTCCACGGCAGAGGAGATCGCGGATGCGTTCACCTCGGCGGGTTTCGCAGCGTCGATCCGGCCGGTCGGCAACGGCGTGCAGATCTGCCAGCACCACTGCCCGGTGTCGCACGTCGCCGAGGAGTTCCCCGAACTGTGCGAGGCGGAGCGGGCGGCGTTCGCCGAACTGCTCGGACGCCACGTGCAACGTCTGGCGACGATCGCGAACGGCGACTGCGCCTGCACGACCCATGTCCCACTCGCAGTACCCCGTAAGACCTCATAGATGTTCTCCCCGGTGGACAGCTCACACCGGTACGTAACAAGACTCCGGAAGGAGCTCGCATGACCGTCACACCAGACCAGGTGACA
>Ga0131853_10021020_pt1 | contig 11848 bp, 6 predicted proteins | sample TergutLab28metaG_FD_92764 | JGI IMG/M metagenome (GOLD analysis project Ga0131853, IMG submission 92764) | Labiotermes labralis P1 segment gut microbial communities from Petit-Saut dam, French Guiana - Lab288 P1 (version 2) (version 2) | ecosystem: Host-associated > Arthropoda: Insects >...
AGTTGGTAGAAACAATTAATAGTTCGGGAATGTAAGGAGTTGGTAGAAACAATTAGTGGTTCGGGAATGCGAGGAGTTGGTAGAAACGCATTTTGGATTCGATCTGACGATATTCGCAATAAGAAGCTAAAACGCCTCCCGTTACTTCGACCTATGTGATTGATGTACAGCTGGCAACATGACACGTCATATCTAACATAGCCTACTTGTTTCTGTTTCGTTGGGACAAGTGTTGGAGGGGTGAGGGGGTGGGCTAGCAAAGCAAGTGTAGACGGACACTCCACGGGTTGCTGACCGCAGTGAAAAATGTCGCAGGAGGGGCCCAATACCCCAATAATTCAGCACGCGACAACACCTCGTTTAGTTTCCAATGTCAGAAAACTTATGGCTTCCTTTGCCACAACTAATTTCAGGGAAATGACTCTCCTTCTCACCCTGGTTCCATGTTCTAACATCTTAACAAAGTTTACCCCCAGTCAGACAAAAAAAAAGTTTTCAAACTGTGGTTCGTAACTGGATATCACTCTACATACATCATTAAGAATGCAGTACGTTGTCTTGTAGGCTTTTACCTTCAAAAGCACCGAACGCACAAAACCATGTTCCGTTTGCTGTCCCACATTGGGCTGTGATGTACTCTGGGTAAACGACATTTAAACAACTATCACGGTTCATTTATGATAACGCTGTTTCTGGTATTGGTTTTTATCGTCGAGTATTCATTTCGTTCCACTGTTGTGAAGTTTACTGTTCTGCTGTTATACTATTCCGTCTGACGTCGACCATATAAGGTCGAAACATGTAGCAGGAAAGTTATTTTACTACACAGCACAGAACACACTAATTTGTTGCTGTTGGAGTTTCTTCTTAATTATTTAAGTGGAAGTTTTAAGCGTATTTATTTAATTATAAAAATAATGATAATATCAAATATGGACATTATTTTTTCGACATAATGACCAACAAAAAGCACAGTATTGCAATATATAATTTCACAACTGAAACTTTAAAACTCCGACAAGTTTCGATTCCTTAAGAATCATCCTCAGCGGTAAAACATCAGTCAAATACGCATAAAACATGAATTATAACAAAACACGATGCATGCGGATAGCATGAGAGTTCGCGGTAGGAGCAGAAACGAAAGGAAATGTTCCATATGATGAGAATATGATAAATGGTAGAGTTGGATTACAATTACTCTGGAAATTGGCATTAGAACGAAGAGTATAAGTTTACTGTAATAACAAACATTGGGTATAATTTAATAATTGTTTTCCAACGAGATGCGACTTACTCAGTTTATTACATTTCTGTAGGCAGCTCTACATGTTTCGGGTGTTAATACCCATCATCAGGAGCTCGTACAGCTGTAATTACAGCTTCTGGTATTGATTAAACGGATCTACTACCATCCGCTATCCGGTTAATCAATACCAGAAGCTTACGAGCTCCTGATGATGGGTGTCAACACCCGAAACATGTAGAGCTGCCTACAGAAATGTAATAAACTGAATAAGTCGCATCTTGTTGGAAAATTATTAAATTCGATTCACGATGCATGGACCTATGTATATAAAAGTAAAAGGGTTGTTATACAGCTCCCCCATTTCTGTGAAGTGGCTTTGGGCCCTAGGTCTTGTATTCAAGATTCTGTATTAATGTGTATGTGTCCAGATAACATGCCAGAGCTAGCCAATAACAAAGTAAGGAAAGGTTTGTTACTGTTTGGAATGTCTATTGAAGGTCAAACAATACAGAATCTAGGTGAAAGTCCTGTGTATTTCCAGCGTCAATATGCACCTGATTTTCAAAGTTCAAATAGAAGAAATGAATCTTTTTTACCCATCGGCGAATGGTAGTAGAGCCGGTTAATCAATACCAGAAGCTGTAATTAACAGTTGTACGAGCTTCTGATTATGGGTGTCAACACCCGAAACATGTAGAGCTGCCTACAGAAATGTAATAAACTGAATAAGTCGCATCTTGTTGGAAAACAATTATTAAATTCGATTTACGATGCACGGAACCATGTATATAAAAAAAAATGGGTACCTGCAGCAAATGCTTCATCACGTGGCCACGCCTCAGTAAGCAGCCCGCCTTCAAATGTCGGTCCACAAACCTACCAGTCGGATCTTTGAGTAGTTTCTCTCAGTTTCGCCATAGAAGTGCAAGGCTACAATCTCAAATCAGGCAACGGCGGTTCCCTAACTGCATACTTTCTCATTTGCCATCCACTAATCATGCTATGGTTGGACGCTAAATAAAATAAGTCATTGAATCGTCGTCAGATGAAATAAGATGCTGTGACCTGAGACCGGAGACGGAACTTCATATGGTCCAAATGGACAACAACACCGGGTAGAAATAAATTAGCCACTGCTTGTATGTCGAGCACTCCCCCTCATCTCTCCGACCATCAGGAATACACTGACCGCGAGCAACAGGATCACGACCTTTGGGGGTCTGACAATGTGTCAAAATGTCAGGTTTGGTTCCGTCATTTGTTTAGCCCCCCCCCCCCCAAAAAAAAACAGACCTTTTCAACTCCCGTTTTGAAGAGGGGGTGTGGGGGGGAGGCGGAATAAGAAAGAACTTATCGTGTATTCTTTCACAAACTGTATAAAATTAACGTTTCACAGGAAGATTATGTCTGTCAACACACCGGTCTTTACGCGTCATCAGCCGAACTATATGACGGATTTCGATTAAGTTTCATATTGGAGGATTCACAATACCGTTGGTCAAAAAAATTTAAATTCAGCTCGTATCAGTTTACGCCTAATTTACGTGAGATTCAATAACAAACTTTGGGGCGTGCGGTGGAGCATTTGGTTGAGGCACTGCGCTACAAGCCGGAAGGTCGCGGGTTTGATTCCCGATTATCTCATCGGAACTTTTTACCAACATAATCCTTCCGGCCGCACTATGGCCCTGGTGTCGACTCAGTCTCTGACAGAAATGAGTACCAGTAATATTTCCTGGTGGGTAAAGGTGGCCGGTGCTTAGCGCTGACAACATAACTACCTTCATGTGCCGATTGTCTTGAAATCTTGGAGCCTCAAACTCCTGGAACCCTCACGGCCTGTCCAGGCCTGTAATGGATTGACTTTACTTTTATCTTCATTTCAAAATTTATGGATATCCTCAAAAAAATGAAATTTCATATAAAACTTATCACAAAGTACACACACATATCACCAAAATGTACAATTTTTGTTTACACACAGCCAATATTTAAGTAACATCAGGAAACTAATTCCTGCCTCAATGCAGTGTAATATGACGATATAACTCCATGAACAAAATTCCTTCTTAACAAACTACATTGATCCTCTCTTAGTCTAGAAATACCCCGCATTTAACCTAACCCGAAGCTTCATTACCACGTCACAAGAGCCCAAAATGTGCACCTATCCCCAGTTCATGCCCTCCCATCCCATTTCTATACGACCCAGCTTTAATATTATCTTCCATCTACGCCTAGATCTTCTAAGTGGCCTCTCCTCTCTCCCATACGTGCCAAATTCCCTGCCCATCTTACAGTATTCTTTATTTGATTGTTCGAACAATATTTTCTGATTAGTGAAACTCTTCGAAATGCGGTCTTCTCCACTCTCCTGTTAACTCGTCCCTCTTAGGCCCTAACATCTTCTTCAGCGCCCTATTATCGAACACACTCAACCTAAGTTCTTTCTTCAATGCGCGAGACCAAGTTTCACACCCATAAAAAACAACTACCAAACTATAATTCTGTATATCTTAATCTATATATTTTTGAACAGCAAAAGCGAAGAGGGAAGATTTTGGACGGAATTGTAGCTTATCGTTATCATAATCTTCATTGTCATCATCACCATCTATATCATCTTTCTACTTCTCTCCATTTTGCTTACAGTTTTTTAGAAAGTGACGCCTTGCAAGTTGGAAGATACTTCAGCACCGTCTGTCTTCGACATCAGGGCAAAGTTTTAGGCAGCGTGTCACATCCCATCACATTAAGATTAACATTGCTCTGATAGCCTCGGATCCCGTACTGCCACCATTTGCTGTTAATCCTGCCTAAGTAGCGCCAAGTCTCTGCTTGGCACTACAAGTAGCACATAAACCAAACAGCGGTCTACGAACCACAGATTTCAAACAAACGACTAGCTGATCCCGGAAATGGAACCCAGTTCCTTGTGGCACAAAGAGGGACGTCAGCGCCTGCCGAGGTGAGAGGATCCACCTGGCAGTGACTGGCTGACTGGCGCGTTGAGATCAACAGGAAGTGGCCCCAAGCCTCTTCGACAATATCTGCTGAACAGCACAGCGCCAGACGTGGAGGACTTGCTCCACTTCTGTAATGAAGGCAGCTACGTGTAAAGGGGTTTATTACACAACCCTGCAACTTATCCACACATCAATCCTCCAACCGGCGGGTCTGTATAACATTGACATGACTTCATTCTTCAGCTTATATGTTGTCAACGACACTGCTACACATACAGCAGCTACTTCGGCCTATAAAACATCCAAATTTTTTTTTTACTATGGCGCTTCGACCCAATTCTGGGCCATGGGTTCCCCCTTACGGGGCTTCACGGTCACAATCAAACACACCACACTCAGTAGGACTCCTCTGGAGGAGTGATCGGCCAAACGCAGAGACCTCTACCTGTTAACACACAGCAATTACAAGAGACAAACATCCATGTCACCGGCGGGCTTTCGAACCCATAATACCAGCAAGCAAGCGGGCCGCAGACCTAAGCCTTAGACCGCGCGGCCATTGGGACCGGCTGATATTAGTCTAATATGGTTAATTCCTTTGTGTTCATACACACACCAGAAATTAACCATCTAATGCAAGTATATATCCACACACAGCTACATGTTTCGGCTATGTTACGTCAGCCTTAGGCTGTGTGTTGTAAACAACCTGAGAATGAATCATTATTGGTGCATGTATATCGAATGGTAAGGTAAGTTGGTAAGTGTGTGAAAGAGACGATTGCGGGATATATTTTCCCCTTTTGAACATGCATTGAGGAAGAAACTAGTAAAATGCTACATTTGGAGCATAGCTCTATATGGTGCTGAAATTTCGCTTCGGGCAATAGATCAGAAACACCTGGAAAGTTTTGAAATGTGGTGCTGGAGAAGGATGGAGACGATCAGTTGGACCGATCATGTGAGAAATGAAGAAGTATTACTTAGATTCAAGGAAAAGAGGAATGTCCTACATGAAATAAGTCAACGGAAGGATTGGTCGCATTTTGCGTAGAAACTGCCTTCTACAACTGGTTATTGAAGGAAAGATAAAAGGGGGATAGGAGTGATAAGAAGACGAGGAAGAAGAAGTAGGAAGCTACTGGATGACCTTAAGGAAAGCAGAGGATACTCTCATTTGAAGGAGGAAGCTCTAGATCGCACTATGTGGAAAGCTCGATTTGGAAGAAGCTTTGGACCTGTCGTAAGACAGACTACTAAATGAATGAACTGTACATGACACCGTAGCCCAGTAGCTCGGTGACTACGTTGCTGTTTAACATAATGGTTCCATCTTCAGGGTAGACTGAGGCAGTATGCGCGTCTGAATAATGGGCACATACTTCGAATTCATATCATACATTTATATATACCAGATTTATTTATCTGATCAATGTGCCATGTATTTATATCATATATTTATTTATTCTCGTTTATTTAACCACATTCCAATACCACCTCAGATTATATAGCAGCGAGTGATAGGATAATCAAATATTAATAAATTACAGGAAACGATCCTGTACAAACTTAAAGTGTTATGCCAGAAATTGCCAGGCGGAAATGAATAAAACGATGAAATCCTTAATTCCAGGCTGACAGCGATCTTCCGAATCAGAAGCAAGAATGCCAACCACTCACCCGCAACGTTTGATGTCACAAAATGAACAAAATGATTGCCTTAACATCACGTATGAACCTGAAGTGATGATAAACGAAGAACTCCACGCAGCAGAGTCCTTCGCGAAGAGCAAGCAGTCCTATTGTTAAACGGAAGACATACTATTTCTATCAGTACAATGAAGAACACAGACGAACACAGTTATTTTATTAAAAAACAGTAAATTTTGTCTTTCTAATAATCCTAATTATTAGCCTGATGAAAAACAGACCGCGTCAAAACATGTAGCATTTTTGTACAGACAACATTTACCGGGGTACTGATAAGTCCTTAGCCCGACCAGGAAGGAATCAAGCTCGGAAGCATGTCAGGGATGGGCGCGATTTCAACAACATCGAGACGCGAGCTGTCATCAAGTTTCTTCTTCTTCTTCTTCTTCTTCTTCTTCTTCTCCTCCTCCTCCTCCTCTTCCTTCTTCTCCTTCTTCTTCTTCTCCTTCTTCTTTTTCTTCTTCTCCTTCTCCTCCTCCTCCTCCTCCTTCTTCTTCTTCTTCTTCTTCTTCTCCTTCTCCTTCTTCTTCTCCGTCTCCTTCTTCTCTTTCTCCTTCTGCTTCTTCTTCTTCTTCTTCTCCTTCTTCTCCTCCTCCTCCTCCTTCTTCTTCTTCTTCTTCTTCTCCTTCTTCTTCTTCTTCTTCTCCTTCTTCTTCTTCTTCTCCTTCTTCACCTTCTTCTTCTTCTTCTTTTCTGCAAGGCAAGGCGCCGAAGGATATTCGCGCCATTCAGACAGAAACATTGTTTTATTACACAATAGTTCTGTTAAACTGCATTCTTTATTACATGGATAAGATGATAGTCGCTCAGCAAGTCAAAAAACTCCTCGCACTTTATGATATCGGAAATGTTATTACCGTATTCACAAAATCTTAGGGCTGGTAGCATCCTGGGCCAACTAAGTCCAATCCACACCCTTTTCTTTCCTTAAAATACATTTTAAGATTACCCTTCCATCTATTTTGTCTCTTCAGGACTTCTAATAATCAAACTTCGGTATGCAATTCTCATGTGTTTCATGCGTACTACACAACTTGCTCATCGCACGCTCCTTTAAACCAATATCAACACATCAATGCAATATTATCAGCTAGTCCGTGTAGTGACTAAGTTACGTTCTAAACGACCGAGGAATCGTAGTTCGATTACCGGCAGGCGCAAGTAACTTTCTCTTCTCCGAATCGTCCAGACTGTGTCTTGGGCCTAGCCAGCCAGTTATTCAGTGGAAGTTGCCAGGGCGTGCAGTTGGCCACCCACCTTCGTGTATCGCCGAGGTTAATAATGCGTGCTGCTATGCTTTCATCCTCACATTCCTTTATGGAATATACAGAGATGACCTTAACTGCGTGTTTACCAAATATTCTTGTTAGTCGTCAAAGAATTTGCAATGTCTTAGTGTTTATTTTATGGTTATTCATCTGGATGCTTCATGTTCAGGGTAGCTGATAAGTCTTTAGCCCGACCAGGAAGGAAACAAGCTATTGTTTCTCTCAGAACGGCGTGAATTTCCTTCGGCGCCTTGCCTTACAGGGGAAAAAACTTGATGACAGCTCGCGTCTCGATGTTGTTGAAATCGCGCGCGTCCTTGATATGCTTCCGAGTTTGTTTCCTTCCTGGTCGGGCTAAGGACTTATCAGCAGCCTGGTAGCAACGAGTGAATAAATACGGATGGTTTGAGAAGGCAATGTTAAAGGTCGTGGCCGATTTAATGTATTATTCCGACCTGAAATGACTGAGTAAAACGTCGCAAAATGCGAGTTTTGACGTTTTAGAAGCTGTGTAGCTGAGAACTCCGTACTCCTGAGATGAGGCGCCGTGTCAATGGGTAATCGGCTCCCAAGAACGGAATCCACGTCGGGAAATGTAACAGTTGTCGGTTTACAAAAACATATTCAAAACGAAGAATTCTGAAATAAGCAGCACGTGTCCTACATTCGCCGACAGCTTTAGTGCTAACTTTAGTCGGTACAAGGTTTACGGCCTATGGGTGTACACCAGCTGTGGCATTTTTGCCAAAAAACTTGTTTGTGATTCTGCGTACGTCAAATCTGTTAGCGATCATTTCTAGCAGATATAAAGGCAGTCGCCGTACAAATACCGTTCTCCAAAAGTCCACACATTTAAAAAAAAAATAATCTAGAAGCCAATTGAAAATTCTAGACGCCAGGAGGTTGGCGTGAAGCTACTTCCATGCTGAGAATCCACGCGTCTTGAGTGGCCTGTAAACCTTGTACGTATTTCTTCTCGGTTCGCGTGTACTGATATGTTTGTTGTACGCAAGGAAAATAAATGCAGTAATTGTGCTGAAAATATTAGGCGACACCATAAAAGGTTTAGCTGCCCGGGCAACCAGGCGTCCGGAATTTGTGCCCTCCTGTCATAATAAATAAAAATCAATGGTTATTCTTCTTTCATTTTGCTTAAATACTAGCCACCTAGAAAAACAAGCATAAATGTAAATGATGATGTTTTGGCTACAGTATAAATGCCCAGTGATTTTAAATGAGAAATTGACGAGAAACGCGGTGGGAGTCCAATCTGCCATCGACGTAAATTTGTCGTCACAATCTACATGCATAAATTAACTCAAAAAAAATCTACTGTGGCTTCTCAGTATTAAATTTCATCAAATATATCAACTAATTCTAGATATTATTCATGCATAAGGACGTACGTTTTAATTACTGCGTCCAAATAACGTATGCTTTATCTCATGTTACATACTGTTCATTATATGACGCTTCGCAAGCCCTGCGTAGGCGCTGAACTAGTCGAGGCATGCGCGCTTTCACAAGTCCGTTCGCAGCTTCGTGACTTCAAGACACTGTATACAGCAAATCTGGTGCCGACTGCATGGTGTGTCCTAAATAACTACACAGACACAAACATCTGTATAATTCATTTTAAAATTACAAGATATTGTTTCGCTTTATGAATTTGAAAGGGATAGCTCAGTCGGTATAGCGATTTGCTACGGGAAGGACGGTAGGGGTATCGAATCCCGGTGGAGGTAAAGTTTTCCACACCCGTCCAGACCGGCCCTGAGGCTCTCTCAGCCTCCTGTAAAATGGGTAGCGGGTCTCTTTCCCCGGGGGTTAAAGAGGCCGAGGCGTGGCGTTCACCACCCACCACCATCTAGAGCCGAGGTTAAAGGAAGAGTATAGCTATACCTCCACTCCCCCTCTGAGCCTTCATGACCTGTTCTAGGGTGATCTTTACCTTACTTTTTTTTTATGAAAAAGGACAGTGAAATATGTCCATGCACTTAAACAGAAATTGGAGACAAAGAAGAAGAAAAACAGAAGAAGAGAGAGAAGAAAGGCTGTAACTGTAGTTTCTGGTTAAAGTACGAGCAACTGAACACAGAACCGTGTCGAGAAAACAAAATATGAACCGCTGGACTGTGGGATGCGACATTTAATACAAAGAGAGCGGCACTTTAACAAACAAGAGCAGTCTTGCACTAAGACTTGTTACATCGATTCCCCTAGCACCCTCTAGTCAAACAGCTAATGTAATCATCTCTCGCTTAAGAATCTACCAATGACACAAATCCTATCAATGTCTAGACCAATCCAACCTCTCCCAATCCCATTACGTGTGTTTGGAAACCACGCCCTCCTTTCCTAGGTTCGCGACCATCTCGCATGGACCCACAGCATCCCCCCCTCCAAAAGCTCCCCCTCTCCTACTGGTATGTGCTAATTGCTGGTCACACTAGTTTGAAGATTTCGTCACGGGATTTGTCTGTTATCCCTCGGGAGACGACAGTAGGGATCAGGGATACTTAGTGTAGTCCGTGTGTGTTTGCGTGTGTGTGTGTGTGTGTGCCATGTTACTGTAGTGATTGTTATGTTTCAATGTTACTGTGTTTGTAAAATGTGTAGTGAAATTTTGCACGTCCCATAACCACAAATTAACAGAAAACCTGAACAGAAGAGACGCAGAGTAGAAGGTAAGAAAACAATACAGAGATCGATAGCAGAAATTCGTATCACAAACCAGTTCCAAGGATAGACTTAAAGATTAAACCAGTTTCATTCCGCCGCAATGGAGATGAGATTTGCTCTCTTCTGGGATACTACGAATCGTACAGTGGTAATTCCGTACCGACAATTCGGGACCAACTATCGGTCACACCTTCAAGGGTCGAGAAAACTTGGGTGACTTGACCCTTGAACATGGGACCGAGAAGTTTTCCCGAAACATCGGTAAGGAATTACCACTCTACGCTGCGTAATATCCCGGAAGAGCGAAGATTTTAACGGTTAAACTTTTAAGCCTTAAGTTCATCTGAATTACACGCAAAAATTCACTTCCTACCTCACAGAGAACAAACCCAGTACTACAAAGATTAACCAGTTTTGGGGACAGAGAGGGAGAAGTATTTTACATAGCGACGCTATCAACAGCTAAGATTATACAGCGCGGCGGTAGATGAATGACATATCAATATGGAGCACCGATTGAATAATACCGACAGTGATAAACAAGGTGTGGGGAGAATAAACTGTCCCAGGGTCACTTTATGCACCAGAAACTTTACTGGCCTAAGATCGAACCCAGGCTTCTAAGGTAAAATGTCGGCGACTAACCGGCTGAGGCATGTCACAGCCATCAGCAGCCTTAAATATGAGAATACACAGCATGTATTTATGTATGCATTATTCTTAAATATAATGTGTAGGCCGGGTAACTCAGTCGGTATAACGAATGACTACGGGCTGCACGGTCCGGGGATCGAATCCCGGCGGAGGCGAAATTTTCCGCACCTGTCCAGACCGGGCCTGGGGCCCACCCAGCCCCCTGTACAACGGGTACCGGATATTTCCCGGGAGTAAAGAGCGGCCGTGGTGTGACACTGACCACTCACACTCTTCTAGTGCCGTGGTCAAGAAAGAGTAGAGCTGTACCTCTACTATCCCTAGGGGCCGTATGGCCTGTACAGAGCCTCAGTACCTGTACAAGGGTGCACTTTAACTTTTTACTCATTTTTAAACCTAACAGTATGTGTATAAACGTTAAACACAAACTTCTGTACACAAAATACTGTAATCGTTAGTTTATAAATTCCTGACTACTTAGAAAGGAATTACTACTTTAAAAACTCACGGATTAATTGAAAATACACACCGTTGCAGTCCTGTTCTTCGCCTTAAGACAGGTCTGTCAAATAAGTAACTCACACATTAAGGCACAAAATATTTTTCATATCCGAGTGTATTTAAAAGGCATTTTCTCGCGTGTTTTCAGCAGTGTCGTTTGAATCCAGCTGATCGTGGGGTTACACTCCAGCTTTTGTTAGTCTTGTCGTTAAATGAGTGTCATTTTAAACTTCAAAAGGCATACAGTATCAACATCTGTAATCATTTCTAGGCCATGACATGCCGCAATTATCGTCCATACAAGCTGCTTTGTTTCTCTAAAGGCATTGCAATGGCCACTAGCGCTGGATAACCGGGTGTCGATCCCTGGTATGAGAAATGACGTTCCTCGTCCCTTTAGAAAACTTGGGACCTCCAAGGCTCCTGTCCAAAAGGTACCGGGCTCTCTTTGTGCCGGAATATCGAAACGTACCGGGCTCTCTTTGTGCCGGAATAATGAAACCTCAAAGCGAATCTTGCCACACGCCTAACGCCGAAATATTGAATGTGTGGGACATAAGTTACGTGCGCTCACTCCTACGCTTTCAAGGCATGGTGCTTGTGCAGAGACAACCTCACCAATTCCTCGTCCACGAAAATACAATAAATTGAATGCGTTGTTTTTCTTATGTATAGAAATATAGCATTTTAAAATGTAATAACTTAGGCCATGTGTAGTCAGCAAAGACCCTGTGTTTTCTGACGCTCCAGGCACATAAAAGTCTCTCCCCCCCCCCCCCCCCCCCCTCCCTTTTTTTACTCTCTCCCTCCCATTCTCC
>Ga0131853_10021021_pt1 | contig 11848 bp, 6 predicted proteins | sample TergutLab28metaG_FD_92764 | JGI IMG/M metagenome (GOLD analysis project Ga0131853, IMG submission 92764) | Labiotermes labralis P1 segment gut microbial communities from Petit-Saut dam, French Guiana - Lab288 P1 (version 2) (version 2) | ecosystem: Host-associated > Arthropoda: Insects >...
GCGGACGCTTGTGAGTGCGGTAATGAACCTTCGGGTTCCGTGAAATGCGGGGAATTTCTTGACTAGCTGCAAACCAGTTAGCTTCTCAAGAAGGACTCTGCACCATGGAGTAAATAAGTAAGTCATGTAACTGTACCATGAACTGGACACTGATCTAGTTTTCACAAATATATATATGTTATTTGCCATCTGCATGACACGAAAATAATAGGACCATCGGTGTGCCAAAACCCAAATGCATGAGGAGGCACAAACTTAACAGGTAAAGACCAATGAATTTTTAAGCAGTGTAGTCAGTAATTTTGTTTACTGTACATGCGTATGATACTTGGTCTGTCACATTAAGGGAAGAACACCGGCCGAGGGTCTTCGAGAATAGGGTTCTTAGGAGGATATATGGGCCCAAGAGAGAAGACGAAACAGGAGGCCGAAGAAAACTTCAATACGATGAGCTTCATAATTTGTAAATCACCAATTATTATTCCGGTGAATAAGTCCGGGAAAATGAGATGGAAGGGGTATGAGGTAAATATGGGAGAGGAGAGAAAGGTCTGAGCGGAGAAGCCTGAAGGTAAGGGCAAAGTCGAAAAACTTAGGGACTAGAGTGGCGGATAATATTAATGTGGATCTTAAAGAAACAGGATGGGAACGCGACGAATGGGGTGATCTGGCTCAGGACAAGGTCAACTGAAGGCTCTTGTGAACTGGGTAGTGAACCCTCGAATTCCATACAATGCGGGTAATTTCTCGACTAGGCGAAAAACTATTCGCTTCTCGGGGGCTCTGCTCCATAGAGTCCGCGGTCAATTTTTAAATCTCCCGTCACTTCATCAAATGCATTTCTATGGGTCAGTGTGCGTACACAGAGTCGTTACAATCACTTTGACGATGAACAAATCCTGCATCAGGCGTCACAGCCGGGAACCAAACCCCTGCCGTCTAGTTCGTTTAATCCCTTAATGCACAGAACCGACTACCAAAGCCGGGAGCATCTCAACCAACTGATATTGACTCATGTGTGATACATTCGGAACCCATATTTTTGACATTACCCAGTGTCTTCCACTTCGAGATTCTTGAAGCCACATCGAGATGACAGCCGGAGAGAAATCCTGTGACGTGTTCCCTAGATTCCATACTCCACGTGTGGGCGCTCGGCGGGGACCCTTCCTGCCAGATCATATCACCGCATGGAAATAAATTTTAGTAATTCCTCATGTAGGTCATGGCACAAAAATGTCAGGATAGCAACCCACAAAAGAAACGTCATCATATAAACTGCTACAATGTGTGGTCTACATACACAAAATGTCTCGATTGTTCTGTAGGTAACTTACTGGCGGCATCTGACAATAAATTTAATGACCGTACTTGTGTGTCTGCCACTAACAACGTTCCGTCTGCGCATCCGTGACAAAGGGAACAGGTCCATGTAGAATCAATGGATTTATACTAAGCTTCATGCTGCGTGTCATTACAAAACATTAAATTAAATTATTGTTGACACTGAAAATACAGGCTAGGCCACGGGGCTAAACCGCGGCCCGCCAGGTAATATTATGCGCCTCGCGACCACATTTGTAAATATGTACACAGTAAGCTACACAAATTTGACGTTCGTGTGTGCCGTGCATCGTGATAAATTCTTATAATAAAACCAACTGGATGCACTTATTTCTCAAATTTATTTTTGGAATAAAACTCTGCAAGTTTCCGAAAGTTCCTCTGTCCATTATCAGGAGTTTTTTTACTGTACACACAGCAATGGTATTTGTCTGCTGACACATACCATTGCTGTGTGCAAAGTGAAAACTCCTGATGATGGGCAGTGGAACTGTCCGAAACATGCAGAGTTTTATTCCAAAAATAAATTTGAGAAATTAATGCATCCAGTTGGTTTTATTATAAGAATAAGCTAAACAAATTAAATCGTGCTCTTTACAACGAGACGATGGGTAAGTCCGAAATGAAGGGGACTGTGTCAGTAAATAATGTAGGCTTTTGGCATACCACTTAATGTTACTTTTCCCACGTGCGGTCGGCGAACCAGCGCACAAAAACGAGTAAGTCTCTTTGCCATAAAAGACTGGACGCCCATGCCGTAATCCGGGCTGACGAACCTATGGCAGGTGTGCCCAAAATAGCACGCGGAAACATTTCCTTTACATGTGGCATTCACTGCTATCCCATTTTTTCACTTCTTTACCCTGACCAACACCCGTATATTGTGACGAATACGTGTGTATATATGCAAATGTGACTACGCAGGGACTGTACATAAATTACTGTTGCTACCAAATAACAGTGCCAGTGAACACATTTTTATACAAATCGGGATTGATGCGAAGTGTTCGACTGGACATTATCACTGGAGCGCGAGCCGGGCGGCTACTGGTTGAATACGTGACATTGGACAAAACGTTTTACAATCTTCTTTATGAACAGGAAGTAGTAGCAGCCCCCAGTTACTTACGTATTTTCTTTCTTATCCCATTCCTCGAAGAGACCTATATTAGAAACATAATACTTCTACTCTGCATTAATTATATAGTAATAATATGCATTAATAGTAAGGCAGTAATTAATAATAATTTATGGAAGACTCGAAGACCTTATTTTAGTCTACCAAATTCTCATAGACAAGCGAGAGGATTTCTTCGAAATTTATAGACATGTTCGGCAAGCGTCCTCCAAAAGTTTCGTCAGCCCTGCTAAAGGCCCCATACTGCCATCTGGCAAGAACTCCCCAGCGTACGTTAAGACATCCCACCATATTCCGAAATTACGTCCTAAGCACTACCATTATTAAGTATGTAATCGTTCTACATGTAAACCTACCCATACATTGAAACCAAAGAACAAGAAACGAAACCAAGAACACTTTCCACTAAGTAAAAAAAAAAAAATCCTTTTGTTTACATTATCTATGTTTTGGCTTTTATACCAAAGCCATGATCAGGCTAAAACACCATAAATGTATATTAAGGAAAACCTAATGTGGCAATTAAATCTCACTCCTTACATGTCATTCTACACATTAGTTGCATATTAATGTTGTAAAATGTGATATCTCACAACCACACACATTTCAGTGTTGTAATATAAGTATTTCATTCACGCAGTATACTCTTACAGTGGTTTAGTCTGCTGAGGGCTTTGGAAAAAAAAAGCCAAAACACGTAACTATCTTAACCGTCAAAAGTCCACCCTAGATATTAGGAAGTAGAAGGCCACCTGGGGTCAAATGTGACCCCACCATGAAAGTGGTTTTTAGTTCTTTCATTGTCAAATTAAAATACATGTCTACTTACAAGAGAACAACAGTTTGACATCACTGAAATGACCTCATGTAATAATGACATATAACAATGACAAGATTGTCATTTACCCTACACGGTATATGAATTCCGTTTAGATTCAATATTCATTTCTGTATTCAAGAATGTAATATGATAAAATGGTTTGAAGAAGAAGAGAGTTGGGAAAACAACGCAAATAATCAGTTTTATCAGTTTCATCCTTTTTCTTGCAAGTGTCAACAATCATACTCATATGGTCTTTGCAGACGTAATGTTCACGTCCTTTGCACACAAATTGTGTCTTCACATCTCTACTGCTGCATACATGACAGCGCCCTCGCTTTCTTGATATCGCCTCGTAGTCTTCTGGGTCCTGCATTGTGTCTTCTTCAGAATCAGAGACAAATCCGCACATGACTATTGCTGTTTTGATGTTCCTAGGTAGCGAAGAACGTTTGTATCGTTCTTTTACAAATGGTTCATTTGCAATTCTGAGCAAAAAGTTTTTCCTTTTTATCTTCTTCTCAGGCTGATCTTTGCGCATGTTGTGTGCATGAATGACCAATGCATTTACCGCAGCAATGCTGATCATGCTATAAAACATTGCCACTGTCCATCTGCCAGTTGCTCGCTGTACTGTTTACCTTGCACACATTCGATCCAGCATGTCTACTGTACCTTTTGTTTTGTTATAAAATTCAATGATTTCAGGCTTTCCTGAATCGCTGCAGATTGCCAAATCACGATGGAGTGATGAAAGGAGGACAAATTATTTGTTCTTCTTTGGGACATATGACACAAGTGTGAGATCCTTGGTAAAACCAAACATAGACGAGTTTGCATCACGTTGCCTGGCAGGCTTGAACTCTTGTGTAATTTCCCTTTTGTTTTGCTTCACTGTTCCAACAAGTGTCAATTCTTTGTTTTTCAATTGATCTGCAAGGTCAACAGACGTAAAGAAATTTTCTGTTATTACATTTCGCCCGCCTCTGTCTTGACCAGAAACAGGCTGAACCAATGTGCAGACGACATCACTTGCCAATCCATGAGCTACTTCATTATTTTCTTTGCCCAAATAAATTTTCGCATTCATCACGTATTTCGTGGCATAATCACACATCATCCAAATGTTGATTCCGTACTTGCTTGGTTTTTTCGGCATATATTGCTGGAATCCATTTCTTCCTCTGAATCGAAGTAACTGTTAATCGATGCAGACAGCTGAACCAACCAAATAAAATGACTGACACAAACCAAGAACTTGTCCAAAATTTCACGAAATGCTGCCATTTTATCTTCCAAACGACGCTCAGTTCCTGTTGCTTTGTCGTCAAATCTTATCACTGACAAGAGAAGATGCACTATTATGTTCTCTCTGCGAGCTCGAGTAACTTTGGGAGGTGTCCTGCTCCAGGCAAATTCCTTGCCTTGGAAAACATTCGTCTCCTCGTCTGGGCTTTCTCCTGTTTCTGAATGCTCAACGTCTGTGTTTTCCGGCTCTCCATGGCCAGCAGTGTCAGCAACATCGTACAGTGAGTCACTGTCATCATCAAGGTCTTCCTCTACAGCATCTTCTTCATCTTCTGAACCACTTAGTCCAGTATCATCACCGCTGTGTCTGTCGTTCTCGCTATCATCACTGTCAGAAACTAGACGACTGATCTCGTAATCGTCTAGGAATTGTTCAAGGGAGGCCATTTTTATTCAGAATACCGGCAAAAGATACTACAGTAGTATTATATAGCACATTATCACCATAAAAATGCACAAAACTAAATACAGAAAAACAACACCTGGGGTCAAATTGACCCCAGGTAGGGAAAATCGAAATTTTAGAAAAACGGTTATCACCGACAGCACAAAAACACTATGACCACCTAGAGGACACTTGTCGTGAAAAAGTCACGAAGGTTGGTGACATAGTAAGATACACCAAAAAAGTTATCGAAGAAAAAGCGAAGGCTGGGGTGGCCGTTTGAGGGTTAAAAGACACTAGATTTGTTAACCAAAAGAAGTTGTGTCAACCGAGTGATAAAAAGTTACAACTGTTCTCATATTAGAAAAAACTGGATGCCACACACTAAGATGAACAAGAAGGCAAATGCACCATCAATAAGCCTGTTCTGTATTCGGTAAAGCCCCGGTTCGTGCCTCGGTACGGGCACAATCACCAGTCTGCTGGAACGAGTCGAGATTTCCTTTAGATTTGATTTATTTTCTTTATTGCCCCGTCGAATAAGGCACGACTGTTTTCCATCACCTTTCAGACTCAGAGTCCATAACCACATCTACGCATTGTATGATAAATATCACTTGCATCCGATGCAGTAACGTATAGACCACACCGCGTGAAATTTGTGTCACGCGAAAAGTAGGCTCTTGCAGTCTCAAGACCATGACATTACGTTCCTCTGGGATGTTGGTATACTCGTATCTCTACCAGACTAGAGGAGGTGACAGCCCACAATAAGGAATCTCAGCGTACACTTTGGCTCCAGTGAGCGATAAGTCCCTGTTCACCTGTGTAAGTTGGGTGCTGCACTGTACTGAAAGTTGGCAAGTCCCATACATAAAACATTCTACACGATCACCCTTCGTAACTTAGTTGTCCCGAGGTGCTCAATCTGGTAGGTGATCCTCTTATCGGGAGACGGGTGTGGTTCACCGAATCACATATAGTTTTAATTATTTCTTTTTTACTTGTTGTTTTATATACTCAATTTATTCTTGATATAAAATAATAAAGTGCTATATCCAGTAAAACAACTAGATCATTTCTAGGAAACTGACACAGCCACTTCTCTGTACTCCTACTTACACCACACTCGTACGCGACTGACTTCGCACTGGTTTGCTTGTCCGCTGCTAACGTTTTCTCATTTAAATATCTCCCCTCCTACCTATCGCTAACGGTCCTGAATATACGTTGTTGACAGATTAACTTACAACGCATGGCCATGAACCGTCCGTAACTGACGCCAGCAATCCTAAGAAACAACTATACTAAAAATGATCGGCTACAACACTTTCTATGTGCCCATGGAGATCAGTTTCAACACTTACTGTCACTGTGACTTCCATTCTAACCTGTATCCAAGTTCCGACAAGTGAACAGCAACTTCTTGCTCACCCTGCACTGATATCAGGGCGTGCAACACAACACTACACATTTTTTACAATTAAACTGTTAATCGAAATACCACATGCCTAAAAAACATCTGGAAAATGCAGAGATGAAAGTTAAAAACATTTTGAAAGTAGGTAACTTGAGCACATTTAAACCTTACCGCTGACAACATAATCATTTTAACACGACATCAGTGCGTTAAAAGAAGGTCTCTGCAAACAACATGCACCACAAGGAATGAACTACGCCGACACGCTGACACCAATTGGCCTGTGCAGTTTTCTTGGCAGTGACTCAGTGTTTCATGGACGGACAGGTACGCCTGCATGCATCTTTCCAAAAATTTATCTGCAAAAAATGCGACCGTCATACAGCTTCTCACGCAAATGTGGAAAAATGTGTTGATGAAGGCGACACTGTAAAAAGTAATCTCAAATTTGTACAGAATGTACCCATAATATACGTAAATTTCTTTACGATAGTAATTGCAGTCTCCGAGAAAAAAAAAAAAGAAATTTGGTACAGACGTTCGTAAATATTAGTGACAATAAGCCCCCCCCCCCCTTTCCTTCAGAGTCCATCAAATTACGTTTTGTCCCAAATTAAGTTAATTTAGCATTAACCAGTTACAATCCTGACATTTATTAACCAGTTAATTAAAACTGCGCGGCACATACATCAAGCCATTCCACTTCCCCATTAATGTCTCATGTTCATACTACTGCTAAGACAAGGACAAGCGGGCGAAACCTGGGAACCTTCCAACATAATAAACCGCTTTCTTCCTTCTCCGAAATAAAGTGTCTCACACTTCTCCCTTGTCTTTCGCTTTCGTTTACTCTTCTAATGTATCATTCTCTCTCTCTCTCTCTCTCTCTCTCTCTCTCTCTCTCTTAGTCTTCAGCGTGTTAAACGGAACAGGAAATCTTCACCCTAAATATTGCACGTCGACAATTTTCACCTCCACATATGAATGTCCCTCCGTCTCTCCTACTCTCCGTGATTTATTTGCAGTAAAGAGATGGCACAACAAATATTTTCACTCTCAGCCTGAAATACGCTCCGCTTCCTGTTACAGAACACGAAATGCTACCACTGAAGCCCAGCTGATCACGCACTGAACTTGCCGCTTGAATTCACAACAAAATAATTCGATAACGGAGCGAGCAGCGGGCGGTACCTCCTCACTACTGACCTCACACGAAATTGACCTCCGCTAACAACAACAGGCTGCCGTTCATAATTACCAAACTAACCTCTTCATTCGCACGACTCGCTTTGTCTACCTAATAAATGAGCCGTGTTATGAGTTGCGAACCGCCCGTCCAAATCAGTGCAATATTTCGCCTCAGTCTGCACGCAGACACAATATTAGACATTAAAATGACTGTATATAGGCTACGGAAAAGCGACAAAAATACTGAATATTTTATGTACTGTGAGAAGGAAGGGCCTGCAGTCAGAAAAACCTAATGTCCAGTAATACCTGGAGATATTTCGTCGACAGCAAGGAAACCACAGAAAGATTCTAACCGTTTAACTGCACCTGCGGCCGAATAATCTACTCGAAATTATGTATTTTGAGTATGTTACTGAGGGGACCGCGGTAGCACAGTGGTTAAGGTGCTGTGCTATAAATCGGAAGGTCCTTGGTTCCACTCCAGATGGTGTCATTGGAATTTTTCATTGACATAATCCTTCCGGGGTCGACTCAGCCTCTAACAGAAATGAGTACCAGGAGCATTTCCTGGGGGTAAAAGGCGGCCGGTGCGTAAGGCCGACAACCTTACCACCATTCTGGGCCGTTGTCACGTAATCTGTGAACCTTAACTTCTGGAACCCTCTGGGCACCTCGGGCCTGTAATGGGACTGATTTACCTTTTTCTAAGTATGTTACTGAACGACACTCAGTTGCTAAATTATGTGGCGTCGGTGGTAAGTGAATGAGAATGAGGGAGAGAATAATATAGAAGTATTTTGATAAACCTGTCCCAGTGCGACTTTGTCGACACAAACACCACATACACTAGCCCAGGTGTGAGACTAACGACCAACTGCCAAAGTGTCAGTACTGCTGCCGAGGTACAGAATGCGTCGAGCTTTATCAACAAATCCCGTGACACAGTCACTGAGTACTGTACGTGCGCTTCAGACGTGCATATTGCAATTTACAATAACCTGGAATTAAATTAATGATGAACGAAACATCGCGATGCTCGATTACTAAATCCGACCACTTTATTCGCAGGAATGAACCGGTATCCTTTGTACGGGAACTGGGTGGGCCCCAGAGCCGGTCTGGATGGGTACGAAAATCTCGCCCCAACGGGATTCGAACCCCAGACCGTCCAGCCCGTAGCAAGTCCCTATACCGACCACGCTCTCCCTACCCATCAATAATAATAAAATTAATAATCATGTTCCTGAAGGCTTAGGTGTGTTTCCTGTTCCTTGATCCTCAAGATGAAGTTAGTCCCTCCATCTCTTCCTGATGGTCGTCCTATGTTCCTTCGTCTAATAATAATAATAATTATTATTATTATTATTTATTATTTATGAGCTGGCACAAAAGCCGCAAGACCAATTCCAGATACAACACAGAAACATAAGACAAACACAAAAATTCAATAAACAAACTAAATTATACATAAAAGGGTAATAAAAAATCACATCTTGGAATAACAGCATAAATAACACAGCACCAGTCAAGGAAATATTTGTGAAATGAAACATTCTTCAAAATGTGTAGACAGTAGCAGGCCTAACGTTCACGAAGATACTAAAGTACAGCATCGGATACAAAACATAGAAAGTAAGCACAATTGTAAAAAGTTAAAGCAATCCCATTACAGGCCTGGACAGGCCCAGGTGGTTCCAGGAGGTTGAGGCTCCCAGATTTCATGACAATCGGCACGTGAAGGAGGAAAGGTTGTCAGCCTTACGCACCAGCCGCTTTTACCCCCAGGAAATATTCCTGGTACTCATTTCTGTTAGAGGCTGAGTCAACCCCACGGCCATAGTGTGGCCGAAGGATTATGTCAATGAAAAATTCCAGTGACACCATCGGGAATGGAACCCGCGACCTTCCGGTTTGTAGCGCAGTGCTTAAACCAACTGCTCCACCGCGTACCCCAAGCACAATTGTACAATACAAAAAATCAAAACCAGGGAAGATACAATACAAAACATTAAACGAAGAAAGTGTGCCTGCAATGAACCCGCGAACTAAAGCAGCTTCCCTCAGTACCACCGACTAATGCAAATATACAGCTTTCTAACTGAAACTCAAGACAGCAGTTTTAGTTTCGCGGCGAATACCGGGCGGGCAAGAAACGAGTTTTTCTACAGTTCTGTTCGCAGGAATGTAAAACGTTTATTTTTATGTAGCGACTTCTTGAATTCGAATCAAGATATAAACCAAGTCCGGTACGTGCGAGATACGACTAAACACAGTCATCCTGTTTGCAAGGCTATCCTGCTTAACAAGACCGCCTTCACACTCTTACTCCGAAACCTGTCACTGGATTTGAATCGCGCTCAGTTAGGGCCTCTCGGAGACGCGAAATTCATGTCAGACGAACCCAACTGCTTTTATTGTTTCTGTCTCACGTCTCACAGACTAACTTCGCGCCCTAATGATTAGTTATCACTGGTACGACACAATCACACGCAGCAAACACCTGCGAGAAGGCATCCACGTAAAAACAACTGATAAATTCCAGCAGGCCTACACTGGTTATGGACGTATACATTTCTGCCTTCTATCACATCGTCTTCGCGCATGGATTCCAATGTGCATCAGTCTGACGCCTCACACTTATCACAGATCCCGTATCACTCACGGTCCATGGCCACACGCGAGTACTTTGGTAGAGTCCAGCTGAAATGTGATGGCACACGGTGACGCACGGGAGGGGAAGTGAAGGGGAAACTGGCGAATGGAGTGGGTAGCCAGTACTCTTCACACTACATCGGAACACGGTGTATCCAGCATTACTACCGCCGATGCGCACACCTCGGCTGCCAGCAGTCGACTGAAATGACGCTCCCGCCGATTTAAAGGGACTCGTCCGTTTCGCCGAAAGACGAAATCTGGATTCTGCGCGTGTGCCATCACATTTCAAACGAAGTTTACTGACGACTGGCCGTGTGTCTACCGTAGTCGGATGTTGAGAACGCTACTGTGTCGCCGCACCTTACTTCCAGCGGCGCGACCGTACGACACAAAATATTCCGACTGTTTTCTCATACGTGGCAGTGTAGTGTAGTGCAGTGTAGTGTAGAGGTCGATGTTTACTCATCTGGGCGAAAAGTTTTCATGTTTTGGCGCGTTTGCAAAATTACGAAAAGCGACTGTTAGCTTCGTCATGTTTGTCCGCTTGTCTGTCTGTCCGCCCGCCCACCCGCCTGCATGGAACAACTCGACTCCCACAGGATGGATTTGCATGAAATTTAATTAGTATTTTTCGCAAACAAGTTCAGAAAATTCAAGTTCCATTAAAATCCGATTTAAAAAACAGGCACTTTACACGAAGACCAATATACATTTACGATCTTATATCGCTCATTTCTACTTAGAATGAGAAATGTTTCAGACAAACCTGTAGAGAAAATCAAAACACATCACTTTATGTTCAATAACTCCCCCCCCGAAAATCGTGCCCTTTACGAAATGTGGGAAAATATTTTAGAGCCGGACAGGCCATGGCCAACAATATAGCGCATGCGCATTGCATGCTGGATACCTACAGCTACAAACACACTCTAAGAATATGGTATATTATTGCTTTTCTCCTGCAACAATGGTTGCACGAACGCGCCACAATGTTACGTTACACGCACACTGCCCGTCTTGCTATGTACAATAATAAAGCACGCCTTCCCTCTGCTTCCTAAGCAGAAGAGACTCTCACTCTCACTCTCTCTCTCTCTCTCTCTCTCTCTCTCTCTCTCTGGCTGTAGATCCTCGCAAGTTTGTTGGGAGTTGTATAAATTATTTCTGTATGTCGCCCCAACCATGACAAAAATAATTAACAACAAAAAGCCGGAATACGATATGGCGGCGACGCGGAACTTCGAAGTTAAATGTAAAGGTAAAGCAGTCCCATTACAGGCCCAGAGGGTTCCAGGAAGTTAAGGTTCCCAGATAACATGACAACGGCACAGGATGGTGCTAAGGCTGTCAGCCCTACGCACCGGCCGCCTTTACCCCCAGGAAATGCTCCTGGTACTCATTTCTGTTAGAGGCTGAGTCGACTCCAGGGCCATAGTGCGATCGGAATGTCAATGAAAAATTCCAATGACACCAGCTGGGATCGAACCAGCGACCTTCCGATTTGTAGCACAGCACTTTAACCACCGTGCCACCGCGGTCCCAAACTTCGAACTTATATCTGGTAAATTTAACGCATACAGAATCTAC
>Ga0131853_10021022_pt1 | contig 11848 bp, 12 predicted proteins | sample TergutLab28metaG_FD_92764 | JGI IMG/M metagenome (GOLD analysis project Ga0131853, IMG submission 92764) | Labiotermes labralis P1 segment gut microbial communities from Petit-Saut dam, French Guiana - Lab288 P1 (version 2) (version 2) | ecosystem: Host-associated > Arthropoda: Insects >...
TATAATCCTTAAAAAAGAAAACTTGCATTTTTATGGGTAAAAATCTTTAAAAATTAAAAACCAAAAAAAAAACTTTCTTGATTTTCTTCCCACAAACAAAAAAAAAAAAAAAGGAAGAAAGACACCCGCGCACGCACGTACTCACACACACACACACCACACACACACACACACAGAGTCCATAATACAATTACATTAAACTGAGAAGGGGACGAGAAAATCATACAGTAAGAACAAAGAAGGCAAACACTCTTGTTTGCTTAACTGTTACCATACGAACACACCATCAACAACCACTCATCCTCCAGCTTGAATATCAGCAGCAGCAGCACAATTAACAGTTGGGGGCAGGGGTGGGGATTTCTTCGGACTTTGTGCATTTTCTATAAGAAAATATATAAGACATTTTGGAGTCTGACTCGGTATTCTTCAGACAAAACTAATACCTTTTTTTTTTAAAAATACTATCTCCCCAAATATTCAGCCGGCGCTGCCCTCCACCCAGCCTCCTAATAATAGGTACTGCGGTTCTTTTCCAGCGGTAAAGCGTCACAGGGCCTCAACTTGACCACTCACTTTCATCTAATGCTGAGGTTAACAATGAGTGGAGCTGTACGTCTACTCCACCTATACGCCTTCATGGTGTAGCCAGGGACAACTTTACTTTTACCTACATCTCTCCCAACGGTAAGTCGTCTGGCTTCCATATTCGGGATGTCTGTGGCTGGAATCCCAAACTGGCTATCCTTTCTTTCCACATTCCCTCTGGCAAAGTCTACATTTTGTCTGAAAACGTACCACGGCCGCTTCCATGTCCTCCTTAATTCCCTGAACATATACTGTCATTCGATTATATAAAACTTCAGCGGTTAGTAAATCATTATCAAAAGAAATCATTAATCATCCATTCCCATATTCACCTGCTACAGCTCATGTTTTCAATTAATGTTTTGCGCATTTTCACCAAACACGACGGTTCAACCGATAGTGCTTATGAATTATATATGAGAGGTACCCGTTTCAAATCTCGGTCGGTACACCGACTATTCTCTTTCTTTTGGTTTCTCACTGTCTCTCCAGGCCAATGGCGGGATAGTATCTAAATTACTCCACGACAGTTTCCGTCCGAATCTTTCCAGTCATTATTCACTGTCATTTCGTTATTTGACGCCGTGCAGTCTCGGTTACCGACAACATCGCACGATATGTTACCAACCAATGCATACATTGAACTTTACAAACAAGGCAAGAGGTATATCTGTCCTTCGAAGTTGCTAGACACATTATGAACCCCACCCAATGCCCTATTGAATCGGTATAGGGGATTTTTTCTCCAGGGTTAAAACAGCCGGAGTGTGAAGCTGACCACTCACCTCCATCTAGTGCCGAGGTTAAGAATGCGTCGAGCTATGCCTACAATCCCGCTTATGTCTTCACGGCGTTGTATTTAATTAATTTCAAGGAAGGGTTTACCTTTATATAGGGCCGGACTAAGAGGTGGACCAACCGGTCAGCTGCCCGGGGCGCCACTCTGTATGAGGCGCTAAGACGTCAGTGGAATAACCGGAAATGTGGTGCTGGTAAACTAAAATTTTACATAAGCGAAAGATTTTTTTTTTTAGCAAATTATTCCAATTTGGACATGCGCCATCAAAAATGTTCACCAGCCCTTTTCTAGGCCGAAAAATTTTAAATAATATCGGTCTGAAGGGATACCACACTTTTAGCTTGCCCGGGGCGCCAAATCAATGTTCTTTTCGGGGCGCCGACATGTCTCGGGCCGGTTTTGCCTTTACATATTGCTTGTGTTCACGTGGGTTCTTCACGTCTCGACCTGAGCTGCTGGTTGTCTTGTGCTGCGGAACGTCTGCGACACGCGGTCCGTACGTTGCACCTAATCTTTCCGCAGTAGTTCGTAACTGTTCGCATCATCGCAGCACCTGATAAAGGTCATTAATTCTGCAACTGGCCAAGAGATGGCAGCAGCATTATTTATCATCTAACCAAGGAGCAGTGTTGGACACGCCAACTGTAGAGTCTCTCTTTGGCACCCGCGCGTTGTTGTCTGTCGAACCGTATAGATGTCCAGTCTACCCTTGTGTTTGTGGGCGTTGGGGATCTTTCAACGGTGCGGTTAAGATATTGGTAACGAGACGCTGAATCGAGGTCACGGGGCGAACGTGAGAGAAGTGTGAGTCTTTGGTGATTGGTTCCATATTCGTGAAGCTGTAATGTTGCTGTCACTGAACGGTCTGACATAAGTGCTGTGACATTCTCACAGGAAACAACCAAGACATTTATTGTTCCAGACGAGCAATTATCTTGTAATTTTGTATTTTATGGGTGATGACTTGAGCTTGTGATTTGCTCTATGATCGGTTGTTTTTAATTTATGTATAATTTGTTTCGGAACGTCATTCCATGCAACGTTTTCGTTACGTTCCTCGCAATAAACTCCACCCCTCCCCGCCCCTCCATTTGAATCCCTCTTTAAAATGGACAATAACTTTCGATAATAAGGAAGACGCTACGTAGTTGCATGGCCAACTGCATGCCATCACTTGACATTTCCGCTTTTCTGTAGCCAATGTTTAATCACTGTATTACGCCAGGCCTGACAGCAGGCGATGTGTAATATATCTGTGGTGAGACGGACAGCGACGATCCGTTACTTGAAGGACTGTTTCAACAATTCACGACTTGTCCGTGTGTTTAAATAAACACCACACCTTCCAGACATACGGAGGAGTGGAAACAGCACCATGCATTCTTAGGTGGGAGTAAACGGTCAGCCGAACTCCCCGCGCCTTTTACCTTGTGGAAAGAATCCCTGCTACCTGTTGTATAGAAGACTGATCGAGCCTCAGATTCTGTCTAGTTGCCTTGAAGAATCTGTTTCCCCTACCGGGAATCAAATCTAGATTCCTCGGTCGTCCAATCTATAGTCTAATCACTATTCTAACTGAGCTACCCAAACTACTGTTGAAACAAGTATTTTTCTTCTTAGTAAAAATTGGCACCTATTATACAGGTTATGCAATATCTGGTTTAATTCATTTCATTCGTGTTTGTATTTCTTCAGAGATGGGAGGGGACACAGACTGTATTGCGTGAGGTCTGATCTAATTTTGACACGATACAAGTGGCAAAGACGCAACGGAGAGCGAAGAAACTACAGGGCAGAGCAATCGCTACTCGTGGAACTCCTGCTGACATCATTTACTGGGAAGTTCCCTCACGGAAGTGAAAATGGCGCCCAAGTTATTAAACATCCTGTTGCAGAGGGACGACAGCAATGTCCAATGGGGATTCAGAATTTCTGGAGGAAAAGATCTGGCCAAACCGCTGACAATTGTCAAGGTACGTAATTAAATTTGGAGTTATTCCAAGTACAAGGCCAAGGTTGGTAATTAATGTGCTAAAACCGTAGGGCCGGCGTTGTGACACGGGCAGCAGCCAGTTTGGCTTGGCGCATTTTCGAAAACATCAGTATAACCTTCGCCCTTAACGAAGAAAACGAATTTCCTAATCAAAAACAAACCGAATTTACTTTTATTCCAAACAACGGCTCCAAAGTTTATTTTCTCCCTATCGGTAAAGTATTTTCTGTCCACGCTGTGAAGACATAGAAAGAAATTAGGATGTACTTCCACTCATAATTAACTTCGACAGTAGGTGAAGCTGGGTGGTCAGATTCACGTGACGGCCGCTTTCCCTCCGACGATGGGTCTCTTTGTCGTTTTGGACACCTTGGATTAAAGAAGAATCTCTTACCCCTGCCGGAAATCAAGCAACAGTTCCTCTGTCCTGCAGCCTTTTGTCTATTCCCTGTCCTAGAAAATGCGTAGGGCTTTGCCTTATTGCTTAGTGCTTTTTGCACCTTTGGAACAACTGTGACGCTTTGCTAGGGATCCTCAATTGTAACAGTCAAAAGTAAGTAAAGATAAACATGAAGTTAATTTTAGTGTATCAGCACAAAAAAAGGGCAAGAGCAATAAAAATCTAACAAAAAGTAATACAGTATAATCGGATGTGCCTTTTCCGCGAACCCCATTTCAATTACTTATGCTCTGTACGATAAAGCAATTGCAAACCAGATTACACTTTTCTCGGGGACAACAGAAAGACTCAATAGAGACGGCGGCAAATCGGAATACTCTTTCAGTGTAATAATTAGCTGTGTGCTGGTTGTATTCTTAAACAGAGTTTAAGTGAGTCCGGATAAGAGGTCATATGTTGTAAATAATAGCCTATCTTTACTAGGTGCTAGTACTTGCAGAGGTATTGCAAACTTTAACCCGAGCTTCATCTGCAGCGCGACACGATCATAAGAATTGCATATTTATTGCTGGCATGACATATACTGTAAATACTATTATTAGTAGTGACGTGGACTATTAATTGCAGTGTGGCGCGAGCATGTAATATTGAATGGTTAACTAGATCAGAAATTACAAAGTGTAGTCTGCGGTGCAGCTGCTGGAGATTAGTGCATAAAGCGTAAAACAGAAAGCGCTGTAAATTTAGGCAGATATTGGCACGGAGAATGTAAACAGTAGCCATGTCCTAGCACAGAGACCGTGCACTGGTTTGGGCTCTGACAATTTCTAAGGATTTTTTTTCCCTCACATGAACGGACAAAACACAGCATCTATTCTCGTTACAATAAAATAATTATTTATAATAACTGCCTAATGTGATTTACACATTCATGTCGTGAATACAAGTGAAAAGGGAGATTAAAAATGCTGTGCACGTGGGAAGATACAGACGGTCGATTTTGTGATAGGTACGAAGGAGTGCTTATAAGCCCTTAGCTCGACCAGGAAGGAAACAAGCTACAGCGACCAAACTCGGGATTTTTTCAATATACTCCCAACGAAGCTTAATAAATTTCTTAGCCCGTTGCTCTAACTTTTGCAAGCCACTAAAAAAAAAAAAAAATTAAGAAGGTTGTCCGTCCAACCAGGTCTCAGCGGCAGCAATGACCTCCGCGTCGGACGAAAAATGACGACCTTTCAATTGTTTTTTCAGTCCAGGGAACTAGTGGTAGTCCGACGGGGCCAGATCCGGAGAATAGGATGGGTGATCAAGACATTGGAAACCCAGGTAGGCCAGTATTTTCTGGGTTTCAAGTGCCCGGTGAGCCGGGGTGTTGTAGTGCAAGAACAAGACCCCCTTGGTGAACTTCCCGAGGCGTTTTTCTTTCAAAATGTCCTTCAGTTGCACCAGCAGAGATGAGTAATACTCGGCGTTGATAGTTTGGCCCTTTCGAAGATAATAAATGAGGAGGACGCCATCTTGATCCCAAAAAATCGAGGCGATAACTTTTGCAGCTGATTTTTGCACTGGGAATTTTTTTGGGCGGGGTGAGCCGCTATGCCGCCATTGCATTGATTGCTGCTTTGTCTCCGGGTCATAGCGATATAACCAGGTTTCGTCCATGGTCACCAATCGCGACAGGAAATCATTTGGATCGCGCCGAAAAAAATTCCAAATGTTGCTCAGACGTTTGGCACCGTTGACGTTTTTGATCCGCGTTCAGGCATTTCGGGACCCACTTCGCGGAGAACTTCCACATGTCAAAATCTTCATGAATGATGGACCCAATCCGCTCACGTGAGATGCCCAGTTGTTCAGCTACTGATTTAGCCGAACTCCGTCGGTCATCCAAGATTAGCTCGTGAATTTGATCAATAATCTCCGGGGTGACCACTGTTTTGTGTCGTCCAGGACGAGGTGCATCACAGGTGGAAAAATCACCACGTTTAAACTGGGACACCCAGTTTTTGACGGTGGCATACGGTGGTGCATATTCCCCTAATGTTTATATCAGAATGGCGTGAATTTACTTTGGCGCCTTGCCTTGCAAAAAAAAAAAACACTTGACAGCTCGCGTCTCCATGTTGTTGAAATCGCGCGCGTCGCCTGACATGGCTCTTTTCAGCTTCAGTAACAAAAAAAGACTTGCAATTCGGTACATGAACAGACTCCTCCTTCCAACGACACTATCGATTCCGTCCTACGACATCGGGAAGTAAGTTGGGCTAAGGACTTATCAGCACCCCCTCGTACAAGGAATTTGTTGAAAGCAATTTATTTCTTTTTCTATGACACAACAGCCCAAATGGGGCCTAGGCCACCTCACTGTTGAGGTTTCAAAATCATACACAATTAGACACACACACACACACACACACACACACACACACACACAAACGCACGCACGGTAGGACTCCTCTGAAAGAGTGATCAGCCCGTCGCAGAGACCGCTACCTACACGACAAACAACAAACATATGGGACGAACATCCATGCCTTCAGCGGGATTAGAATCCGCTATCCCAGCAATCGACCGGCTGCAGACCCACGCTTTAGACTGCACATCCACCATAATCGGCAAACCAATTTAATTATCCGCCTCTTACGGGGAACAATTTTTTATGGCTCAACAGCCCTACGCGGTTCTAGGCTTCCTCATTGTCGAGCCTTCAAGATCACACTCAGCGAAACATACTACACTGCGTAGAACTCCTCTGGACGAGTGATCGGCCCGTCTCCACATACCTCTACCTGACAACACCCATCACTCACAAGAGACAGACATCCATGTCCCCGGCGGGATTCGAACCCGCAATCCCAGCAAGCGAGCGGGCGTAGACCCACGCCTTAAACCTCGCGGCCACCAGGAACAACTTTAAAACCCTAAAATTAAGTCACAGTACTTTCGACTAAAAGTTAAATTTTTTGTGGTGTGATATTAGTCCGTACTACAAACAGTGAACCGGTCAGAAACTGTAATTAACAGGCCAGTATCGAATTGCAGGTGACATCATTATATGATTCAGATCTCTTAAATACCCGGTACTCCAGAGGATCTGGGCACGGTGTTGCACTTGATGTCGCGAACGGGGTCACGTTATTCCAGGCAACCAAATGCATAATCTTTCTTCGCAGTGACGTTTATTTCCATCACTCGGTACTGAAGTTAATTTTAATTCTCCGCAATCTGCCGTGCCACGTAGCTTGACTCTTGGCTTCACTACTTGAAATCCGGCTGTAAATGAGGAACTTGATTCTACCTCGTGACAATAGGCCTCAATAATTATGGTAAAGCGGTTTTTAGGCGCGTTGGATTATTCACTGTTGATCCAAAAATGGGCTTATGATATGAGAATCTTTACCCTGCAAAATCAAGATTTCTGAGATGTCGTCTTCTTGGACTGCATAAAACTGAAGATTAAGTCACTGCGATCCTTCGAAACTTCGGGAGATTTTTACCTAACGACTTAGCAATCCATAGCAGAAGACCCAAACCTTCAGCATCTCCGCCCTGAGAACCTCAAACCTGGCACGGATAGCCTCCTTCATGGCCTTAGGAATACTGCTTTCAACAGTGTTTCTAGGGAAGGCAGAAACACTGTAATGCTCACGTCAAGTTAGAATGTACGTACTCTGAAATTTACTGTACTCACTATAGTTTAACTGAATGCGTTTTATGATATATAAAAAATTTATGACGTCATTTAGTCGTCTTGATTGTTTTAGGACGTCAGGTATGACGATGTTCTTGCGTTTCAACTCGTCATATTTCAGTATTTACTTTTAGGGTCATACCACAAATTGGTCAGTAATTCCTGTTCTCCCTAAAAGCTGTTCAAACTCTCCCTTATATCACGCAAATTTTTTTCTCTCATTTCGCGAGTTCCTTCCACCGCGCAGTAAGACTGCATTTTTTCGGAAACATGTGTACCTGTCTACCTGACGGCACCGAGTCACATCACATACGGCTGAAATCGTAATTAAAATATACCATCATTAGGCTATGTTTTGTGGCAGAACAAGGGAATGTATTTGTATGTAAGACGAAAGTTCTTGGAAGATTGGAAAGAATTTCAAGAATTACATATATTATAGTGGGCACAGCTTCAAATATGCTGATATTTATTTTCGGCACCAAAGTTTCGTTAAAACTCAAACATATGCGGACGCAGTTTTACATCGTGGATCGTCTTGCACCCAGCGAAGTCTTCCGAGTGTTATTACCTTTCGTGAATGAAGGATGAATGGCGAAGAACTTGTATGTTGCATACATATTTTCATTTAGATTCCCGGAGACAGGAGAGCACTTGTGAAGCCAAGGTGAGACATGGAAAATTAATGGCGGAACAGGTCTGTAAGGAAATTGGTTTGGGGCAGGGTTCAATGTTAGACGCCTGTGGACACGATGATGAACTTACTAGTATCAAAAAGAACGGAGCATTTCGTCACTAGCTGGGAGACTATTTGCTGCTCCCAGAGGACGCCGTTCCCATGTTTGTTCAATAGAATTGTCCCAGGAATAAATTAAGGGAATTTCCGTAAGTCATCCCTTCAGTGCAAAGCGAGGATTATTGTAGAGCAGATTCTCGTAACTTGGAGACTGGATTCCGTTTTGGAGTCTGTGACATTTAGAAAAGAATTTTCTTAAGATGTAGCAAAATAGAGAAAATTATACAGAAATGACAACCGCCTAAATGTTCAAAATTATTAAGAAACTATTCTTGTAATGCTCGAAATCTATGCTTGTTTAAGATTATATATGACTGAAAAATATTCTTACTTACAAAGGACCATTTTTGGAAAGAACCAACTTCGAAATTTGTAGTTTCATAAGAAAGGAACAATTACCAGCATTTGCAAAAAAATCCGTATTAAATATTTGTCCGGCAGTATTGTGCAGTATAATTAGGTAGGCCTCATCCTGTTTACAGGCCATGAAGGCCCTTAGGGCGAGTAGAGGTATAGCTGTACTCTTTCTAGGATATCGGCATTAGATGGGGTGGGCGGTCAGCCCCACGCCCCGGCCGCTCTTTACCCCCAGGAAAGACCCGGTACCCATTTTACAGGAGGCTGGGTGGGCCCCAGGGCCGGTCTGGACGGGCGGAAAATCTCGTCCCTACCGGGATTCGATCCCGGACCGTCCACCCCGTAGTCAGTCGCTATACCGACTGAACTACCCGACCCACCGCAGTATAATTATCTTGGGGTAAAACCAAAGAATGAAGATGTAATTACGATACGAAGAACAGACGTGGAACAGAAATGGAACAAGCCTGTATTTCTGTATGTTTCAGATCCCCACTCCTGCAGGACAAATGTGTAAGACTGAATGTCAGGACCCTGGGCCATCATTTGTCTCTGTCTATACCGAGACTGTTGCGTGATTAAATTAGTGCCTGACCTACCTCATCACATATCCGAACCTTAAAAACTCGTGCGCTCTTTACCTACCAACCAAAAGGCGAAGAAATTTCCCAACTTGATGGAACCGCAGCTTATTATCTTTACCACAAAAAATCCCCCTGCTTTCGACATTCATATTTATTTACTTATATCACCTTATATATATATATATATATATGGCAAGGCCTGTGATTCAGCCGTTACACGCAAGAAAACGTAAGCACTGCAGATGTAATTTTATATTCGAATCATGCTTTATTTACTCTGCAGATTACAATGAAATATTCTAGTTACGTATTATCTGAGCGTGCTTTCTTCATAACTGTAGAACGTATTCATAGATTCATATCACACAACTTCTCTTGAGCAGTGACAGTTATTCAGAACACAGAACATCAGCTGCAGTGTATTAAAAAGCAAATGAAAACAGGACATTCCATAATATTAACTGCATACTGCATGTTATAGTGGTTTGTGTTTAGGTATGTGTCTTTTTTTTTTATAAAGATTTAAAGAAATATGTTATCCGAAACGTGGTCATAGTGTTTTCCATACCTGAAGATGAAGTACAGTATGTGCAAGGTGCAGATACTTTAAGCAATGAATTTCGTAGCAGTGTCCATTTAGTGGGAGGCACTAGACAGTCGATGGTTGAGCAACTGGTTACTTAGGGGTACAACAGTTATGATCACATTTCCTTCAGCCCTGGACAGTTAGTCACCTGTTCAATAAATTCCTTCACGATTTACAAAAACTACTCACCAATCTTAAGAGGACGAAGATCGAGGCAGCAGGTGCCTCCAAAACGTCGTCACTTAGCCATCATACAACATGACGTCACATCTCAGAATACAGAAATCTTAACGTTTTTTTTTCAGTGGACCGGAAGTAACTTGCGGGTTTGTCATACGACTGGTGCCTTATCTGTTTTGTATAACAGGAACACTGCATGAAACATCCCAGTTACTGATGTATATGGCCCAGTAGAAATAAAGTAACTGTTAATGTCAGGACTATAAAATACGTTCATTGTAAATAAGCAGATATTACGTAACTTCTATGACTTCTGTAAAAAGCGCCCAGAAAATTTATCGTGTTGCTAATAATTTAGAGCCTCTATACTCTGGCAAGAATAGACCTATTCATTATCTAGTGCTGACGTACATTGTACTTAATGCATGCATACTATGGAGTGCAAATCGAATAAGTACTACATATAGCAAATGAGGAGAGGAACGTTATACGTACAATAACAAGAGGAAGACTAACTGGATTGGTCACATTTTGGTTAGGAATAGCCCTCTAAAACAAGTTATAGCAGGAAAGATTGAAATTGAAATTGAAATTGAAAAGATAAGCACTAGATCGTACTCTGTTGAGTGGACCTGTCGTAAGACAGACTACGCAATGAATGAATGAATGAATGACTGCACCTCCTTGTGGAGGTCGCACTATACCTATGTTTAGGCAGCTGACCGTCATTGTAATGAGAGGGTTGAGTGATCGGTGCGGTACTTACATTATTTGTTTCATACTTCTAAACAATTTTGTAAACCGATTTATCACTACCGAATCGAAAAACTTGTTGTTAATTTCTGCCTTGGGTGAAATTTACATTGACGTAACCGATGTATCTTCCTAATGGACCACAGATAATATTTGCTGTAATAAAGCAGGGGGGATATGTTGATGCGTTTAATCAAGCAGCACGCCAGGAATTATGGGGAAGCGATTTGTAATTCTCGTTATTCTAACCTCGACGCTAATAGAAGTGATTGTTCAGCTTTACGTCGAGGCTGCTTTTTCCTCAGCAAAGAACCAGCTATTGGAGCAGGACAGAATGCTGTGAAGTGAAAGATGTCGGTTCTTCTGCCGGGAATCGAATCCTGATTCGTCACCTTTTCATCTTGTACCCAAATCACCTTATTGACTGAGCTGTCCCTGCTCCTCGCAATTAGGCTAATATTTTTTTCTGTGGTTCAACAGTCCAAATCGGACTTAGGCCATCTCCTTGTTAATGTTTGAAGATCACAATCAATTAGACACACACACACACACACACACACGCTTGGTAGGACTCCTCTGAACGAGTGATCAGCTCGTCACAGAGGCTGCTACCTACACAGCACAGAACACAATAGACGAACATGCATGCCCTCAACGGGATTCGAACCCGCGTTCCCAACAATCGAGCAGACTCAGGCCTACGCCTTACACCGCACGGACACCGAGATAGGCTTAGGTTAATATATTGTCTATAAATAACGTATATTCCAATAGTAATGTGGCCGTAATTTGCATGAATTATTATATCCAGCATCATTCTTTTTAAGATATTTTAGAGAATGTTCGTAACAATGTGTCCATTCCTTGGAAACACAGTATTACCACATGGAAATGTTGTGGTCTTACATTATCTACAGCTGCATTAGAATCCGACATTTATTGTAGTTGCTTCTGCAGTGTATGGTAACTTACAATATTAATACATTGAAATGCTGTCACATTGCAATTCGGTTTCCGCTGTCTCGACGGGCACTAATACTAAAGTTAGAAAATATACACATTATTTGGGTTTCCACGCCAACTGCGGGCACCACCAACTTGAGTATAATATATATATA
>Ga0131853_10021023_pt1 | contig 11848 bp, 10 predicted proteins | sample TergutLab28metaG_FD_92764 | JGI IMG/M metagenome (GOLD analysis project Ga0131853, IMG submission 92764) | Labiotermes labralis P1 segment gut microbial communities from Petit-Saut dam, French Guiana - Lab288 P1 (version 2) (version 2) | ecosystem: Host-associated > Arthropoda: Insects >...
AGGGTTGGTGTGTGTTCCTGGGTTTGAGGCCCTTGATGTCTGGTCTGCGTTGCATACCTTTACGGTTACGAACACTGGTGATGAGCCGATGCCGGTAGACGCCCTATGGATCATTGGTCAAGCCTCGGCGGGTTATGGTCCGGCGTTTGCAGTCTCGAACGTGAGTATCACTACTGGGTCGGTTAGTCCGTTTGGGATGGTGCCGTTCTCCACGGTGACTATGTATCACACGGTTTGGGACGGGTTTACCTTGCAGCCTGGTGAGTATGTGAGTCTGACTTACGTGGTGACGTTGTTGGAGCCTTATGGGGTGTTGACTGCGCGGTTGGTCTCTGATGACTGGGGCAACTGTGTAATCACTCACCAGGATTCTTGCCCAGGTGGATGCCCACCATCAGGTACCCCAACGGCTACCGGAACCCCCGGTACCCCAGGACCAACGGATACCCCCACCAACGGTGGCACCCCAGGTACTCCGGGTCCGACCGGCACTCCGGGTCCGACGGATACTCCCACTAACGGTGGTACGCCAGGTACTCCTGGTCCGACCGGTACTCCGGGTACCCCTGGTCCGACGGATGGTCCGACTCAGGGTGGGACACCAACGCCATACCCGACAGACGGTCCGCCAACAGATGGCCCAACAGATGGTGGTACCCCGGCCCCGACCGATACCCCAACAGATGGCCCGACAGACGGTCCGACTGCTGGTGGCACACCGACCTCAACGCCCACAAGCGGCACAGGCGGCGGTACCGGCGGTAGCGGTGGAGGCACTGGTGGCGGTGGTGGTACGCGCCTACCCGTCACGGGTGCTGCAATCGGTGGCCTCATCGCTGCCGCCGCGGCCCTGGTTACTGCCGGTCTGCTTCTCGTCAAGCGAAAGGGTCGCGGAGACGAGTAACAGACGCAACCAGTAGTCAGTTTGCTAGCGTCGGCAACATGAGCCGACAGGTTGGCTAGTGTAGGCATAAGTGATGGGCGACACCCCACGGGGGCGTCGCCCATCACTTATGTCCAAATATCAGATACCATCCACTTGACAGTAACCGCGCACGCGAGACATACGCGAGCGAGCATCACGGGCAAGACAGGGGAAAGCACGTGAAACACAAGGCCGTAGCGAATAGTGAAGTTCTCGCCAACGCGATATTGGCCAGCCATCTTCAGGATGTCATCATCCCTGACCCCCTCTGGTCCGCAGATCGTGCCCTACGCAACACCCTGGCCGACGACATCATTGAACTCCGCAGCGCCCAACACCGTCAAAACCACGACGACATTCTGGATTGAGCTGAACGGAAACGCTGACTGAGCGCAGGACTTACCGCGCATCGGGCCTGATGTTCGCCCCAGTGACCTGGACAGAAAACTCGTTTATCTGCAAGCTCAACCACCACGTCATTCTGCGCGGAGGGAGCGCAGCGAGTGAGGTCGCAGAACCTAGGGTTGAGGATTTCCGTCGGGTCTAGGTTCTGCGACTCGCTTGTTTCACCCCACGAGTCTCCTCGCTTTGCTGCGGGGACTCGCAGGGACCCCGAAACCGCTCGCACAGAACGACGTAGTGCGGGTGGTAATTTCGACAGGCTCGCTGGCGCTTGCTACTCAGCCACCGAGGCTGCTTAGCACCTAGAGGATTCAATCCTCCGAGGGTGTTTTAGCAGGGGCGGGTTGCGGGGGAGGCGCCAGCCTTGGCCGGGTCGCGTTCCACCACATCGCCCAGGGCTTCGTCGATACGGGCCATCAACTCGACCGGAATCGTCACGCCAGCAGCCTTCACGTTCTCTGCCACCTGCTCGGGGCGCGAGGCGCCGATCAGAGCGGCGGCCACGTTGTCGTTTTGCAGAACCCAAGCCACGGCTAGCTGTGCCATCGTTAGCCCCAGCTCGTCGGCAATGGGACGCAGGTTCTGCACGCGCGAGAGAACACGATCATTCATGAACTGCGCGATCATCTTCGAGCCGGTGGCATCGGTGGCCCGCGAACCAGCCGGCACCGGCTGACCAGGCAGGTACTTACCGGTCAGCACGCCCTGGGCCACAGGCGACCAGACAATCTGAGATAGGCCGTTTTCGCGCGAGGCGGGGATTACCTCATCCTCGATCACGCGCCACAGCATTGAATACTGCGGCTGCGAAGAGATCAGGCGGAAGCCCAGCTCGCGGGCCATCGCGGCGCCCTGCCGAATCTGATCGGCGGTCCACTCCGAGACGCCCACGTACAGCACCTTGCCCATGCGCACGGCATCGGCGAACGCCTGCATGGTCTCCGCCAGCGGCGTCTCATAGTCGAAACGGTGCGCCATATATAGGTCCACGTAGTCGGTGCCAAGACGGGTCAGGGTGCCGTTCAGCGACTCCATGATGTGCTTGCGGCTCAGGCCGCAGTCGTTGGCGCCGCCGGGTCCGGTGGGCCAGTACACCTTAGAGAAGATTTCCAAGGATTCGCGCCGCTCTCCCTTTAGCGCCTCACCGAGTACCACCTCGGCCTTGGTGTTGGCGTACACATCGGCGGTGTCGAAGGTGGTGATGCCCACGTCAAGGGCCGCGCGCACGCATTGCGTGGCGACATCATTTTCTACCTGCGAGCCGTGGGTAAGCCAGTTGCCATAAGTGATCTCGGTGATCTTAAGTCCAGAGTTGCCAAGGTAGCGATAGTTAACCATGCCCCAAACCTACCAGCGTTAACCCCCAGAACTGTCCCTCCCGCCCAACCCAGGTCGGTTCAATCCCCCATCGACGTTTTGCCGAACGGGGGCTGTGGGTTGCGTATGGCAGTTGGGGTTTACTTCGGCCAGTGACCGTGTTCTTTGTGAATGGGCTTGGGCAGGCGGGCGCGGCGTAGCTGGAAGGCGCGCATCCAGGCGTACATCGCGATGCCCTTCTCGACCTCGCCGAACTTCACGATCAGGGCGTGCTTGAGTTTTCGCCACATGATCGCCGTATCGACGATGGCCGCGAACACCACCACGTACAGCGTGGCCAGCAAGATTAAGCCAAGCGTCCCGCCAATGTTCATGGCGATGAAGTTCAGCACGATAAACATCAGCGCGATGGGCAGGAACCATTCACCCAGGTTGCGGCGGGCATCTACAAAGTCGCGCACAAAACGACGCTGTGGCCCGCGGTCGCGGGTAGGCAGATATTTCTCCTCACCGCGCTGCATTCCCTCCATCGCCCGCTTGCGCTGATCCTTCTGCCGGTCGCGCATGGTGCGGGCGGCGGCTCGGCGGTCACCCGGCACTAGCGGTCGCTTATTCGCCGCCTCGGCGTGGGCGCGCTTGCGGGTGGGGCCGCTCTTGGTGCGGCTCTGGGTTTCGCTTTGGTCGGCCGGACGCTCGCTCGCCTCAACGGCGGCGTCGGCTGCCGCGCGAGCTGCCGCGATCTCGTCCTCGGTAGGCCGGGGCTTCTTGCTCAAAATCACCCGCCAAGTCTAGCCATGTTCCATGTTCTCGGTGAGATCGTTACTTTGGGGCGAGATCGTTAGTTTCCGCCTGCGCAAGTTGACGATCTCGCCCCAAAGTAACGATCTCGCGGGGGGCTTAGTCGGGGTACCGTTGTCGCGTGAGCGATAACACCCTGCCGAACCCGTCCGCTTCCCCCGAACTGGCTGCTCTGCGTGCCGAGGTCGAGAAGTTGTTCCCCGCGCTTACCTCCGACCTGGCGGCGTTGGTGCGCATCCCCGGTGTTTCCGCTGCGGCCTTCGACCAGGCGCACGTTGTTGCCTCCGCCGAGGCCGTCGCCGAATTGCTGCGTGGCGTCGGCCTGCCCGATGTGCAAATCCTCACCGCGCCAAAACCAGATGGCACACCCGGCGCGCCCGCCATTGTCGCTCGCCGCCCAGCCCCCACCGGAGCGCCGACGGTGCTGCTCTACGCTCATCACGATGTGCAGCCGCCCGGTGAGGGCTGGCGCACCGAGCCATTTGAGCCGACCGTCATCGGCGAGCGGATGTATGGGCGCGGCGCTGCCGATGACAAGGCTGGGATTGTCGCTCACCTCGGCGCGCTACGGGCGCTCGAAGCCCTAGATGCGCTGCCCGACATCGGAATTACCGTGTTCATCGAAGGCGAAGAGGAGGATGGTTCGCCGTCATTCCGCGCTTTCCTGGAGGCCCACCGTGACCTGCTGGTCGCCGACGTGATCGTTATCCCTGACTCCGTTAACTGGAAGGTGGGCATTCCTGCACTCACCACCTCGCTGCGCGGGCTGGTGGACGGCACGGTCGAGGTGTCCGTGCTGGAACATGCGGTGCATTCGGGCATGTTCGGCGGCCCGGTGCTTGATGCGAACGTGCTGCTCGCGCGGCTAATCGCCACGCTGCATGATAGCCAAGGCAATGTGGCCGTGGCCGGGCTGGCCAGCGGCGCCGAGCCGACCGTTGATTATGACGAGGCGGCCTTCCGCCAAGAGGCTTCCGTGCTGGCCGGGGTGCATCTGGCTGGTTCTGGCGGCATCGCCGGGCAGATCTGGGTCAAACCGGCCCTCTCGGTGATTGGCATCGATGCCACCTCTGTGGCGAATGCCTCGAACACCATCGCCCCGTCGGCCCGAGCGAAGTTGTCTTTGCGGATCGCGCCGGGGCAGGATCCGCAGGCCGCAATCGACGCGCTTGAGGCGCACCTGCTGGCCAATGCGCCGTTCGGGGCGCAGGTCCGCTTTGAGGTGGGTTCGGCGGGTCGCCCCTTCTTGGCGCCGAGCGACACTGCCGCGATGCGGGCGGCTCGCGCCTGCTTCGAGGCCGCTTGGGGCGTGCCGCCGGTGGATATCGGCGTCGGCGGGTCCATTCCGTTCATCGCCGACCTGCTGGATGTGTATCCGGATGCGGCCATCCTGGTGACCGGTGTCGAAGACCCAGACTCCCGCGCGCACGGCGCCAACGAGTCCGTTCACCTGGGCGAATTGCGCAAGGTAGTGGTGGCCGAAGCGCTGCTGCTCACCCAACTCGCGGCGAGATGAGTCGGTGTCGCATTGAGCGTGGTGAGGGGTTCCCCAGCAGTGGTGAGCTTGTCGAAACCACCTGGGCTGGTGGGTGGTGGTTTCGACAGGCTCACCCACCGGGAGGAGGGCGGCTCAATCGCTGGCCGCATGGTGAGGTGAGGGAGTAGCTATTAGGCTTGGCGCTGTGACTGAGACTGCAACGCATAGGGTGAATCTGACGGATGTGGCTGCCGCCAAGGTGCGTAGCCTGTTGGAGCAGGAGGGGCGCGATGACCTGCGGCTGCGCGTGGCCGTGCAACCCGGCGGCTGCTCAGGTTTGATCTACCAGCTGTACTTCGATGAAAACCTGTTGGACGGCGATGCGTTGCGCGATTTCGACGGTGTTGAGGTGGTGGTGGACAAGATGTCCGTGCCCTACCTGGACGGCGCCACCGTCGATTTCGCCGACACCATCGAGAAGCAGGGCTTCACCATCGACAACCCCAACGCGGGCAACTCCTGCGCCTGCGGCGGCTCGTTCGCCTAAATGATTAGCTTAACTATCACGTTTTGCGGGCCTGATGGTGCCACCGATGAGGACCTCGATCAGATGACAAGCCGCGTCGTTGACGCTCTTTATGCGATCGATCGCGGCGACATTGACTTCACGGCGTCGCTTAGCGAGCGTTCCGTGATCTTCACCGTATTTGATGACGCAGACCTGTCCGTAGACGCACTGCTCTCCGACATTCGCACCGCGCTGCACGCCGCAGGCTGTGCAACAGCTGGGTGGGAGGAAGCATCAGCTCATCTTTCTGGAGACTTAACCCGAAAACTTGTTTCGGCTTGATTTGGACAGCAGGTGGCAATTCCTGGGTGGAGCGGTTGGCTCAGGGGTGGTTAGGCGGTGCGGGTGAGTGTGGTGTGGGCGGCGGTTAGGATCGATTCGGTGGTAATGCCCGCGCGGGTTAGAACCTGGGCACCGGAGCCGGACTCGCCGAAGCGTTCGACCGAAACAACCTCGCCATCCAGACCCACCCAGCGATACCAGGCATCGCCCCGGCCCGCCTCGATGGCAACGCGGGCGCGCAGCGTCGGCGGGAGTACGGTGTCGCGCCACTCTTGCGAAGCGGCCTCGAACCACTCGACGCACGGCATCGAAATGACGCGCCCGGCCACATTCTCAGTAGCCAACCGCCGAGCGGCTTCAATGGCGAGCGACACCTCACTGCCTGTGGCGATGATCGCCAGGTCATGGCCATCGCCGTGCTGCCAGACGACGTAACCACCGCGGCTGACCCCCGCTATGCGAGTTGAGAAAACATCCCCGCCAGGCGCCTTCTCATCTGTCGCATTCGTGCTTGCCGGAGCTGTGCCGAATGATGGAATGGCATCACCGGGCAGGTGGGGTAGCACCGGCAGGTCTTGACGCGAGAGTATGAGGGCGACCGGGCCGAGGCTCGACGCAGCGGCATTGGGAGTGCCCGATTCGCCCGGTTCCATCAGCAGCCGCCAGGCGGCCAGGGTCTCGGTGGCATCCGCCGGACGAATCACCGACAGGCCCGAAATGGTGCGCAGCGCGGCCACCTGCTCAACAGGCTGATGGGTCGGCCCATCCTCGCCAACGGCCAGCGAATCATGAGTGAACACATAGATCACCGGCAACTTCATCAAGGCAGCGAGCCTGATGGCCGGGCGGGCATAGTCGCTGAACGCCAGATATGTCGAGCCATACGGTCGCCACAACCCGTGCAGCGCGATGCCAGAAAGGATCGCGGCCATCGCATGCTCGCGAATGCCGAAGGGGATGAAATCGCCATTTCCGACCAATCCAGCGCTGACCGGCTGGCCCGGCACGGCAACGCAGGTGGACTCCGACAAATCGCAGGATCCGCCCCACAGGAAACCCGCGGCGACCAGCGCACGCAACGCCTCACCGCTGGTTTTGCGGGTGGCGACGGATGCGCCAGCGGGTGGTAGAGCGAGGGCATCAAGCGCAGAGACGGCGGAGGCGCGGGCCGGGGGTGTGGAATCCGAGGTCGCGTTGGCGGGCAGCGACTCCCCCCGAAAGGCCGCCGCCAACCTTGCCCGGGCGAGGGCCAGCTCCGGGCGGTGTTCGGCCCAGTAATCTCGGCGGCGCTCCCAGGCGAGACGCTCGGCTTGCCCGCGCTCGGCTACCTGTCGCGCCCAGGCCAGGGTCTCGTCGTCAACCAGATCAGCCAGGGTCGCCTCCGAGGCGAATCCCAGCGCCGCCAACGATCCGGCCACAGCATCAGCCCCGAGCGGGCCGGCATGGGCGGCCGACGTTCCGGCCCGCGTCGGCGCCGAACCGGCGATGATGGTGCGCACGGCCACGAGCGTTGGCTGGCTGCTGCCGCGCGCCTTCAACAACGCCGCCGCTATGGCGTCCAGATCGCGGCAATTGTCTACCTCGATCACTTGCCAGCCGTAGGCCCGATACCGGGCGCGCACATCTTCGGAGAAGTTCAACGAGGTTTCATTGTCGATGGTGATGCCGTTGTCATCCCAGATCAACACCAGATTGCTTAAGCCCAGCGCTCCGGCCAGGCTCGACGCCTCCGCGCTGACCCCTTCTTGCAGGCAGCCATCACCCGCCAGCACGTATACGGTTGGGTTCCACAGATAGCCCTCCCCGATGCTCGGGTCATCATGACGAGCGCTATCACGCCGCGCGGCCAGGGCCAACCCCACCGCACTCGCCACCCCCTGGCCCAGCGGACCGGTAGACATCTCGACACCGGAGGTGTGGCCAAGTTCCGGGTGGCCCGGAGTTGTCGCGTCGAGGGTGCGGCTCGCGGCCAGATCATCCAGGGTGAGGCCGTAACCGGTCAGGTACAGCTGCGTGTACAGCGCCAGACTGGCGTGCCCGGCCGAGAGGATGAAGCGGTCACGTCGCGGCCAGGCAGGGTCCGCCGGGTCATGAAGCAGCACCCGCTGGTACAACACATGCATCACGGGAGCCAGGGCCATCGCCGTGCCCGCGTGTCCGTGACCCTTGGCCTGCACAACAAGAGCCGGGATGGCCGTGGCGGCCGCCACGGCCCTGGCCTCGGCCGGGCAGCGGGTGCCGGAGAAGGTAAAGGAAGCGGTGACTGGTGGCGCGAACGACATGTGCAGCACTTTGGTACAAATTTGAGCGAAACGCAATGTCCTGGTCAGCGCCTGGCATACTTCGGCATCGAGACAGGGCAAGATAGTTCTTCCACATTGCCGCAGAGAGGGGAGAGCGCAGTGTCCAGGCTGCATGTGACCGGGTCGGGTGTGGTACTCGACCTGATTAGGAGCGGGATCACCACTCGACGCGAACTCACCGATCACCTGGGCTGGTCGCGGGTAACCATCGGTCGCCGCCTGACCGAACTGCTGGCCGTGGGTCTCATCATCCCCGACGGGTCGCTGGCCTCCGGCGGAGGCCGCCCTCGCGAATCCTTCGCCGTAAACAAGGATGCCGGGGTGCTGCTCGCAGCCGACATCGGTTCCTCGCACACCCAGGTGGGCGTGACCGACTTGGTCAGCAACGTACTCACCGCCTCCCACGCCGACATTGGCCTTTACGATGGTCCAGAGGAAATCTTCAGGTGGGCCGGGCAGGTTTTTGACTTTCTGCTAGCCAAAGTGGGCCGCACCCGCGATGACGTACTCGGCATCGGCATCGGCGTGCCCGGTCCGGTGGATCACCGCACCGGCACGCTCGGCGTTTCTCAATTCGACCCTCGCTGGGACGGCGTACCCGTACCGCGCTGGGTGGGCGACTGGGGCCGTTCCGATGCTGTGGTGGCCGTTGATCGAGATGTGAACATCCTTGCTCTGGGGGAGTCCCGGCTGGGTTGGCCCGACGCGAACGACCTCGTGGTGGTCAAGGCGGGCATGGGGATCGGCTGCGCTTTCGTGGTGGATGGTCGCCTGGTGCGCGGCGCTCGCGGCGGTTCTGGCCAGCTCAGCGCCCCGCTGCGCGAGCGCCTCTCCGACCCGCTGCGTCGTCTCGAAACCGTGGCGAGCGGCGCCACCGTCGGCGATCAGCTGACTCAGGCCGGGCATCACGTTCACACCGGCGTTGATCTGGTGGCGGTGGTTGCCTCCGGGGATCGCGCCGCCCGGACGGCCGTAGATGAGGCCGCCGCCCAGCTTGGCTACGCCCTGGCCGATGTGGTTGGCCTGCTAAACCCGACGGCCGTGGTGATCGGCGGCGCCCTGGCCGAGCTGGGGGAGCAGTTTGTGGCAGTTGTACGCAGAAGTCTGTTTGCCGCCTCTCACGCCTTTGCCCGGCAGGGTTTGATCGTTGAGCGCAACCGTCTCGGCCAGGATGCCGGGATTCGCGGGGCATCGCTGCTGGCCCAGGATCGCCTCTTTGATGCCGACCGCATCTCTGAACTAACTCGCACCCTCGACCCCGCCTGATCCGAAGCTCCCTCGTTATCTTGCGCAGACGTTCTCGGACTCTCAACCACCGGTCTGGGTGGAGCGGAGGGTGCTGGCGTGTTTGGGATCGTTTTGGTGGCGCGAGATGATGCGGGGGTGAGGGGTAGCACAAGTTTGCGCCAAATTTTCAGTCGAATTGCGCAAGTTGGTCTGTTTCATGGAAACTTTGGTACAGACTTGCTCACAAGTAGACGATGTGATCGTTTTGTGAAGATTCGCGTCGTCGCCAGGCATTCAGTGAAAGACCCGCCGATGAACCTAGCCGAGTACCTGCCCGAGTGCGCGATCCTCACCCGGGCACATGCCGCCGATTGGCGCGAGGCCGTGCGCCTCGCCGGAGGCGCCCTCACCGCCCAGGGCGTAGCCGCTGCGGTCTACACCGACGAGATGATTGCGGCCATCGAAGAACTCGGCCCCTACGTTGTGATCGCCCCCGGATTCGCCCTGGCCCATTCCAGGCCATCCCCGGCGGTAAATCACACCGGAATCTCCTGGGTGAGCTTGGCTGAACCCGTAGAATTTGGGGCCGGGGAGAACGACCCAGTGCGCCTGATCGTCGGTCTGGCGGCCACGGATCACAACGGGCATCTCGACATCATGTCAGCGCTGTCCGAGGTGCTCATGGACGATGACCTGTTGGCCGCCGCCCTGGACGCCAACAACCCCGCCGAAGTTCGGGCGCTGCTATCTGGCGCCGCCCCCTAACACAACTCCTGGCCCCACTGGAAGGAAAGACCATGAAGATCGTCGCAGTTTGCGGCATGGGAATCGGCACCTCGGTGCTGTTGAAGATGAACGCCGAGAAGGTACTAGCGCAGCTAGGCGTCGATGCCGATGTAGAGGCGGCCGACATCGGTACCGCCGCCGGTGCCGCTCGCATGGCCGACATCGTACTTACCTCGGCCGAACTCGCCGACGAAATCGGCCCCGTCAAGGCCAAGATCGTTGTCATCGACAACTTCATCAACCTAGCCGAGATCAAAGAAAAACTCGGCGCGGTTCTCTAGCAAGACCAGTCAGTACGCAGTATCAACCCATCCGCCAGTCAAGCAAAGGAGCAGTTAAGTGGACTGGTTAGTCAATATTCTCAATTTCATCGGGAACGAGTTCCTTGGTGTTCCCGCCTACCTGATCGGTATCATCACGGCCATCGGCCTGATGGCGCTGCGCCGCCCGGCTGGCCGGGTGATCGGCGGCGGCCTCAAGGCCACGATGGGCTTCCTGATTCTTGGCGCTGGCGCCGGGGTCGTGGTTGGCGCCCTGGAGCCGCTGGGCGCACTTATCTTCTCCGTAACGGAGATGGAGGGTGTCATCCCCAACAACGAGGCCATCTCGGCTATGGCCACCGGAGAATTCGGTACCTCCGCCGCCTACACGCTGGTACTCGGCTTCATCGTGATGCTGCTGTTAGCCCGGTTCACGCGAATGAAGTACATCTTCCTCACTGGCCACCACATGGTGTTCATGTCGCTAATGCTCGTTGTGGTACTAACCGTCGGCTTCAACGGGGATCACACCTGGCTCGTCGTTCTGCTTGGTGCACTGCTGCTCGGCGTAATCATGGTGGTCATGCCCGCTCTCGCTCAGCCGTGGATGCGGAAGATCACCGGCGATGATTCCGTAGCGATGGGGCACTTCAGCACCCTTGGTTACGTTGCTGCGGGTGCCACTGGACAGGCCGTTGGCAAGAAATCCAAGAGTACCGAGGACATCAAGTTCCCGCAGGGCTTGGCCTTCTTGCGTGACTCGATGGTCGCCACCGCGCTGTCGATGGTACTCATCTACTGGGTATTCGTGATCTGGGGCGTCATCGCCGACTCCGAGACCACAAAGGCCGTACTCGGCGTTGACGGCGGCGCAGGTGAGGCCATCATGGCTGGCTTCCACCAGGCGCTGTTGTTCGGTGTTGGTGTCGCGATCATCCTCTTTGGTGTCCGCACGATTCTTGGCGAACTCGTCCCCGCCTTCCAGGGCATTGGCGAGAAGGTAGTCCCTGGCGCGAAGCCCGCGTTGGACTGCCCGATTGTCTTCCCCTACGCCCCCAATGCCGTGTTGGTCGGCTTCTTGTCGTCCTTCGTCGGCGGTCTAGCGATGCTTGGCTTGCTGGCCTGGTGGCTGGGGCCGTGGTTGGGCCTGGCGCTCATCTTGCCGGGCATGGTGCCGCACTTCTTCACGGGCGCCACGGCCGGTGTATTTGGCAACGCCACCGGTGGCCGTCTCGGTGCGATGATTGGTGGGTTCATCAATGGTGTACTCATCACGATTCTGCCCGCCCTGCTGTTGCAGGTCTTCGGCAACTTCCCCGACCTGGCTGGTTCGACTTACGGCGACACCGACTTCGGTTGGTTCGGTGCCCTGATCGGTCTGTCCGTCCGCGCCCCAATCGTGGTTGGCGTAATTCTGTGCCTGGTCATCGCGGCTGTACTCGTTGTCGGTGGTCTCTGGTGGCAGAAGACGAGGGTTGACACCGGCTGGGTTCCCGGCGGCGG
>Ga0131853_10021024_pt1 | contig 11848 bp, 9 predicted proteins | sample TergutLab28metaG_FD_92764 | JGI IMG/M metagenome (GOLD analysis project Ga0131853, IMG submission 92764) | Labiotermes labralis P1 segment gut microbial communities from Petit-Saut dam, French Guiana - Lab288 P1 (version 2) (version 2) | ecosystem: Host-associated > Arthropoda: Insects >...
ACTGGCAGCCATGGCTGGTGCTCCCCTCATGCGTAGGCCCTCGCGGGCCGCCTCCCCCGGCGCACATTCATCGTCACCAGTTGAAGCGGTGACGCCATCATGGCAGCCGCGTCCGTCACTGGTCAAGCTGGTGACGTATCGGCGGGAGTCGGTGCCGGGGACCGACGGTTCCGGTCGGCGCCGGTCCGGGCGGGGCGCGTGCGTGGTCACTGCGCCGCGGGCGAGGTCACCGGCGTCGTCCGACACCCGGAGTCGCCGCCGGGCTCGTCATCGTGCTCGTCGCCGGGCTCGTCCTGGTTCACCCGCCCGCGGCGCCACCTCGCCGGCCGCACTCGGCACCGAACTGCCAGGCGGTGAAAGCGCCTTCGTCGCCATGGATGGACCGGCGCGGCATCGTGGCCGGCACCACGCGGCATCGTGGGCGCCGGCGCCACAGCCTTCTCGCAACGGCCCCGTCCACGCGGGCATCCGCGGCACCTCCCGGGTCCTCCCCGCCGACGTTCCTGGTGATCGCGGCGACAGTCGCGCTCCCCGGCCTGACCACGGTCCCCGTCGCCCGGCGTGCGACCGTCACCGGTACGAAGACCGACGAGCACCAGGACGGGAAGTCGCGCTGAGGCGCGGTCCGCACGGTCCGCCGGCCCTGGTCGCACACGCCGGCGCATCAGATTCCCCACGAGTTCCGGGAAGCTGCAGAGATGTGGCCATGTCACAGACGATCAACAGCGGCGTAATGGCCCTCCGACAGGCGGCCGTCCGGGGATCTTCCTCGGGCAGAGTGATGACCGACAGGGCCCAACAAGCCCTGCTTATCCGGCCATTCCCCACGTGAGGTATCCCATGCGTCGTCCGCAGATCGTCTCTCTCGCCGTTGCCGCACTGAGCGCCAGCATGGTCCTCACCGCCTGCAGCGGCGGATCGAGCAAGGACAGTGCCTCGGCGACCGACGGCGCCTCCAGCCCCTCCGTGACCGCGAGCCCGGGGAGCACGGACTCCGCTTCGGCGTCACCGGCCGACGACGGCTCCTCCGCGAACTCGACGGCCACCGCGGATCCCGCCAAGTCGGCCTCGTCCGGCGGCTCTTCCCAGTCGAAGAACTCCGGCAGCGGGTCCGGCGGATCGACCGCGAGCGAGCGCTGCCACACCGCCGGCCTCTCCTTCTCCATCGCGCCGGGAAGCGGTGCGCAGTCGGTCGGCTCCGCCGGAGGGGTCATCATCGCGATGACCAACCACGGCTCCAAGACGTGCACCATGAAGGGTTACCCGGGCGTGGACCTGACCGGAGGCGGCCAGACGTGGTCCCTGGGCCGCCAGACGTCCGTCAGCCCGCACCTGGTGACCCTCCGCCCGGGCGGCAAGACCAGCTTCACCATCACCTACATGCCCTACTCCGACGGCGACGGCCGGAAGCTGGACGTGAAGACCATCGTGATCACCCCGCCCAACGAGACCACGTCCGCCAAGGTCGCCTGGGAGTTCCAGCCCGTCCTCCTCCAGGACGGCGCCACCCACCCCGCCACCTACGTCGGCCCCGTCGGCGACGAGTAACCGATCCCGCGCGGCGCAGCAGAACCTCGCGGCCCCCGTCGCCGGACCGACCGCCGTCCCGCCCGGGGGCCCGCGCCCAGCGCCGCGCGACCGGCCAGGCCCGGAGGGCTACTTGGCCGGGGCCAGGATGGCCACGCACTCCACGTGGTGGGTCATGGGGAAGAGGTCGAAGGCGCGGAGGGTGACCGGGCGGTAGCCCTCCTCGGCGAACCAGGCGAGGTCCCGAGCGAGGGCGGCGGGGTCGCAGGCGACGTAGGCGATGCGGCGGGCGCCCAGGCCGGCGAGGTGGCGGACCGTGGGGTGGCCGGCGCCGGCGCGGGGCGGGTCGAGGACGATCAGGTCGGCCTCGGCGATACCGGTGCGCGGCAGCACCTGCTCGACCTTGCCCTGCTCGATCCGGACCCGGTCCAGGTCCTGGAGGTTGTGCCGGGCATCTTCCACCGCGCGCCGGGACGACTCGATGCCGAGCACCGCGCCCCGCTCGCCGACCCGTTCGGCCAGCGCCCCGGCGAACAGCCCGACGCCGCAGTACAGATCCAGGGCCATGTCGCCCTTGCGCGGCATCAGCCCCTGCATCACGGCCTCGACGAGCAGGTCCGCGGCCTTCGGGTGGACCTGCCAGAAGCCGCCGTCGCCGACCCGCCAGGTGCGGCCGGCCGCGCGCTCCCGGACGAAGGGCCGCCCGTGCACCCGGTGCACGGCCTTGTCCCGCTCCCCCACCCGCTGCACGGAGACCGGCCGGTCGAGCTCGACGATCGGCAGCCGCCCGCCGGGCCGGGGCGTGAGGATCACCTGGCGGTCGTGGGAGCCGGTGGCGGCGATGGCCTCCACCGTGGCGATCTGCGGCCAGCGGCGTGCCTCGACGCCCAGCTCGCTCACCTCGGGCGCGGCGATCATGCAGTGGTCGATCACCTCGACCTCGTGGGAGCGGTGCCGCCGCAGCCCGGCGCGGCCCTCCGCGTCGATCGCGTACTGCACGCGGGTCCGCCACGCGGGCACCTCGCCCTTGGCGACCTTGTCGCCGGGCGCCGGCGCCACCGTGCCGTCCCAGCCGGCGTCCTGCGGGGTGAGCCCGGCGAGCCGGGAGAGCTGCTCGGCGACCACCGCGGCCTTCAGCCGCCGCTGCGCGCCGGGGGCGGCGTGCTGCCAGTCGCAGCCGCCGCACCGGCCGGGGCCCGCGTACGGGCACGGCGCCTCGACGCGGTCCTTGGCGGGGGTCAGCACGCGGACGGCGTCGGCGCGCAGGAACCGCGCGCCCTCCTCGCCCTCGGTGACCCGGGCGACGACCCGCTCGCCGGGCAGCGTGTGCCGGACGAACAGCACCTGGCCGCTCTCGGTGCGCGCGACGCAGTGGCCGCCGTGGGCGACCGGCCCCACCTCGACCTCGTACTCATGGCCGACGAGGGAGCGGGCGGGTTCGGTCTGCATGGCGGAGCTGCTCCTGGCTGCGACGGAAGGGAACGGGTCGGGGCGAGTCGGTCGGGACGGTTCGGGAGGGACGGGACGGTTCGGCGTGCGGCGGTACGGCCCAGGTGGGGCCGGACGCCGTCAGGTCGGGATCGGGCCGGTACGGGATGCACACGGCCGGCGACGCGCGCGGGACGCGCCCGCGCCTCGTCCGGCGCCGACCGACCAGTCTACGTGGCCCCGCCACGCCCCGCGGCCGCCCCGGCCCGGGGCCGGAGCGCCCTCAACGGGGCAGGGCACGACCCGGCCCGCGGGCGGCGCTACTCGCCCTGCCGCGTCCGCGCCGCCGGCTCGCGGTCGGTGGGCCGCGGCGGCCCCACCGGCCCGCGGCGGATGGCACCGGGCGCGCTCCAGTCGGCCCGGCGGCGGGCCCTCAGCTTGGCCGCCTCCGAGGACTCCAGCTGCCACGGCACCGAGGTCACCATGACGCCCGGGGTGAACAGCAGCCGGCCCTTGAGCCGCAGCGCGCTCTGGTTGTGGAGCAGGTGCTCGTACCAGTGGCCGACCACGTACTCCGGGATGTAGACGCTGACGACGTCGCGCGGGCTGTCGCGGCGCAGGCCCTTGACGTAGTCGATGACGGGCCGGGTGACCTCGCGGTAGGGCGAGTCGAGGATCTTCAGGGGCACGTCGATGCCGTGGCTCTGCCACTCGTCCTGCAGCGCCTTCGTCTCCTGCGGGTCGACGTTGACGCTGAGCGCCTCCAGGGTGTCGGAGCGCATCAGCTTGGCGTAGGACAGCGCCCGCAGGGTGGGCTTGTGCAGCTTGGAGACCAGCACCAGCGAGTGCACCCGCGACGGGAGCACGTAGTCCTCGCCGGGGGCGTCGGCGGCGGCGATCTCCTCGGAGACCCGGGTGTAGTGGCGGCGGATGGCGGTCATGGTGCCGTAGAAGACCACCATGCCGAGCACCGCGACCCAGGCGCCGTGGGTGAACTTGGTGAGCAGCACGATCACCAGGACCAGGCCGGTGAGGAACGCGCCGAAGGTGTTGATCGCCCGCGAGCGGATCATGTGGCGGCGCTTGGCCGGGTCGGTCTCGGTGCGCAGGTGGCGGTTCCAGTGCCGGACCATGCCGGTCTGGCTGAGCGTGAAGGAGACGAACACGCCGACGATGTAGAGCTGGATCAGCCGCGTGGAGTCGGCGCCGTAGATGATCACCAGCACCACCGCGAACCCGGCGAGCAGCACGATGCCGTTGGAGAAGGCCAGCCGGTCGCCGCGGGTGTGCAGCTGCCGCGGCAGGTAGCGGTCCTGCGCGAGGATCGAGCCGAGCACCGGGAAGCCGTTGTAGGCGGTGTTGGCGGCCAGGAACAGCACCAGGGCGGTGGCGGTGGCCAGGAAGATGAACGCCACCGAGTTTTGGCCGAAGACCGCCTCGGCGACCTGGGCGATGACCGGGTTCTGGGTGAAGCCGGAGCCGACCGGCTTGCCGTGGTCGAGCAGGTCGGTGGCGGGGTTCTCGGCCATCTTGACCTTGGTGTTCACCGCGAGCGCGATGATGCCGAGGAGCATGGTGACCGCGAGCAGGCCGATCAGGGCGAGCGTGGTCGCGGCGTTCTTCGACTTGGGCTTGCGGAAGGCCGGGACGCCGTTGCTGATGGCCTCGACACCGGTGAGCGCGGCGCAGCCGGAGGAGAAGGCGCGCAGCAGCAGGAAGACCAGGGCGAATCCGCCGATGCCGGAGGACTCCGGATGGATGGTGAGATTCGCCGTGGGCGCGTGCATGCCGTGCCCGGTGGCGATCCTCAGCACGCCCCAGCCGATCATGCAGAAGACACCGAACACGAACGCGTAGGTGGGGATGGCGAATATCGTGCCCGACTCGCGCACCCCGCGCAGGTTCATCAGCATCAGCAGGATGATCACGCCGACCGCGCCGATCACCTTGTGCGTGACGAAGAACGGCACGGCCGAGCCGAGGTTCTCGACGCCCGAGGTGATCGACACCGCCACGGTGAGGACGTAGTCCACCATCAGCGCGCTGGCGACGGTCAGGCCCGCCCTGGCACCCAGGTTGGTGGTCGCGACCTCGTAGTCACCGCCGCCGGAGGGGTAGGCGTGGACGTTCTGCCGGTAGGACGCGACGACGGTGAACATCACCACCGCGACCGCGACGACGATCCACGGGCTGTAGTGGTACGCCGCCCCGCCCGCGATCGACAGGACGAGCAGCACCTCACCGGGTGCGTACGCCACCGACGACAGCGAGTCGGACGCGAACACCGGGAGCGCCAGCCGCTTGGGCAGCAGCGTCTCGCCCAGTCTGTCGCTGCGCAGCGCCCGGCCGATGAGGACCCGTTTCGGCAGGTCGGTCAGTTTGGACACCCCGCGATGTTAAGGGATCGTCAACACGGGTGCGTCCCCCCTGTGCACTAAGGGAGTGTGGCGAACTTGTGAGCCGCTCATGACGCAACCTTTAGGCCGGCACCACGCGTGTGTAGCTTTGGGCACGGTCTGAGACGCTTGAGCGGCACAGCCTGAACAGTCGGCACAGCAGTCGGCAGTGATCGCCACGGAAGGACGGTCGTGCACGTCGTGATTATGGGATGCGGGCGGGTGGGCTCCACCCTCGCCTACTCCCTCGAACAGCAAGGTCATACGGTCGCGGTGATCGACCAGGACCCGACGGCGTTCCGGCGTCTGGGTCCCGGGTTCGGCGGGCGGCGGGTGACCGGAGTCGGGTTCGACCAGGACACGCTGCGTGAGGCCGGTATCGAGGAGGCGGGCGCGTTCGCGGCCGTCAGCAGCGGCGACAACTCCAACATCATCGCGGCCCGGGTGGCCCGGGAGATGTTCGGCATCGAGAACGTGGCCGCCCGGATCTACGATCCCCGGCGGGCGGAGGTCTACCAGCGGCTGGGCATCCCCACGGTGGCCACGGTGCGCTGGACCGCCGACCAGATGCTGCGCCGGCTGCTGCCGTCGGGCGCCGAGCCGCTGTGGCGCGACCCCAGCGGCGGCGTGCAGCTCGCCGAGGTCCACACCCCGCCGGCGTGGATCGGCCACAAGGTCAGCAGGCTCCAGGAGGAGACCGGGGTGCGTGTGGCGTTTCTCACCCGGCTCGGCGAGGCGATGCTGCCGACCTCCCAGACCGTCCTTCAGGAGGGCGACCTGGTGCACGTGATGATGCGCACCGACGGCATCGAAGAGGTCGAGGCGGCCTTCGCCAAGGGACCCGAGGGGGCGCACTCATGAGGGTCGCCATCGCCGGGGCCGGCGCGGTCGGCCGCTCGATCGCGGGCGAGCTGCTGGAGAACGGCCACGAGGTGCTGCTGGTCGACAAGAACCCCACGTCGATCTCGGTGGAGCGGGTGCCGCAGGCGGAGTGGCTGCTCGCCGACGCCTGCGAGATCACCTCGCTCGACGAGGCGGCGCTGCAGCGCTGCAACGTGGTGATCGCCGCGACCGGCGACGACAAGGTCAACCTGGTGGTGTCGCTGCTCGCCAAGACCGAGTACGGCGTGCCGCGGGTGGTCGCCCGGGTGAACAACCCGAAGAACGAGTGGCTGTTCAACGAGTCGTGGGGCGTGGACGTCGCCGTGTCCACACCGCGCCTGATGTCGGCGCTGGTGGAGGAGGCGGTGAGCGTCGGCGACCTGGTGCGGCTGCTGCGGTTCAGCCAGGGCGACGCGAACCTGGTGGAGCTGACGCTGCCGGAGGAGGCCGTGCTGGTCGGCACCCGGGTCGGCGACGTCGAGTGGCCGACGGACACCTCGCTGGTGACGATCATCCGGGGCAACCGGGTGCTCACGCCTTCGAAGGACGACGCGCTGGAGGCCGGTGACGAGCTGCTGTTCGTGGCCGCACCGCACCGCGAGGAGCAGCTGGAGGACCTGCTGTCGGTCCAGGACGGCCCGGCGGCCGCCAAGGAGTGACGGCAGGCGACCGGCGCCGCGCGGCGGCGCCGGTCGTGCCGAACCGAGCGTGCGAGGGGCCCGGACCGATGCGGTCCGGGCCCCTCGCACGTTGCCGGTCGGGCGTGTCAGCCCGCGTTGCCGTTGCCGGTCCGGGCGGAGTCCCCGGCCCGGTCCTGGCCCGCCCGCTCCTTCTCGGCCTTCTCCGCGGCCTCCATCTCGGCGATGACGTCGATCGGCGGCGGCGCCTTCACCAGGAAGATCCAGGTGAGGTAGACCGACAGCAGGAACGGCGGGATGCCGAGGGCGACCTTGACCCAGCCCAGCTGGGTGGCGTTGCCCCACCAGTAGAGCGGGAAGAGGATCGCGGACTTGCCCAGCAGGATCAGGCCCCAGGCCCAGCTGGCCTTGGTGTAGGCGCGCAGCCGGCCGGGGTTGCGCTTCCGCCAGGACAGGTTCTCCTTGAAGATCGGCCCGAGGATCAGGCCGAGCAGCGGCCAGCGGACCATCGCCGAGACGATGTAGGCGACCGACAGGCCGAAGGTGTAGAGCATGCCGGGCAGGTAGAAGTTCTTGGCGTTGCCCGACATCATCGCGAAGACCGCGCCGAAGGCGACGCCGAACACCCCGCTGAAGGCGTGCTTGAGGGTGTCCTTCTGGGCCAGCCGGGCCACGCCCATCAGCACGGACAGCGCCAGGGCGGCGATCGCCGAGGACGTGATGTTCCGGTTGACGGTGTAGATGGCGACGAACACCAGGCCCGGCACGGTGGTCTCCACCATGCCGCGGACGCCGCCGAATGCCTCGAAGAGCGCGGCCTCGGTGACCGCGCGGGCCTCGGCCGAGACCTCGGTGGCACCGGCCTGCGTGGCCCCGCCGGGCGCGTTGCGGGGGTCCTCGGCGGACTGCCCGCGCGTGCCGGCCGTCGGCTCGGCGGCCGCCTCGCCGTTGTCGATCGACGTCACGTGTTACTCCTGTCCGACCGGACGCAGCTCGTACTTGGGGTTGAACAGCACCGGACGACCCCGGTTCATGGAGATCCGGCCGGACGCGATGATCATGCGCCCGGGTTCTATGCCGGCGATGCTGCGGCGGCCCAGCCACACCACGTCGAGCGCGGCGGATCCGTCGAACAGCTCGGCTTCCAGTGCCGGCACGCCGGCCCGAGGACGCAACGTGACCGTACGCAGCGTACCGGTCACGGAGACGATCTGGCGGTCGGTGCAGTCCTGGATGGGCGTGCACCCGGTGGCCAGCGCGTCCTTCTGCAGCTCTTCCGAGTGCAGCTCCTCCTGAGTGGAGGACAGGCGGTCGAGCATGCGGCGGAAGCGGCCCGCCGGCCGATCGGATCGCATGGCACCACTCATGAGGCCAAGGGTACCGGCCGGGCGGGCGACTTCCAGAGGCCGCGGACGGGGCGGGTGGGGCGGGCGGCCGGGACCCCGGCGGGACCCGCCGCCCGGGCCTACGGCTCGAAGCGGTAGCCCATTCCGGGTTCGGTGATGAAGTGGCGGGGGCGGGCGGGATCGGCCTCCAGCTTGCGGCGCAGCTGCGCCATGTACACCCGGAGGTAGTTGCTCTCGGTGCCGTAGGCGGGCCCCCAGACCTCCTGCAGCAGCTGCTTCTGGCCGACCAGCCGGCCCGGGTTGCGCACCAGGACCTCCAGCAGGTGCCACTCGGTGGGCGTCAGGCGGACGTCCGCGCCGCCGCGGTTGACCTTCTTCGCGGCCAGGTCGACGGTGAACGTCTCGGTCTCCACGATCGCCGCGCCCTCCTCGGGCCCGGCCGGCGTCGAGCGGCGGACCGCGGCGCGCACCCGGGCGAGCAGCTCGTCCATGCCGAACGGCTTGGTGACGTAGTCGTCGGCGCCCGCGTCGAGGGCCTCGACCTTCTCGCCCGAGGCCTGCCGGGCGGACAGCACGATGATCGGCACGCGGGTCCAGCCGCGCAGGCCGCGGATGACCTCCACGCCGTCCATGTCGGGCAGGCCCAGGTCGAGCACCACCACGTCGGGCTGGCGGGCGGCCACCGCGCGCAGCGCGCCGGCCCCGTCGTGGGCCGCGTCGACCTCGAAGGAACGGGCCCGCAGGTTGATGGCCAGCGCCCGGACGAGCTGCGGCTCGTCATCGACCACGAGGACCCGGTGCATGCGTCTTCTCTCTTCTCTCGTGTACGGGGGACGCGCCCGCGGCGGCGGGGAGCGTGAGGACCATGGTCAGGCCGCCACCGGGGGTGTCCTCGGCCTGGAGCGTGCCGCCGACGGCCTCCAGGAAGCCGCGGGCGACCGCGAGGCCCAGGCCCACGCCGGTGCCGCGCGGCGCGTCGCCGTAGCGCTGGAAGGGCTCGAAGATGTGCTCCTTGGCCGCGTCCGGCACGCCGGGCCCGCGGTCGACCACCCGCACCTCGACCCGGTCGCCGAGCGCACTCGCGGCCACCAGCACCTTCTGGCCGTCCGGGCTGTACTTGACGGCGTTCTCGACGATGTTGGCGACCGCCCGCTCCAGCAGGCCCGGGTCGACGGCGACCATCGGCAGGGTCTCGGGGACGTCCAGGGCGACGCTGTTCTCCGGCACCCCGACGAGCGCCATCGGCACCACCTCGTCGACGTCCACGACGCGGATCAGCGGGGTGACGGTGCCGGTCTGCAGCCGGGACATGTCGAGCAGGTTGCCGACCAGGTGGTCCAGCCGGTCGGCGCCGTCCTCGATGCCGGCCAGCAGCTCGGCCTCGTCCTGCGGGGACCAGGCCACGTCCTCCGAGCGGAGGCTGGACACCGACGCCTTGATGCCGGCCAGCGGGGTGCGCAGGTCGTGCGAGACGGCGGCGAGCAGCGCGGTGCGTATCCGGTTGCCCTCGGCCAGCTCCCTGGCCCGGGCCGCCTCGCCGGCCAGCCGCTCGCGGTCCAGCACGACCGCGGCCTGCGCGGCGAACGCGGACAGCACCCGGCGGTCGGCGGCGGGCAGCACCCGCCCGGTCAGCGCGAGCGTCAGCCGCTCGTTGACGGCGACCTCGACGTCGGCGTCCTCGGGCCGCCGGCACGGGTGGGAGCCGGCGCCGGCCGCCGGGGTCCACGGGCCGCGCCCGCCGGACCGCTCCAGCAGCACGGCGGACTCCATCCCGAAGGTCTCCCTGACCCGTTCCAGCAGCGCCTCCGCGGTGTTCTCGCCGCGCAGCACGCCGCCCGCCAGGTGGGAGAGGATCTCGGCCTCCGCGCGCAGCCTGGCCGCCTGCTGGGTGCGGCGGGCGGCCAGGTCGACGACCGAGGCGACGGCCACGCCCACCACCACGAAGATCATGATCGCGATGATGTTCTCGGGCTGGGCGATGGTGAACGAGTGGGTCGGCGCGGTGAAGAAGAAGTTCAGCAGCAGGGAGCCGAGCAGCGCGCTGGCCAGGGCCGGCCACAGCCCGCCGACCAGTGCCGCGGCCACCGTCATGGTGAGGAACAGCAGCATGTCGGTGGACTGGCCGGGGCCGGGGTGCCACGGGGCGAGCACCACGGTGAGCAGCGCGGGGCCGGCCACGCCGGTCAGCCAGCCGGCGACGACCCGGGAGCGGCCCAGTCCGGCGCCGCGGGAGGCGGGCAGCCCGCGGCCCTTGGCGGCCTGCTCGTGGGTGACGATGTGCACGTCGATGTCGTCGGACTCGCGCGCGACGGTCGCGCCGACGCCCGGTCCGAAGGCGTACTGCCAGGTCTTGCGGCGGCTGGAGCCGAGCACGATCTGCGTGGCGTTGACGCCGCGGGCGAAGTCCAGCAGGGCGCTGGGCACCTCGTCGCCGACGACGCTGTGGAAGGTGCCGCCGAGGTCCTCCACGAGGGTGCGCTGGACGGCCAGTTCCTTGGCGGAGCCGGACACCAGGCCGTCGCTGCGCACGATGTGCACGGCGAGGATCTCGCTGCCGGACGCCTTCGCGGCCATCCGGGCGGCGCGCCGGATCAGGGTGCGGCCCTCGGGGCCGCCCGTCAGGCCGACGACGATCCGCTCGCGGGCCTGCCAGGCGGCCGATATCCGGTGGTCGGCGCGGTACTGCTGGAGGTACTCGTCGACCCGGTCGGCGGTCCACAGCAGTGCCAGCTCGCGCAGCGCGGTGAGGTTGCCGGGCCGGAACCAGTTGGACAGCGCGGCGTCGACCCGGTCCGGCGGGTAGATGTTGCCGTGGGCCATCCGGCGGCGCAGCGCCTGGGGCGACATGTCGACCAGCTCGATCTGGTCGGCGCGGCGCACCACCTCGTCGGGGACGGTCTCCTGCTGCCGCACGCCGGTGATGGACTCCACCACGTCGCCGAGCGACTCCAGGTGCTGGATGTTGACGGTGGACACCACGTCGATGCCGGCCCGCAGCAGCTCCTCGACGTCCTGCCAGCGCTTGGGGTTGCGCGAGCCGGGGGCGTTGGTGTGGGCGAGCTCGTCGACCAGCGCGGCCTGCGGGGCGCGGCTCAGGATCGCGTCGACGTCCATCTCCGCCAGGACCTGGCCGCGGTGCTCCAGGTGCCGGCGCGGGACCTCCTCCAGGCCGGCCATCAGCTCCTCGGTGCGCGGCCGCGCGTGGTGCTCGACATAGCCGACGACCACGTCCGTGTCGCGCTCCAGACGGCGGCGCGCCTCGGCGAGCATGGCGTAGGTCTTTCCGACCCCGGGCGCCGCTCCGAGGTAGATGCGCAGCGTGCCGCGTGTCATGGCTCAATCGTCCTCCCGCGCCGGGGCACCCGCGAGGCCCGGTGCGCGGTGGGATGGGGGGAATGCCTGGTCCTGGACACGTTGGCCGATACTAAGCGGCGCGAGGCGTCGCGGGACGGGCCGGAAGGCCCGTCCGCGTCAAGAACGCGTATGGGTTGCCGGTGCGCCGAACGGGCCGGACGACGCAGTCGTGCCGGGTGCGCTACTCCCCGGTGACGATGCGGCCGTCGCGCAGTTCCAGGACCCGGTCGGCCAGCGCCAGCAGCTGCGCGTCGTGGGTGGCGACCAGCGCGGTGAC
>Ga0131853_10021025_pt1 | contig 11847 bp, 13 predicted proteins | sample TergutLab28metaG_FD_92764 | JGI IMG/M metagenome (GOLD analysis project Ga0131853, IMG submission 92764) | Labiotermes labralis P1 segment gut microbial communities from Petit-Saut dam, French Guiana - Lab288 P1 (version 2) (version 2) | ecosystem: Host-associated > Arthropoda: Insects >...
ACCGGGGTGCCATCTAAAATATGGAACAGGCCTTGCCCCCCCGAACGAACCGTGGCCGTTGTGGAAAAGACGTTGATGAGATTGCCGCGATCCACTGCAACAATGGCATCGGCGTTAAGTTCCGGATGAGGGTTGTTGGTCACCACCACATAGGAAATGGCAAACACCAGCAGAGCCAGCACAAGCGTGCCTGCGATGATGCCTGCGATTCTCTTTTTTGTAAACTGCATGAGGTATTCCTTTCCGACAAATTAATATGTCTTACTTTTATTATACACTATTCTTGTCGCACATGTAAAGAGAAAATCCTCATTATTTAAATAAATTTTATATTTTGCGGAAAACTATGGGTATTGGAGGGCTAAATCATATGATGATAACCGTAATTCGTCTTGTAATCCTGTATTGCATGATTAACATTGCTCTGCGTTTGATGGGCAAACGACAAGTGGGTGAGCTAAAACCCACCGAATTGGTGGTGACCATTTTGCTTTCGGAGCTGGCGGCCATGCCAATTCAAGACAATTCTCTGCCGATGACCACTGCCATCATCGCGGCGGCCGTGCTGGTGAGTTTGGAAATTATCAGCAGCGTGATTGCCACGCATAGCACGCGCTTTCGCAAAGTGACGCAGGGCAATTCAGTGGTGATTATCCAAAAGGGCAAGCTTGACCTTAATGAGCTGGCCAACTTGCGCATTGCCTATGATGACCTGATGGAGGCGCTGCGGCAAAAAGATGTGTTTGATATCACACAGGTGCAAACAGCAATGATGGAAACCAATGGGCAAATCAGCGTGGAGCTAAAGCCGGAATATCAGCCTCTGAAAAAGGAGGATCAGCAACCATGAAAATTCGCTTGATTGCAGCAATTAGCCTCATTGTGCTGGCAGTGGGCTTTGCGCTGTTTTGCATGCACTATGTTGACCGTGCCACGCAACAACTCACCCAAGCGTTGGAACATGCCATCTATGCCGCGCATGAGCAAACGCTAGACTGGGCAAGTGCCACTGACGAAGTGACGCGCTTGTGGCAGCGTAGCCGCAGTTTTTTGCATGTATTATTCCCACACCAAAACCTCAACGAGCTGGAGTGGGCGTTGGGCGCGCTGCCGAAATATTTGCGCCTGGACGATGCACCGTTATTCATTGAACATGCTGTGCGCGGGCTGCAAACGGTCAACACCATTCGCGAAATGGAGCGGCCAACGTTGGGGAATATATTTTAGCACTTCGCAATGTTCCATGAGAGTGATGAAAAATCACCCGACAGCGTGTGGCTGCCGGGTGATTTTTTTATTTATACGCTTGGGTAAGGGTAGCCAGGTGATGGAGGAAAGCTGCCGGGGTAACCGGGTGATGGTGGGTAGCCGCCGAGAGGTGCTCCATTGCTGCTGTCAGCTTCGCCATTGTTCTCATCAGGGCGATAATATCCTGCGGCGTTGCATGCTTGCGACAAATTGCTGGGGTGAATGTAGCCTTGTTTTTCGCAGAAATTCGGTGGCAGGCAAGGCGGGCAGGGGCGCTGCGGGCGACATGGTGGCGGCACGCACGGTGGCTTTGGCCACGGTGGAAAGCAGGGCGGTTTTGGAAAACACGGCGGCGGACAGGGTGGAAAGGGAAAGGGGGGACGCGGATGCCAGGGTGGGGGCGCGGGCGGTGGCTGGTGCGGCGGGCAGCAACAGGGCCTGCAACAATTACGTGGCGGCTCGGTTTTCTGCCAACAGTTGCTTGGATGGCAGCGGCAGCTGCAAGTGCAATTGCCTTTGCAGCCGCAGCGAAGATGAAATAAGTTTGACATGGCAGGGTCCTTTCGTCATTGCATTGCGATTGCGTTAGATAACGTGTTGTCCTGTTCCATTGTATTCAACGAAAAAAAACTTGTGCAGTTTGCGGTTAGCAGACAAAAAAACCACCCTCGTGAGGGTGGTATAAAAACGTTTTTTTATTCTCGGTTGCGCACATAGGTGAGGTCGTTCCAGGTGACGATGTTGCCTATCCAGCGAATGGGCGTTGTCAGTGTTACGCTCACTGCACGAACACCGCGAATCACGCTTTGCTCAAAGCCAGTGAGGTGCTCCGTCCATTCCAGGTCAACGTCCGGCGCAATGAAGAAATCCACGGCATTGAGCACCGGGCGCACGCTGTCCACAAAATGGTCTGCGCGGCCGATATGCTGCTGCAATTGCGCCCAGCTTTGCCCGCGCCGCAGCACGGTGAAGGGTTGCACATAAAGAATACCGCCCGGTCCCATGATATATGCGCGCACATATACGCCAACATTTTGGTTATGCGTATGCAAGTTCATGGTTGCGCCGCGATGAATGATGTTGCCGTTGGATACCCACACGATTTCATTCGCGTTTTGCGCGGTGATGATGATAGTGCCCGCGCTCTGGTTGACGTTAATGCGGCTGACATGCGGGATTGCACCGTCGGGATCAAAGCTTTCGCGGCCACTAGCGGCAAGCTCGGGGCGGGCGTAGCGGTTAACACCAAAGAATGTACCATTCTCCATGCTGTGACGCAGGGCTGCTTCGTTTTTTTCGGGCAGCAGATGCACTGTCCAGCCGCGGTCCATCTCGTGGTAGCGGTGGCCATCGCTGGCCGAAATACCCCAAGGAATCACGCCGTGGGGAATGAGTACTTGCAGCAGATTATCCCACAAAATGCGGTCGTTGTTGGTTTCGTTATCCCACTTGGCATTGATTTCAAAGCCAATGAGTGAGTCAAAATCTCTAAACAGCCGCGCATAACGGTTGACCCACCAGCCATCAATGGCATAAAGTTCCTCGGCTTGCGCAGTGCTCATGCGGCTTGCGCCGGTGATGCGACCGGGATGGTTGATGATGGAAATGCCACCATGACGCTGCACTTCGCTGATATAATGGCGATAGTCGTGGTTAAGGCCAATTAAACCTTGGCCATAGCCACCAGCCCAAAAAGCACCAATGTGGCTTTCGGCCACGCCCATCAGTTCAATTGCACCGGTAACTTCCATCATGCCGCGGCCACCGCGCCCCACGCCATCAAGAATTTCCTGACGGCGTTGCGTGGTAAGCACATTGCGTGGGGCGTTGCGATCCATCAGACCAAGGCTTTGCAGAGCGCGATTATAGGGTACAATGCGCGGCGCGCGATCCCAGCGTGTGCCAACGGTGGCATGGTCAGTGATGGCCAAGATATCATAGCCCAGCGCGTAGTGGAGTTCTACCAGTTCGGCGATGGTGAGTGCGCCATCGCTTGCGGCGGAGTGCACATGCAGCTGGGTTTTGTATTGCCCCACGGTGTTCCAGTTGATGCCCGCATAGGGGTTGCCGATGGTGAACGCGGGTGCTTGTGCGGCGGCGGCAATGCTCAGTGCGCATACGGCTAACACCAATGTGGTGCACACAGCCAATGCTTTACGCAGTTTCATCATGTTATCCTCCTCAGTGTGGTTTTAGGTATATTATACAGCATAACGGAGTAGTAGTCAAGTAAATTGTTGATAAAGTATATTAACGCTTGCTTTTGAGCAGGGTGTGTGTTATAATTAAACATATTACAATCAAGGAGAGCACCATGCAGATTAACATACAAAACCCATATAAAGACGTGCAATGGGGGCAGTGGGGTGCGTATTTGGCGCAGCTGCACTGCCATTCCAACGCAGGCGATGGCAATGAACGCTACGCAGATGTGATTGAAGAACACTACAAAGCCGGCTATGATGTGCTGGCCATGGCAGAACATGGCGTGGTGTGCCGCGGCTGGGTGGGGCGACCGAATCATTTGCCGGTGATGAATTGGCTGCAACAAAAGGCCAATAAAGGTGAGGGCAAAGCTCCGCAAGGGCTAACACGGCAGCGCTTTGATGAAATCACCACGGGAGCTGACCGTGACGGTCGCGGCATGACTCGCGTGCCCTATGCAGTTGAGCAAAACATGACCTCGCTAAACAAAGCACACGTGGTGAGCTGGTTTGCCGACTGGGGCAATGCCTTTTTGGGCGGCACCGGGGATTATAACCTTGCGGTGGGCGGCGTGCACCGAGCCGGCGGCGTGAGCGCCATTGCGCACTATGCCGACACCTGCCAATATCGCAAACCACCCCTTGAAATGGCCTTTGCGGACAAAAAAGGGGAGTATTATATTTGGAAAATTCAGCGGCTGTTTGAGAAGTATGATAGCTTGGTGGCCATGGAAATTCCCGAAGCGGCAGACCGCAAACTATGGGACATTCTGCTCAACCATGTGGGACCGAGCGGGCGTAATATTTATGCCATCCAAACCAGCGATTTGCATAAGTTTGACCGCATGATGCGCGGCTATACTTGGATGCTCATGCCCGAAAACAAGCCCGAGCATCTGCGCCCATGCTTGGAAAGCGGCGCATATTTGGCAGGCGGATGTTTCATTGAAAAGAAGGAAGAAATTGACCGCTGGAAGCGCGTGCTGCCAGATTGCCACTTTGAGATGGAGCACGCCTGGTGGGCAGACAGAAGCGCGCCCAAACCCATGGTGAAAAATATCGCCGTAAAGGGGAACACCATTACACTTGAACACGAGCATGCACTGGGCGTGCAATGGATTAGCGGCGGCGAACAAGTGGGCATTGGCAACAGCATTGATTTGCAAGCGCTGCATGCGACGGGCAAACTGGGTTGTTATGTGCGTGCGGAACTGCTGGGCGAGGGTGGGCTGCTGTGCACGCAGGCGTTCTTGCTTGACTATGATGGCATGCCTGCACCAACGCTTACGCCTAGGCGCTTCTTCGATTGGGGTTATATTCCGGCTGTGCTGCGGATACTCTTCTTTTGGCCGGTGGGGAAATTAAACGACTGGCGGCATCGGGTAATTCACAAAAAAACGATGTAAAGTAAACCCCCTTCACCAGTGTGAAGGGGGTTTACTATGCGTGAATTATATCAAGCTAAGTAGCCAGTTTGCCACCAATACCAATGCGATGATCGAAATAACTGTCAGTGCCATAATCACGCCGGCGCCAATTATCCAACCGCCCCATTGTGCCCAAAACATCGAACCGGGGGTAGCAGTTGGGTCTGGGGTGAGGTGAGCCGCACCCAACACAACAGTTGGCCGCACGGTAACCAGCGATTGCACTGCTGTCACGCGGATTTCCAAACGGCGCACGCCTTCCACATTCGCGGTGAAAGGAATAGTATTTCTTTGTTGCATGGGAATACGTACGGTTTGAAGCAGCCTGCCATCGCCAAAAAATTCGACCGTTGTGTCAATAACGGTGGAAAGGTCATCGCGAATAACAGCGCCTTGCAGAGTGAGATAGCCGCGATTGAGCATATGGATGGAGGACGCTGCCCCCAAATTTTGTTGTTAACACATTATACATGAATCCATGTGCGTTGTCAATACCTGAGCGAAAAAATCTGTGGCAGCAAAATGCCCCCTCATTGAGGGGGCAGTGCGTGTTAAGCTAGCTGCTGCGCGATGCCTTCGAACTTCACACGTGCTTGCTGGATTTTTTGCGTTTCGGCCGCCACAGTGGGGTACCACCCGCGTTCATTCATGGCAGTGAACACTTGTGCTTGCCCGCTTTGCTCTTCGCCGTGGATCTTCATCATGTCACGTTTGAGCTTGGGGCAGGCGCACTCGCCGGCGAATTGATTAAATTCAGCGGCGGCTTGCTTTTGCGAGGCCAAAATGTCGGCCAAAATTTCCTGGTCTTGCATTTTTTTCTGCATGGTAACTCCTTCTAATTCAAATGACCCACCAGCGTATTAAAATGTTGCTGATGACGGTCGGCCAAGTGCTCGGCTTGCTGTTTGATGGCAGGGTCTTTTGCAACGCTTGCAAAATTACGGAATTTCTTCACCAAAAGCTGCTCGTGGTTGAGCGCATCTTCAATGGCGGTGAGTTCTTTTGTGGTTAGCGGCATGTCAATCTCCTTAATAAAATTTGTCGTGCGACATGTTTAGCATGTGCGCAGGGCTTGACAATATGCCTGCCATGTGTTATACTATTCGTCTACCATATTTTGCACGGAGTGTATTCACATGAAAAAAGATTTTTTGTTACTTAAGCACTACAGCAGCGAAGAACTAACTGCCTTGCTTGACTTGGCTGCTGACCTGAAAACCCAAACCAAAGCCGGGCAATGTCCCCCGTTGTTGGCGGGCAAAACCTTGGCGATGATTTTCGAAAAATCCTCCACCCGCACGCGCATTTCGTTTGAAGTGGGCATGCACCAGCTGGGGGGCAAGGCGCTTTATCTGAATAGTGGTGACCTGCAAATGGGGCGTGGTGAGTCGATTGCCGACACTGCGCGCGTGTTGTCGCGCTATGTGGATGGCATTATGGCGCGGGTTTATGCGCAAAGCACAGTTGATGACCTGGCCAAATGGGCAAGCATTCCGGTTATCAATGGCTTGAGTGATTTTGCACATCCCTGCCAAATCATGGCCGACTTGCTGACCATTCGCGAGCACAAAGGGAGCCTTGCAGGCAAAACCCTGTGCTATGTGGGCGATGGTAATAACGTGGCCAATTCGCTCATTTGGGGTTGCACTAAGCTGGGCATGAAAGTGCGTATGGCCTGCCCGGTGGGCTATGAACCCGATGCCGCCACCATGGCTTGGGCGCGCGAAAACGGCGACTTCGATTGCTCGCCCGATGTGCTTGCCATGGCCTGTAAAGCGGATGTGCTTTACACTGATGTATGGGCTAGCATGGGGCAGGAAGATGAGCAGGCCGCGCGTGAGGCGATATTTGCGGGTTATCAGATTAATCAAGACATAGTTAATGTTGCTGCTGTAGACTGCATCGTCATGCACGACTTGCCCGCCAAAAAAGGGCAGGAAATCACCGAAGATGTGTTTGAGGCGCATGCTGATGTCATTTTTGATCAAGCGGAAAACCGCCTGCATGCACAAAAGGCAATTCTAGTCGAATTGCTTAAATAAGAAATAATAATGCAGAATGCAGAAATGAGATTCATTCCCATTTCTGCATTTTTATTTATTACTTACTCGCAAAAGCGCTCTAAATTATTTCGCCCAATACGCAACGCAAGCGTGGGTTCTTCCATGCCCTCGAATTCGATGGACACATAGCCGTCATAACCTGCGCGGTTGAGGTTGCCCAAGCATTGGCGAATGGGCACGTTGCCGTGACCAATCACTGCTCCACGCAGAAAATTTCCGCCACGGCTGTTGAACCAGCCTTCGCCGGGGTGGTCAGTGTCGCCGGATTTAATGTGGAAGTCTTTGGCATGCACGTGTTTTGTCATAGCGGCCACGTTGCCGATGGCAATTGCAGGGTTTTCATCCGCACAGGTAAAGTTACCCATGTCGGCCAGTACGCCGAAATTGGGGTGGTTAACCTCGCCAACCAAAGCTGCAACACGATGGCTATCTTGGCAGAAGTAACCATGGTTTTCCACCATCGTAGCAATGCCTTTGGCGGCGGCGTATTGCGTTACTTCACGGCAAGCACGGGTGAGAATGGGCAGTGCCTGTGTCCAGCCCTTGTGGGTGTTTTCGGGTTCATCAAAGCCACGTGTGGCATCGTGACGCATGAGTTTTACGCCCAAAATTTCTGCAATATCCACCATGCCTTTCAAGCGGGTGATTTCTTCGTCCATGCTGTCGGCCTGCAAAAAGTCCGCGCCAACGGTGTAACAAATGATAGGCAGACTCACACGGTCACTTTCTTCGCGCAGGGCAAGGGCAGTTTCGCGGTCGGGGCAGTCCATGTCGGTGTATTCAATGGCGGCAAAACCCAGGTCTTTGGCCATGGAGATAAGCTCGGTTGGTTCTTTTTTTAACTTAGAAAAGCTGTAACTGCTTACGCCGACTTTCATGATAAAATTCTCCTTACATTTCTTGTTGATTGACGGAAATCACTTTGCGGAACAGTGCCATGTGCGATGCTGAAATGCGTTTATCCACATGCATGGAGCCGAAAAACCAGCGTTTGAATGTGCATTTGGCCATCACTTCATCAAAGAAATTATGCAGCCCGGTGGAGTCTACGCTTTCATGCTGCTGCTTTTTTAATTGCAAAAAAGCCTTGATGCGAATGGGTGGTTCATGCGTGATGATGTAATCCACATGGCCGTTGGTCACTTGCAGGTTGTCGGCTGCGTTTTTTAGCTCGTCATAGTTCGGCGTTTCACGTGCAATGCGCAGATCATCTTGCGTGCGGTAATCGTCGTCCGGGCAAACACCGCCGCCCATGGCCAAATATGTATTGCCTTCGATGGTGAACAGCTCGCCGCGCAGCAGATGATGCAATTTGCCGTTAATATGCCGCGCACGGCCACCATTCCACTGCACCACGGGGTATTGCTCCAGCAGCGCAAAGTTTTCGTGCACACCGTCTACAAATGCGATGTTGTATTTTAGCTTGCCCAGCTTTTTCAGCATAGCCTGCTCGGTTTTGGAGCCATCCCAGACAAACCCAAAATCGCCGCACACCAGCAGCGTATCGCCTTTTTTTAGGCGGCGCATATCGCGGGATTTCAGGCGATCGGGGTCGCCATGCATGTCGCCGGTAATGTAAACCACGTTGTCTTACACTCCTTCTTGACTTTTTTCACTCAAGTGTAGTATAATAAGTATTATACATGATATTGGGGTGGTTGTAAATGGGTAAACGCAAATTTGCAAAAATATTTTTTGCCATGTGCTGTGTGCTTGCGCTGTGCGCGGGCTTTGTTATGCCTGCCGGCGCTGTGTTCAACAACTTGCTGCGCGATGTGAGCGGCCTAACCGGCTTATCGGAAATCTTTCTGCTGGTGAGCCTGGATGATGGCAGCGTTATCTTCAGCCAAAACGAGCACACCCGCACGGCCCCGGCTTCGCTAACGAAATTCATCACTGCTGCGGTAGCGCTGGAGCAGCTGGAAAGCATCAATGAACTTGTGACGGTGCATGCAGAAGATTTAGCTCCCGTGCGCGGCACTGCACACGTTGATCTGCGCGATGGTGAGCAGCTTGCCGCTGAGCATCTGATTGCTGCCATGCTGCTACACAACGCCAATGATGCCGCACAAGCACTGGCCGCGCACATTGCAGGCAGCGTGGAGGATTTCGTGCTATTAATGAATGAGTTCGCTGCCCGCGTGGGCGCTGAGAATACCAATTTCATGAATGCACATGGGCTGGATGAAGAAGGGCATTATACCACGGCTTATGATTTGGTCTTGATGGTGCGCTATGCTCTGCGGCGCGATTTTGCGGGCAGTGCTGTGCTCGAACGCATCAGCGGCAGCTTGCGGCATACCATTCCCGAAAGCAATCTGCGCGGTCCGCGCCATTTGGTGAACTTTAACCACATGGTCAACCGTTATCGCCCGCATTATTTTATGCCGCAGGTGTTTGCAGGCAAAAGCGGCAATACCGCTGCGGCCGGGCGTTGTGTGCTCGTTACCGCACAACAAGCGGGATTTCGTTATCTTGTGGTGGTGTTGCAAGGGCAAGAGGGCGGTAGCCCTGCGCGCAACAGTGCGTTTCTTGATGCTCGTGCGTTGATTAACTGGGCCTTTGCGAACATTCGCATGCAGCAGGTAGCCGAAACCGACCGCGCCGTGGCAGAAGTTCCCGTGGAGCTGGGGCGCAACACCACGCATGTGCAATTGATGCCCGCACAGGAGGTCTTTGCCTTTGTGCCGCAGGGCGTGCACGCGGGCAATGTGCTGATTGAACCCATTGTCGACACCATGCCCGAAAGTCTCACAGCGCCCGTGCAAGCGGGGCAGCAGGTAGGGCAGGCGAGGATTTTGTTTGCAGGGGTGGAGTTTGCACGAGTTGACCTTGTTGCCGCAGAAGATGTTGCGCTTTCCGGCTCGCAGTATATGGTGCAGGTGGCACGGCGCGTGGCGGGTTCGCTATTGTTTCAGGTGATTGCCGGGTTGATTGTACTGGCTGCAATGCTGCTGGTGGGGATTGTGCTGTGGCAACGACGCAGTAAGCGGCGCAAACGCCAAATGCACGTGCTGCCGCGCGTATAAAGCGATATAATAACCACTTTCCCTCCTTCCGCATATAATGGCATGAACATAGCCATGGAAGGAGATTTTACTATGATGGATATCCCTAGCGGTTGCTCGTGCAGCTGCAATAATTCCTGCTGTCGCTGCAAAACCCCGGTGTGCCGCGACAACGGCGTGCAAGACGTTTGCCAAGGCATACAATGTGTAATCGGCGGACTAGGCAAAGGCGTGTGTTGCGGACTCAATGTGCTCACCGGCATGGGTAATGCGCTGCTTGCCGGCCCGCGTTGCCGCCCTCGACCCAAACCGCGGCCGCGCACCTGCGTTTGCCGCTGTGTGTGCGTGTGCAGGCGCACGTGCCGCTAGCGAAACAGAAAAGCAGAAATGAGGGGTGCCGCAAGCATCCCTTTTTCTGTGGTCTGCACAAAAAGGTTACAACATTGTAACTTTACTTTCATCGTATGCTATGGTATACTACACGCAGGAGGTAATGCTTATGAAAAAATTGCTGATTTTGTTCATCGCGCTTGCGTTATTGCTGGCTGCATGTGGCGTGCCTGCACCGCATGATGATGAAACGACTACGGAAATCACCACAACTGCGCAAACCATAACTAATGCGCCAACATTGCCCACACAAAACCGCAGGGGAACGCCGCACAACACATACGCTTATGATAATATTGTCTATGCTGACGGTTGGCTGTTTCTTGCAGAGGGACGCTACGGTAACCGACTTGATAAAATGCGCGAGGATGGCAGCGAGCGCACTACGCTTGTGCCTGAAACGTACACAAAAGGCATCAATGTCTTGGATGGTTGGGTATATTGGATTGCGACGCTTTGGGGCGACCCGGGCGGTATTTATCGCATGCGCGTCGACGGCACAGAAAAACAAGCGTTGCTACTAAACGACCACGTGGCACGCATGTTGGTGGTGGACGATTGGATTTACTACCAAATATATCGTCATCGTAGCGAACATCAAATTTATCGCATGCCGGTGCAAGGCGGCACGCCCATTTCCTTTGTGCTTGACCCCGATGATAATCATCATATTGTTGATGTGGTGGATGGGTGGTTGTATTTTACTTCATTCGATAGGATGTCTTGGCCGGTGCGACGTGTTCGTGCTGATGGTACTGGCGAGGTGGAAACATTGCCCGGCATGGAGCAAGTGCGTTACTTTGTTGTGCATGAAAATTGGGTGTATTTTATGCCACAGCATGGGCTTGGGTTATATCGCATGCATCCGAACGGTGACACACTGACGCGTATACATGAATTCACCGTGGATGAAGATGCACCGTTCCCCTGGTTCGGCAATATGCAAGTGGTTGATAATTGGCTATTCTTCATGTGTCCATGGCAGGTGCAGTTATATACCATGCGTGCAGATGGTACTCAAGCAAGGCGTGTTGAGGCTGCATTTCCACTTTCCAACTTCACCGTGGTTGGCAACTGGATTTATCATCCCTGCGACCGTAACATTGCCATTGCTCGCACAAGACTGGATGGTATGGCTACCGAGGTTTTTTGGGATGAAGGCATTGACATTGAACCAGGATATTAAGGAGGCTCACATGAAAAAAATGCTCGTACTATTTATCGTGCTTGCGCTATTGCTGGGCGCGTGCAGCCCGGCGGCGCAGTCAGAAACCGAAAATGGTTACATCCATACCACCGCGCAGCAACCAGGCAATGAAACTGCCACCGAACCCACCGCGAACGGTGAGTTTATCTTCACTGCAACATGGGCAAAGACGCCTGATTATTTTTACGGCACAAGCGCGCGTTTTGCTGGATTAAATGAAGAAGGCAGTGGCATTTGGGAAAACATTCTTATCCGTGCGGACATCAACGACATCAGCAGTTATACTGAAATTTTGCTGCC
>Ga0131853_10021027_pt1 | contig 11846 bp, 9 predicted proteins | sample TergutLab28metaG_FD_92764 | JGI IMG/M metagenome (GOLD analysis project Ga0131853, IMG submission 92764) | Labiotermes labralis P1 segment gut microbial communities from Petit-Saut dam, French Guiana - Lab288 P1 (version 2) (version 2) | ecosystem: Host-associated > Arthropoda: Insects >...
CTCACGCCCGTGCTGTGGACCTGCTGGGGCGAGGACTGGCGCCGGCGTGCCACCCCCAAGTCCGTGTACCGCACGGTCACCGCCGACCTGCGCGGCGGCGGCACGATCCTGCTGCACGACTCCGACTGCACCTCGGCCACCGGGTCCTGGCGCACCACGCTCGCCGCGGTGCCGCCGATCCTGGAGGCCTGCCGGAACCGCGGTCTGAGCGTCGGCCCGCTCCGCGACCACGGAACGCCGGCCCAGGTGCCGGCCGTCGCACCGGTGGACGTCCCCGCGCCGCGACGGGCCGGGGCGGCCGGCCCGGCTACGGTTCGGGGTGCTCGCTGAGCAGCCGCAGCAGGAGCTGCTCGTCGGAGCTGGACAGCTCCGAGACGAACCGGGAGAGCACCGCGGCACGATCGTGGCCGCCCTCCAGGAGCGAGCGCATCTGCTCCGCGGTGTGGGCCGCCTCGTCCTTCACCGGCGCGTAGGCGTAGCCGCGCCCGCTGCGCTCGCGCGTCAGTATCCCCTTGTCGTACAGCCGGGACAGGATGGTGAGCACGGTGGTGTACGCCAGGTCGCCGGCGATGCGCTCGTTGACCTGCGCGGCCGTCAACGGGCCGGTCGCCGACCACAGGGCCGCCAGGACGGCGCTCTCCAGCTCGCCGCGGGCACGGCGGCCGGCGGCCCCTGCCTGTCCCGCCCGGTCTGCCGGGCCTTGATCGCCGCTCACACGGATTCCCTCCCCGCTCACGAGGCGTCGTCTGGTTTGCCGTTTCATTACTAAACTACTACGCCATGTCGGAGCTGGCGGCCGGGGTGTCCTGCCGGCGGGGCGTCCGGCCGGGCGTCCGGCAGCCGGGGCGTGCGGTTGCGGCGCGGCCTCGCCCCTCGGCCCCCGACTCGCGCACCTCACCCCTCGCCTCGGTCGTCGGTGGGCAGCAGCGCGTACATGGTCATGTCCCGCCGCTCGCCGCCGATGCGCTGCCAGCTGCGCAGCAGGCCCTCGCGCTGGAACCCTGCCCGCTCCGCGGTGCGCGCCGACGCGGTGTTCCAGGGCTCGACGTAGAGCTCGAGGCGGTCCACGCCCAGGTGGTCGAAGGCCCAGCCCGTGACCGCCCGCAGGGCCGCGGCCGCGGCACCCCGCCCGCGCGCCGAGCGCACGATCCAGTAGCCCACGGACGCCCGTCCCTCGGCCGCGTCCTTCATCCGCAGCGAGACCACGCCCAGGGGCCGCCGGCCGCCCTCGCCGGCAATGACGAACGGATAGCCGACGCCCTCCGCGGCGCGCTGCCACTGGCGTGAGATGAACCGCTCGCCGGCCTCGTCCGAGTAGTCCGCCGGAACGGTGGTGAGCAGCGGGATGTACGGGTCCGACGACGCCTCGCGCACCAGCGGCAGGTCCTGCGCCTGCCACGGCCGCAGCACGAAGTCCCCGGCGGGCAGCACCGGCACCCGCAACTCCTCAGGCATGGCGGCATGATCGCACACCCCCCGCGCGGCGGCCGGGCTCCACGCCGACTCTCCTGCTTCGGCGCCCTGCTGACGCCCCGTCGCACGCCCGCCGACGCCGGATGGACATCTGCGCGCCCCCCACCGTTGGCCTCGCGGTGCGGTGGCGTGCGCCGGTGGGGGCAAGCATGTCGGCCCGTCCGCTCCGATCGGACGGAGCGGGGAAGGAGCCGCTGGAATGAGACGTCGTACCGTCGCCGCCCTGGCCGCCGCCACGGGCGCGCTGCTGCTCACCGCGACCGCGGCGACCGCCGACACCGCGCACAACCCCTGGCCGTACCAGGCGGATTCGGGCCGGACGGCCGTCCTCGCGGCGGTCGGCGACATCGCGTGCGAGCCCGACGGGGACGAGCCCGGCGTCGATGCCAAGTACCTGTGCGACGGCACGCGCGACAGCGCCCAGACGCTGACCGCGAACCAGATCGAGGCCATGCAGCCGGACCTGGTGGCGCTGCTGGGCGACGAGCAGTACCAGGTGGGCCGCTACAACGACTTCATGGGCTCGTTCGACCGGACCTACGGCGCCTTCAAGTACCTTCAGCGCCCGGCGCCCGGCAACCACGAGTTCTACGACTACAAGGACGGCGAGAAGGGCGTCGACGGCTCCGGCTACTACTCGTACTACAACGGCCGCAGCCTGGACACGGCCGGCAGCCCGCTCGCCGACGCCCAGGGGCAGCCGGTTCCCCGCGTCCACGGGCAGGCCGGCACCTCCGGGCAGGGCTGGTACTCCTACGACCTGGGGTCCTGGCACATCATCTCCCTGAACGCCGAGTGCGCCGTGCAGACCGGCGGTTGCTCGCCGGACGGAGCCTGGGCCAAGGAGCAGACCGCGTGGCTGCGTGACGACCTGTCCGCCGACCACGCCGCCTGCACGCTGGCGTACTGGCACCAGCCCGCGTTCAGCGCCAGCGCCTCGCCGTCCGACGAGGGCGGCCTGTCGCAGAGCGCCTGGTGGCCGCTGCTCTACAAGGCCGGCGTCGATGTCGTCCTCAACGGCCACGAGCACCTGTACGCGCGGTTCGCGCCCCAGAACCCGAAGGGCCAAGCGGACCCGCACAAGGGCATCACGCAGTTCATCATCGGCACCGGCGGGGAGGGGCTCGACACCCTGGCCGCGGCCGACCAGGCCCCCAACCGCGTGACCGGCAACGACACTTCCTACGGCGTGAGCCGCTTCACCCTCAAGCCCAACGGCTACTCCTGGGACTACCAGGCCGCCAACGGCACCGGCTACAGCGACACCGGCAGCGCCCACTGCCACGGCCCCGCCAACTGACCCACCCCGCGACGCAACCCGTCCGCCCCCCACCGGCGAAGCGGGGCCGGCGCCCCCTCGCCCCCGCCACCCGCCGCGGCCCGTCCCGCAGCCGGCCTGTGGGATCGTCGGAGGGGAATCCGGGCGAGCACGCCGCCGATCCGCCGGTGGGACCAGTGGCGGATTCGTCCTGGCCAACGGGCAGCACGACGCGTACGACGAGGACACCGGGACGGCGTGTCCCGGTTTTCCCATAGGCACCACCCTGCTCAGGGTCAACACCCCTGTGCCGGAAGGCGTTTCGCGTGTGTCAAAGTAATGCTGCCCACCGCCGCGGCCGCTCGACTGGCCGCCGCGCCGGCGGGAACCGGAAGGACGCGGGTGACGTCCGCGACGGTGGAGACGGCGGGGCACGGGCCCCGTCCCGACGGCGCTAGGGGAGGCGTGCGATGAGTGGTGCGGAGATCTACTTCAGCAACAACTACCGTGACCTGTGCGAGCAGAACGGAACGGGCGCGGGGTTCCAGTTCGAGTTCTCCTGCGGCCGCTGCTACGACACCTGGCGCTCGCCGTTCGAGCCCTACACCGGTGCGCGGATGGCCAGTTGGGTCAACAAGGGCGTCAACGCCGCGTGGGGCATGCTGGGCCGCACCGGCAGCGGCGTGTCGAGTGCCGCCGACGGACTCGCCGGCGCGGGATACGGCAGCGCCCGCGACGCCGCCTTCCAGCGGGCGATCACCAACGCCGAGGGCCACTTCAACCGGTGCCCCCGCTGCACCCACTACGTCTGCAACCGCTGCTGGAACGCCGGCCAGGGCATCTGCCTGACCTGCGCGCCCGACACGGCCGCCGAGGCCGTCGCCGCCCGCCAGCGCGGCCTGAACGACATGGTCACCGATCAGGCCTACGCCGCCGGCCAGCAGGCGGGCACGGGGTTCGACGCCGCCGCGCCGCGCCAACTGGTCTGCCCGCAGTGCCGCACCGAGACCCACGGCACCCCGTTCTGCCCCGGCTGCGGCCACCGCATGGCCCAGGACGACACCTGCTCGTCCTGCCAGACCGCCGTCCCCCAGGGCGCCGCCTTCTGCCCCACCTGCGGCACCCGCCGCTGACCCCCCACCCCCACGGCCGGAGCACCTCCCACCGCGGGCGCCCGCGAGGGCAGAACGAAGGAGGCACGGGTGACGAGGCTGGTGGCGTCGGCAGTCGTGACTCCCCGGTGGAACCAGATCGAGGTCCAGGACCTGGAATCGCAGGACACTCCCGAATGGGAGACCGGGGACGAGAAGGTGGTGGCCGGTCCTGGCTGCCTGCTGATCGGCACGATCGACGACACGGACGGCACCGTGACCGTCGACCTGCGCGTGGGGCCCGTGGACGTGCCCGGCGTCACCGTGGTCCACGAGGGCCTGCTGTCCTGCCCCTCGGGCATCGTGAGCGTCAACTCGCCCTGCACGTTGCGGAAGCCGACGCTGCGGTTGCCCCGGGCGGGCGACTGGCGGGTGACCGTCGCCGTGAGCGGAGCGGCCCTTCCCGATTACGTGGGCGTCTTCTTCCGTGAGGAGGAGTGGGATGCCGGCAGTGGCGCCGCGGGGTGATCGGCGTCATGGGCCAGGTGCGCGGGGGTGAGGAGCGGGGGAGCGGCAACGCGCTGACCGGGGGATAGGGTTCGGCCCGGGAAGAGGCCCTACCGCATGCGGGGCGGTGTGGTGGGGACGGAGACGGTGGCCGCGCGAGGGGGACCGGATGCTGGAGGCGCTGGGGCTGGGTGGGGCCGAAGAGGCCGTGTACACCGCCTTGTTGGCGTGCCCGGCGGCCTCCGCGGAGGACCTCGCCCGGCAGACCGGGCTCGACGGGGCCGAGAGCGACCGGATCCTGCGTGACCTCGCGGCACGCGGCCTCGTCGCCATCGCCACCGAGGCGGGGACACCTGGCACGGCCGAACCCGGCCCCGGCCGCCCGCCGGTGCGCTACCGGCTCACGCCGCCCTCCGTGGCCCTGGCCCCCCTCCTCGTCGAGCAGCGCAACGCCCTGCACGTGGCGGAGACGGCGTACGCGCAGCTGAGCGAGCAGTACCGCAACACCGCCGCGCAGACCGCGGGCGGCGTCGTGGAGGTGGTCGTCGGCGTGGAACAGGTCGCCCACCGGTTCCACCAACTGCAGTGCGGCGCCCAGCGGGAACTGCTCTTCTTCATGGTCGGCGCACCCGTTGCGGTGCCGCGCGAGGACAGCGAGGCGTCGGAGAGTTCCGCGCTGAACCGCGGAGTCGACTTCCGCGTCGTGGCCGCCAAGGACTACCTCGACAGCCACGACATCGTGCAGGAGGTGCGGGCGGCCGTCACGGCGGGCGTCGAACTCCGGCTGGCCGACTCGCTGCCGCTGAAGATGGTCGTCTCGGACCGCGAACGCGCCATGGTGCCCCTGGACATGTCGGACTCCGGAGGCGAGCCGAGCGCGATCGTGGTGCACCGCAGCGGCCTGCTGACGGCCCTGGTCCATCTCTTCGAGCGGGAATGGGCGCACGCCCGGCCGATGTACACCAGCACCGCGGACGCGAGCGAGGAGCCGGCCGACGACCAGCAGCCGACCAAGGAGGAGCTGGAGGTCCTCGCCCTGCTGCTGGCCGGGATCTCCGACCGGCGGGCAGCCTCCCAACTCGGCCTCTCCATCCGCACGGTGGAGCGCCGGGTGCGCCGGCTCACCGACCTGGCCGGCGGCGGCACCCGGCTCCAACTCGGTTGGCACGCCGCGCGTGCGGGATGGCTCTGACCTCCGGACCTGACCCGGTGACGGAATACCGCCATGGGGGAAACCCGCCACGCGCACCGCTCCTCGGCGCTGCGTATCCCTGCCAGGATGCAGCCGCAGCATGGCATGTTCACGGATTCGAGCAGGGAGAATCATGCATCCGATAGCGCGCTTGGCGCTGGGCGCGGCCACCGCCGCCGTCCTGGCCGTCACAGCCGTCGCGCCGTCCGGCGCCGCGGAGACACCATCTGACGGCACCTCGGGGAAGCGTCCCGTCGTCGGCAGCGGGACGCCGGCCGCGGGCGGCAAGCAGACCACCGTGACCCTCGTCACCGGTGACAAGGTTGTCGTGACCACGGACCCGTCGGGCCACAGCTCGGCGGCCGTGCTGCCCCGCGCGGACGGCACGCAGCCGATCGTGCAGACCTACCAGCTCGGCAAGGACCTCTACGTCTACCCGGAGGACGCCTCCCAGGCGATCGCCGACGGCAAGGTCGACGACCAGCTGTTCAACGTCACCGGGCTCATCCGCCAGGGCTACGACGACGCCCACACCAGCACGCTGCCGCTCATCGCCACGTACCGGAGCGGCGTGAACGTCGCCACCGCCGGGGCGCCGGCCGCCCCCCGCGGCGCCGAGCGCGGCCTGAGCCTCCCCGCGGTGGACGGCGTCGCGCTGAAGACCGACAAGGACACCGCCGCGACGTTCTGGCAGGACGTCACCAGCACCCGCTCGCGCTCCGGCTCCACGCTGAAGAAGCTGTGGCTGGACAGCAAGGTCAAGGCGACACTCCAGCAGTCCACCCAGCAGGTGCACGCGCCGGAGGCCTGGGCCGAGGGCTACGACGGCAAGGGCACCAAGGTCGCCGTGCTCGACACGGGCGTGGACGCCGAGCACCCGGACCTGGTGAACCGCGTCGCCGAGTCCAAGAACTTCACGGACTCCGACAGCACCGACGACCGCCACGGGCACGGCACCCACACCGCCTCCACGGTCGGCGGCTCCGGAGCGGCCAGCGACGGCCGGGAGAAGGGCGTCGCCCCCGGGACGTCCCTGCTCATCGGCAAGGTCCTCAACGACAGCGGCTCCGGCGACAGTTCCTGGATCATCGCCGGCATGCAGTGGGCCGTCGACGAGGGCGCCGACGTCGTCTCCATGAGCCTCGGCAACCCCGAGATCGGCGACTGCACCGACCCGCTGGCCGAGGCCGCGAAGCAGCTCTCGCAGAACACCCACACCCTGTTCGTCATCGCCGCGGGCAACTCCGGCCCGGGCACCGAGACGGTGTCCTCGCCCGGCTGCGCGCCCGGCGTGCTGACCGTGGGCGCGGTCGGTCCGGACGACAGCACCGCGTGGTTCTCCAGCCGCGGACCGGTGGCCGTCACCCACACCCTCAAGCCCGAGATCGCCGCCCCCGGCGTCGACATCCTCGCGGCCAAGGCGGGCGGGCGCGGCGTCTACGCCTACCAGACGATGTCGGGCACCTCCATGGCGACGCCGCACGTCGCGGGCGCGGCGGCCATCGTCCGCCAGGCCCACCCGGACTGGACCGCGCAGCAGATCAAGGACGCCCTGGTCTCCTCCGCCCGCACCGGCGGCAAGGTCGCGGGCGCCGACGAGACCGGAGCCGGCGTGCTGGACGTGGACGCGGCGGTGCACCAGAAGGTGCTCTCCGCGCCGGCCGTCCAGGGCGGCAGCTTCGACTGGCCGCAGGACAGCTCGGACCGCACCACCGTGCAGGTGCCCTTCACCAACACCGGCACCGCTGACCTCACCCTGAGCCTGAAGGTCAGCGGTGTGCAGGGCAACGACGGCAGCGACGTCAACTCCGGCGTCATCAAGCTGGAGCAGGGCAAGGTCACGGTGCCCGCGGGCGCCACCGTCCAGGTGCCGGTGCGCATCGATCCCACCGCCCACCTGACGGCCGCCCAGTACGGTGCCGTCACCGGGCGGATCTCGGCCACCGGCGGCACCGAGCACGTCTCCGTGCCGGTCACGCTCTACGTCCAGCCGGAAACCGTCACCCTCCACGTGAAGGTGATCGACCGCAACGGCGCCCCGGCGACCGGTGCGTCCTCCCTGGACCTGGTCAGCCTCGACGCCGACAAGGGCGAACGCCGCAGCAACGCGGGCGCGGCCGAGCAGACGTTCAGCGTCCGCCCGGGCGACTACGCCCTCAGCAGCTTCGTGGCCAGCTACGACGCGAACAACGCGGCCGAGTCGATCAGCTACCTCGGGAACCCGCAGCTGCGGATCACCCATGACTCGACCGTCGTCCTCGACGCCCGCAAGGCCCACCAGCTGAGCCTGCACACCGACCGCCCCTCGACGGTGAGCCACACCACGTTCAGCTACGCCCGCACCTGGGACGACACCTGGGAACTGAGCGGATCGATGACGGCCGCCGGGACCGTCCAGAAGTTCTACGCCGCCGTCGACGGGCGTGCCCAGAAGGGCACCTTCGAGTTCCGGCCCACCTGGCGCGCGACCGGCTCCCAGGACGGCTCCCCGTACGTGTACAACCTGTCGTTCCCGACCCAGGGCCCGCTGCAGTCGGACCGGGCCTACCAGCCGCGCGACGCCAAGCTGGCCCAGGTCACCGAGAAGTGGTACGCGATGGGCAAGGAGGCCGACTACCTCGACGGGCTGTTCATCGGCCCCTCCTGGAGCAGCAGCGACGTCGTCACCGTGGCCCCGTTCGACCAGGTCCACGCGCCCGGCACCCGCACCGCGTACTACACCACCGGCAGCGACACCTGGCTGCACGGCGCGATGACCACCTTCCCGTTCGCCGCGTACATGAGCGACCACGGGCGCACCTACCAGGTCGGGGCGCGGAGCACCGAGGAGTGGTACCGCGGCGTCCTGCGGCCGGCCGCGATGCGCGACGACGCCGGCAACCTGGCGCTTGCCGCCGAACGGCAGGGCGATCTGATCGGCTTCCAGGACGCCTTCTGGCTCGACGCCTCCGGTGACCACTGGTCCTCCGGCGGGTCGTTCGGCGACATCGGCAACCTGGTGCTCAAGCGCGACGGCGAGGAGATCGGCACCAGCTCCTTCCCGTACGGCGTGTTCACGGTTCCGGCCGGCGACTCCGCGTACGAGCTGACCCAGAACCTGTTCAAGATCCCCAGCTCGGACCGGAACTGGCTGCGCTCGACCGCGGTCACCACCACCTGGGGCTTCCGCTCGCACCTGGAGCCGGACGTCTACTCCCGCGGCCTGCCGATCCTGTTCCCGGCGTACGACCTGCCGGTGGACGGTATGAACACGCTGCCCGCGGAGAGCGGCATCAAGATCGGCCTGTCGGCCGAGGGCCACGCCGGGTACACGCCCGGCACGATCACCGCGGCCTCGCTGTCCTACTCCTACGACGGCGGCACGACCTGGACCCAGGCGCCGACCGCGCAGCAGGGCGGCACGTGGACGGCCGTCGTCGACCACACCGGTGCCGCCGGCAGCCAGGTCACGCTGAAGGTCACCCTCACCGACTCCCACCAGAACACCGTCACCCAGACCATCACCCGCGCCTACGACATCCGCTGATCACGCAGGCCGGGCCGGACGGCCACCCGCGACAGGGTGACCGTCCGGCCCGGCCGTATGCGCGGGCGCCACTCGGACGGGCCTACTTCGGCCGGGCCGCGGCCAGCCTCCCGCCGGGTCCCCGGCGGCGGTGAAACGATCAAGGCGGTCCGTCTGCCGCCGCGCGGCACCCGCCCCGGCTCACCGCAACGCCGCTGGAGGATGCGCGCATGTCCCGTCCCTTGCGTGCATGGCTTCCCCCGGCCCCGGACGTGACGGACAGCGAGGAGATCACCGCCACCGGCACACCCCGCACCCGCACCGTCGTCCTGGCGACGGTGGTGACGACGGCGGTGGCGCTCGCCCTCGTCCTTGCCACCGGGACCGCGGTGCTCCTGCTCGGACTGCTGGTGTTCCTGCCGGCGTTCGCCGCCGCGTGGTGCAGCCCGCGCCAGACGGCGCTGGTCTCCGCGTGGGTCTGCGTCATCGTCATCCTTCCCGAGGTCTTCCAGTCCCATGACCGGGTCGTCGACCGGGTGATCCTGGGGCTGTTCGCCGTCTGCTTCGGCGTGGTGGCCGTCTACGCCTCCCGGATGCGGATCGCGCGCGAGACGGCCCTGGTCCGCCTGCGGTCCACCGCGGCCGCGATGCAGCAGCAGATCCTGCGGCCGCTGCCGCTGCTCACCGACGACGTGCTGGTGGACGGCGTGTACGAGCCGTTGCAGCAGGACAAGCTGGTCGGGGGCGACATCTACGACGTGGCGGCCACCCCCTGGGGCACCCGGGTGCTGATCGGGGACGTCCAGGGGAAGGGACTGCCCGCCATCGGCATGGCCATCGAGGTGGTGGGCGCCTTCCGCGAGGCCGCCCACCGCGAGCCGACCGTGACCTCGCTCGTCGACGCCCTCGAAGCGGCGGTCGTCCGCCACAACGACGACGCCGCGCGGCGCGACGAGCCGGCCCGGTTCGTCACCGCGGTCGTCCTGGCGGTGGACCGGGGCGTGGAGGCCCAGGTCGTCTCGTGCGGCCACATCCCGCCCTATCTGCTGGACGCCGGCGGCGTCAGCGCGGTCGGCGTGGGGGAGGAGCACGTGCCGCTCGGTCTGGCGAACCTCGTCGACGAGCCGCGCACCGTGGCCTGGTTCGCGTTCCCCGCCGGGGCGACGCTGCTGCTGTGCACCGACGGCCTGACCGAGGCCCGGTCACCCGACGGCGTCTTCTACCCGCTGGAAGCGCGCCTCGCCGGCCGCACCGACATCACCGCCGACCGGCTCACGACCGAACTGGTCGACGACGCGCGGGCCTTCACCGCGGGCACGCAGCAGGACGACCTGGCGGTCCTCGCCGTCCGCCGCTCCCCGCAACAGGCGCCGTAGCCGCGGTGGCCGCGGCCGTGGACCACTGGCGGCCGCACGGCGTGCCGCAGCCTGACGCCCACTCCGCATACACCCTTCGGCTGTCACTTCACGGGATTTGCCTAAAGGCCTTAGGTGAGTGCATAGTGGGTGTAGCGAACGAGGGAGTGAGGCGGACATGGCGCGGGTGGGACTGAACACGGAGCGGCTGGTGCGGGCCGGCGCGGAACTGGCCGACGAGGCCGGGTTCGAGCAGGTCACCGTGTCGGCGCTGGCCCGGCGCTTCGGCGTCCAGGTCGCGAGCCTGTACTCGCACGTCAAGAGCTCCCAGGACCTCAAGACGGCGATCGCGCTGCTCGCCCTGGAGGAGATGGCGGACCGCGGCGACGCCGCGCTCGCCGGGCGGGCAGGCAAGGACGCGCTGGCCGCCCTCGGAAACGTCTACCGCGACTACGCCAGGGAGCATCCTGGCCGGTACGCGGCCTCCCGTCTCCGGCTCGACCCGGAGACGGCGGCGGCGAGCGCGGGCGTCCGGCACGCCCGGATGGCCCGTGCGGTCCTGCGCGGCTACGACCTCGCGGAGCCGGAGAGCACCCACGCGGTCCGGCTGCTGGGCAGCACCTTCCACGGCTACGTCGACCTGGAACTGGCCGGCGGTTTCAGCCACAGCGCACCGGACTCCCAGGAGAGCTGGGCGCGGATCATCGACGCGCTGGACGCGCTCCTGCGCAACTGGCCCGCGGCCTGACCCGGGTTCGACCGACCGCCAACCACCAACCACCGACATCTGAGCACCTGTCCCGTCCCGACCGCGGCGCGCACTCCCGCCTGCCCCCTCGGCGCCGCTACCCGCGCCGACCGCCCGACTTCCCGCCGCACGACGCCAGCCGGCCGAGGGGCACGCCGCGGTGCGTGACGCCCGTGCCGCGGGCCGCTTGACGTCCCGCCGTGCGCCGCGGCGGCGGAGCCGGCAACGGACTTCCGGTCGCGCCCGCTTGTGCCCGCGCACCCGCGCACCCTCGCTCCCGTGAACCCCGACCCACCCCACCCCTGCCCCAGGCGGAGAACCATGCACACCGAGACCCTGACCACGACACCCCTGACCCCCGGCTTCCTGCGCGGCGCCCTCGACGTGGAGCGCACCGCCCACGGCCTGCTGCCGCACCGGCTGCCCGGCTGGGCCCGCGCCCAGAACACCGACGGGCAGCTGGCCATGGCCGAGTCCCAGCCCTCAGGGGTGCGGCTGGCCTTCCGCACCTCCGCCACCACCGTCGAGCTCGACGTGCTGCCCACCAAGCGCGTCTACACCGGCGCTCCGCCCCGCCCGGACGGCGTGTACGAACTGCTGGTCGACGGCCGGCCGGTGCACCGGGCCACGGCCGGCGGCGGCAACACCCTGACCATCGACATGACGGCCGGGACCTTCGAGTTCGGGCAGGGCGCGCCCGCGACCCTGCGCTTCCCC
>Ga0131853_10021028_pt1 | contig 11845 bp, 9 predicted proteins | sample TergutLab28metaG_FD_92764 | JGI IMG/M metagenome (GOLD analysis project Ga0131853, IMG submission 92764) | Labiotermes labralis P1 segment gut microbial communities from Petit-Saut dam, French Guiana - Lab288 P1 (version 2) (version 2) | ecosystem: Host-associated > Arthropoda: Insects >...
ATGTTCTGAAACACCCTCAGCTTCCTTTCCTCCCGCAATGTCAGCGACCAAGCTTCACACCCATACAAAACAACAGGCAAAATTATAGTTCTATATATCTTGATCTTTAAATTTTTGGATAGCGACAGGATGGATACCATCATAAAGTAGGGGTTAGCTAAATAAAATGCGGTTCTTATTCACTTACATATGTAAAAATAGTTTAATATTGATTATTAGATTGATTGATGTAATAAACAAATACACGTACAGTGATGTCATTAATGTCAGCCTGGCGCCGCGAGGTACATGGGCTAATACGCAGTACTTTGCTGAGTCATAACGCAGAAAAGCGCAGTTCTCACGTGTAATGATGTTTCACCGTAAGCTGAACAGCATTACCAGATATCCTACGAAAGGTCCTCATTGTAACCTACATTATGAAGACAAGATTTTCTTCCGTTTCTACAATTGACCTTGCATAGCGTGCATGAAGATTAAACGAATGAAAACTCTGCATAAAAAGCATTTTCATTTTTATATACAAGGTTTACCCGGAGAAAAGGGAGACAGAGGTCTGACAGGAAGTCCAGGAGAACAAGGACTTCCAGGCCACGAAGGAATGCAGGGTGAAGAAGGACCGCCAGGTTTACCAGGCTTACCTGGAGAGCTGGTAAGTAACGAACTAAAAATCTGATTATCCGATCATACTAATACATATCCGAAACACAGTGTACTTAAGAATAATACAGAACACTCTTTGAAGATACAAGCACGTCAAGACCTTCAACAGCATTGCTTTTGCCGATATGCATTACAAAGTCACAAAATCCCAGCAACTTGGCTTAAGACGTAACGTTTCTGATTTAAGTACTTGTTACGGGGTGTAAGCTATGAAGGACGTTTAATTCTGTCTTGTATTCTGAATGTGTCCGATTCGAATATCGATCTGGATACCGACCATCTAGGTTGAGGTTTTAATGTTTTTTCTCAGTCACTCCAGACGAATAACAAAATAGTACTTCGATAGGCTACAGCTATTCGTCCCTAATCCTTGCAACTTCACCGACTGCAATCATCCTATCATATTAGATGCTACAAGATGCGGACACAGTTGATATAGGGTATCGTTATGCAATCTGATATTCTGCTACTTAATATCACAAGTAACATACATGAAAATGCCCGTCGTTCACAATATGAAATGAAATGTTTGGAAGATATGTTTACTCCAAATCAACATACGTTCATTCTACCCACTGTTGTTACAGTCAGCGCCTACGATCTTCTTAATCCGCACTTAACGAAACGAACATTAGCAGTAGAGAAGTGTCTGACAGCTGTGTGCAACTGTAACGCTTTATTTCAAATAAAAAGACAGTCAAAATCATCATGTTCGTAAATGCTATATTACCAAAAAAAAAAAAAAGCTTCGACTTAGAAGCCATTCGTAATTCACCCAGTCAAGAATTTATGTTAAGTGGGTTTATAATAGTTCCTACGGGTACTATTAACCCCTTCAGGCACAGCGATTACTATATGTGCCACGTGGTTGCGCGTTCAAAAACCCTATTTTATTTCCACATAATGAATTCGCGTTTCGTATGATTCGCAGAGCAAACTGAAATTCTTGCCCTGCACAGCATTCAGAGACTAGTTAGTAAAATGGAGATGGATAGCATTTACAGCGCAGTGGGAAACAAACCTTTAGATATGCAGCTGCTGTTAAATTAGGATTTCAAACGTTTAATGAGAGAGAGCAAGCTTTTCTACACTAAATAAATCATAGGTAGGCAGGAGTTGTACGAGAAATTATTCACAACCGACACATATTCTTCACAGGCTGTACTTTCACGTTCATGTTGTTCATGTAATAGGCAAGACACACAATAACATTGTATTTTAATACAAAATCAATTATACCACGTGCCTAATGTTACTACGCACTTTTGACTGATAATATGTAGCACAATTGGCAGGCTAAATTCTACCATTACTAAACCCCGCGATTGGACATGATCCAGAGCCAGTTCCAACCATCTCCAACCGTTACATCACAGTTATCTCACTATGAACCATCCCAAAGCTACAAATCCGTCTTCATCTCGGCCATCGAAGTGGATATGCCCAATTATTTTTCCCCAACAGAAATCTGTAAGCAATCTTTATATCACAATGCTCATTATATTTAAATAAATTTCATAGCAAAAGAAATAAATTGTCTGAAATGTAAAGTAGGTGAGTGCCCTAATCCACAAAATGGGAAGAAGAGTGTCCTGCAAGTCTTGCGAAAAAATGTCATCTGTGATGAAGATATATTGCCACCAAAAGGTAGCGGCTATTGGAAGTAAATTTAGCCCTTAGCTAACAAAAATGAGAAAAATGTGTCCAGGCAACTGACAGTCATTTAGCCGGTGGAGAAATTTCCTGTCTTGTATAAGACCTGGAAGTCGTAACTGAAATCTGCCCTGCGCCAGTTGAACCCAGTCTATATTACTGCACCCTGCTTCTTTAGGAAAAGTTTTAACATTAGGTGTCGCTAAAAATTTTAGGCATGTTGTTACAGGGTCCGCGTGGTTTTCCCGGCCCAAGAGGATTCCCAGGTTTACCTGGACCACCAGGAATTCCAGGCAGTGAAGGACCTGTGGGAGCCAAGGGTAATAACGGACCGCCCGGTCAACCTGGACAACCTGGTCAGTCTGGTCCTGTGGGTCCAGTAGGCCCACCGGGACCTCAAGGTCAACTGGGTCCTCCCGGATTAGCGGTAACCGATATTATCAACATTAACACTTCTGGTATATTTTCAGTCACAATAACTTTCAACCTTCGGAGAGATTCAATATTAGCAGCACATAATATTTAAGTACATAGGCTAAAACAAACAACTAATTTATAAATGGAATATTGTCACTAAGAAGCGTCTAAAACATGTGACTTAGACTTCATATTTTGCACTAAAAATAGTAGATTTAGAGAATTCTCGTATTAGGGCATGACTTGTACTCGCCTGTCATATTTACAAATTACAAATCTGTATTTAGGGTCCTCAAGGAAAACCTGGAATACCTGGACTTCCAGGAGCTGACGGAGCTCCGGGACACCCTGGAAATTCTGGAATGCCGGGTGCTAAGGGAGATATTGGTCCTCCAGGACCTCAAGGACCGGTGGGGTTTCCTGGATCGCGCGGTGTCAAAGGAGACGAAGGAAAGAGAGGAAATCCGGGCGACAAAGGCGATAAAGGTGACAGAGGTACCGACGGCGAGAAAGGGGACATCGGAATGAAAGGAGAACGTGGACCCAGTGGCCCCCTCGGCATTCCAGGCCTAGAAGGTCCTGAAGGGCCGAAGGTATAAATTCACATTCGAATATGATCACGATAAAAAAAAATATGGGCCTTTAAAACCCGTAAACTATACATGCTTTCGACGCCAGAATTATCAACGAAGAAACAATCACATCACCTCGTAAAACAAAAATTAATGTTTCACCGATTTAAATTTTCGGGCATATCACACAGCACACTGTACACTTTGAGGTGAGACATTCCCGTTGTGTTGATCAAATCGCAATTAGGTAGGGGTACAGTCACACACAACTTATGTGTTTGACTGTACTCCTACCTAATTGCACACTTTACACTTCAGATTAGTGTTGCTAATTAATTACCTACATTAGTAACAGAAGATACATGACTGGGTGAGTAAACAGGAGGATAGAAAGTTTTCCTACACGGCGTCGACACTCATAACCTGTAGGCTACCATACATCATAATTATTTGGGTGACAAAATGAAGGAGAATGAGATAGGCGGAACCCTAGGCACATGAAAATACCTGAAATGCGCAATCAATTTGGAGAACCGAAGTGAATGATAGAGTGATATTAAACTGGATCTCAGTCAGTTTGTTATTTCCTTGAGTTCTTACAATTACTACTGTGTCATAGCTACTGATAGAGCACTGTATAATCATCCTTTAATTTAAAACTTAGTTTTAAGCACGTTCGTAAAATTGCGAAAAGGGACTATTAGCTTCGTCATGTCTGTCCGTCCGCATGGAAACAACTCGACTCCCACTGGACGGATTTTCATGAAATTTGATATTTCAGGCTTTTGCGAAAACTGTCGAGAAAATTCAAGTTTCATTACAATCGGACAAGAATAACGGGTACTTTACATGAAGACCAATGTACATTTTCGATCACATCTCGCTCAGTTCTTCTTAGAACGAAAAATATTTCAGACAAAAGTTGTACAGAAACTCGCAACAAACATTTTGTGTTCAATACCTACTTTCGAAAATCGTGCCATTTATGAGATAATGTGGGAAAATTTTGCGGGGCGGGGCAGCCCACAGTTGACAATATGGCGCATGCGCATTGCATGCTGGGTACCTACGGCTGCAAATGCACAGACAGTTGGCGTAATACTCATTGCTTTTCCACTGCAACAATGGACGAACGCACCTCACTGTTATGACATACGTACATTTCCCGTCTTGTTAGACCTACTAATGGCTGACATGCCCTTGCGGTTTATTTCCAGTGGTTGGTGCGCCAACAGTAGAATTGTCTCCCACTGATAGCGTCACACGTCGCTAATAAGTCGATTTCTAAATAATCGAGCTTTGGAGGATGTTACGCCGTGTCGACTGGTAATAATCTACCGACGTTTCGAAGGCAATACGACCCTTCAAAACCTCGGTAATTATTTGCCAGTCGACACGGCATAACATCCCAGAAGATCCGCAAGTTCAGCAGCACTGCAGTGAGAAACTCAAGGATGGCATGCCTGCTGACGCCTTAACGTGTTCTGTTGGTAATAACATTTTTTTTTCGACAGGGGTTTGAGGGACCGCGAGGAGAAACTGGTCCACCAGGACAGCCAGGTGAAAAGGGAAAATTGGGCATACCAGGATTTGCCGGCTATCCTGGTCCTCCGGGAGAGAAAGGAGACAAGGGCACGGAAGGCAAGAATGGACATCCGGGAGAAAAGGGAGATCGGGTATGTTACTGCTTCGTTGTTTGAACGGTCTGCGGTGGTTTGTGAATTGGAAATCCCAAACAGAACTACCATTACTATATACAGAAGTATATTATTCACGACAGGTCCATCAGTGAAGTTGCTTGCTGTGAAGTACACAACTGAGGTATGGAGTATGCTGGACTGGGTTTCGATACCGGGCAGGGACAGGGAATAATCTCCTCAGAACCACGTCCAGACCGGTTCTGGTACCATCACAACCCAAAACAACGTGACACCCATAAGCGCTTCTTCACATAAATATGTGCAGCATTGCCACTAGGGTACAGTGTAGCAATGAACCTGATCCCGCTGGTGGAATTGGAAACTATCTATCCACAAACACTGTAACAAAATTTTTTTTTTGTATTTTGTACTATGATCAACAAATGCACAATCATTTCACAAATTATCATACTCCTACATGTTTCGACACTATCATGCCATCCTCGGGGAGCTTGTAATCATTACCTTGCCAAGTTACACAAGTATTTCAAATGCAGCTGTTGATAATACAATTTACAATTAAGATGTTTCCAATAGGTTTTATGCAAGTTCTCGTATTATAGTCGTTGAAATCTCAATATTATAAAATCCTTAAAACATTAAAATTTTCCTATTTACAATAAAATAATTGTAACAAATGTTATCCTGCGTTAACGATACAAATTCTACTGACCTACAGTTTGTTTGGAATTAAAATTCTAATAGGTTACGGAGCACAAGGTCCGAACATGTATGTCGAATGGAATCCTGCAATGCCATATCGAAGTTTGGAACTGCTTTCAACACAATAAATATATGTAATTTATTTTTAGCTTCCAAATAAATAATGGTCAATAAATGAGTAACAAATAAGCGGTAACTACAGTTTGAAGGATTGGTAATATTCCACAAAATGGGTCTAAATAAGAATAAAATTGTTTAGGAAAATGGTGATTTATGAAATTACGGGAGGACTGACGATCACACAGTGATGCCTAAGAAGACTGCTGTATTGGGCTATGACGCCGTGTAGCCTGCTATTTCAATCTTCTGCCCGGAATATGGAGAAAACAGGTTCTTGACAGACGTTCATAAATGCTTACGAAAGCACATGGCGTTAAACCCACAACAAGACGGATGTCTATAAAATAATGTACTTGCGAATATGAACATGACGGAAAAGCAAGAAACTAAGTGAGAAACGCAAATAATCAAACAAGCAGGAAAACGACAAATTAAAGGTTCAAACAAAAACAAAGGTGGCTTAGAGCACAAGCCTCACTAATGTACCGACCTTTGGTGGTACCTAAATTTACTGACAACTTTCAACAAATTTAGTTTGCTGTTACAGGGTAATCCGGGACTTCCAGGTGAGCGGGGAGAAGCAGGTCCAAGGGTGAGTAAACATTTAAATAACGAACCATACACAAAATGAAAAGGACAAATTCAATATATCAATTTGCATGTTACTAAAGAAAATCAGATATTCTTATAATAAATTATAATGAATTAATAAAACTGCATATTTATTATGACTTCTTAGCACTTAACGCCGTGTGCCAGTTTTCTGCTGTCACGTAAACACGAAAACGTTTCAACCAAATTCTCTACGAAATTTTGATAATGATGGCTATATGCCCAATTAGCAGAGCAAATACTAACCTTTTAAAGCCTATTGGTTGCGTGCACCAACAGGTTTAAAACTTAAGAACTGACATTCTACTCACACTCTATTTGTTTGGTTTGTATTTATCTCAGAACAAACAGCGACTTGTGCCCCATATAACATAAACTGGTTGATTTTTAGAACCGAGATGAAAAGTGTTTACAGCGCGGTACGGACTGGGTCTTTAAATAAAGCGGTCTGCGCTTGGTCTTTAAAGGGTTAATCAAACATTACTGTAGGACTGAATTGTGCTGATGTTGCAATACTAAGCAGAACTCAAAGTAATCTTATTTTCAGAAATACAGAAGTCAACTGCAGTTTTAATAATGTCCTGACATTGGCAAGGCTTTACATTTTCTACATCTAAACCCAATACAGTTACTTATGTCTATACGATGTACTAAATATAATTTTATTTATATTTTCCCCATTATGTTTTTTTGTTTAATTTACAGAGTTTAACCTGTCACGTTTTATAACTTAAGATTTCTTAATACTTTTTTTTTTGTCCGGGTGGAGTGAGATTGAGCCTCCTGGTTGATTGATAGATTAACATTTGGGTTCGTGACCTCACAGCCTCGATGCACCTAGAACTTAATGACGGGCCCTTTGTGCCCCACATCAAATCATGGGAGCCCCGTAACTTTACTGAAGTTCCAGATGGCCCCCAAACATAAACAATTAATATCCTCTGGCTCCAAAAAAAAATGAGCCCAGTTACACATTCACAAAGAATGTGGGCCGAGGTTTCCTCTCCCACTCCACACCTCCTACACCTCCTCTAGCAGCCCCAGTAGGTGAAGATGTCTCATCAGGGTTTTATGTCCCGTAAGAAGGCAAGTCACAACCTTGGATTGAGTCCTAATAAAGGTAAAAAAATTTAGCCTTGGTACCCAGACTAGGTCCCGAGAATAGTTTTCGAGCCCGTCTGAGTCTCCTGGTACTGCAGCCGGTAATGGTCCTGTATCAGCCACGGAAGACAGACAAACCACTATAATTTTAAGATTATTCAACAACGTTGGGCTCTTAATCAAATGTATGTATTTCCCAGTAAACAGTCATACACAACACCATATACAGGCAACAAGTTTCGGCTTATTACAGGTCATAATCAGACCTTCTCTGATAATGGCTTGTAATAAGCGGGAACTTGTTACCTGTATATGGTGTTGTGTATGACTGTTTACTGGGAAATAAGTCAATAAATCAATACATACCAGTGGTGGAATGGTAACTGACAAGGAAAACCGATGTGCTCGGAGAAAATCTCATCTCAGCGTCATTTTGCATGCCACAAATCCTGCAAGGACTATAAAAAATATCACCATTTGTTCAAAGCATACTGTAAAGTTAAAGAAAGATTCGACACTAAAATCAATATATAGACCTATATTTGTTACTGAGGGTAAAACTGATTGATTAATTTACTGGTACTTTTTTCTCTCAAAGTGTTCGCTGCCTGGATTAATTACTGTGTGGTTTATTGCAGGGTTTTCGTGGATCCAGAGGCAGAAGAGGACTCGAGGGAATTCCAGGACCTAAAGTAATGCATGTTCATATTGTATACATGAGCAGAACTGCTTTCAATTCATGCAATGGGACTGTTTTTTTGATATGTGTATTACAACAGAGAAGGTTGTGTGTTATGCAGGGTGACACTGGACAGCCAGGACCGCCAGGACCGCAAGGAGAGACAGGACCACAAGGTCCCGAAGGACCCCGAGGATTTTCTGGACCACAAGGACCTCCAGGAACCAACGGAAAGGATGGTGTACAAGGACCGCCTGGTGAAAGAGGACCTCCGGTAATGATAGGTTATTAGAGAGCGGAAAGCAGTCTTGAATTTACAAGCAACATGCAAGCCCAAACGAACGAAAGTACAGCAGTCTGAATTTTAGTATCCGGACGTCTAAGCCAGCGAACCTAAAACATTTTTTTATTTTCTGTTTCAAAGTCAGACGCGTCAGACTGTGTTATTATTTTCAAATAAATCGATTCCGTTCAAAATCCAGGACGTTATACACATAGATGTAGAACACCTTATGTAGCATATATTCTAAACGCTCTGATGACCTAAAAATCATTGCAATTTATAAGGAATGTGTAACTCAAAATTCACTTTTCTTAAACGTATAGTCTGAATAACCAGCGAAAGTAGTCGAATGACAGTCTTCCGGGGTTCGGCATTGTGTAGGTTCGTAGAAATGCACCGCGCCTCCGTCTTTAAGATTGACGACAAAATATCTAGTTAGACGCTGAAGTGATTAGGAGGAGGACGTGGGTCGAAAGTGTAGGCAGCAGTGTTAACGTACGGAACTACACAATATAAAATTGCAATTGATAACCAACAAGATGCAGCTACTTCGATTTATTTACTTTAATCAGCCCTACATGTTTCGGGCGATGTTTTCGCCCATCATCAGGAGCATATCGCTGTAACTACAGTGATATGCTCCTGAAGATGGGCGAAAACATCGCCCGAAACATGTAGAGCTGATTAAAGTAAATACATCAAAATAGCTGCATCTTGTAATTGTAATTGTAACTGTACTAGTGATGCACGGAAGCACGAACGTTAAATTTGCATGATATAAAAATCGGAACTGCCATCTGAACAGCACCCACCGTGAAAGCCTGCAGCGCCACAAAATGAATGTCGAATTGTGCAGTGCCACTATAGAGAAATAACGCGATATGAAGCTTTATGTGCAAAATCCGCAACGGACATTTCTTTTCTATTTGGGGCCGCTTGTGTATCAATGGCGGCTGAACGGACAGCCTAGTGAGAAACAATGTACCGCTTAAATTTGCTACGTAACAGTAAATTATTTTCAGTGACTGAACGCACTAATAGATACAAGACCGTCAAACTGTGCACAGACTTTATTATTAGTCAATTAATTCGGAGAAGATAAATTCAAGTCCGATTGGTGATCCGAATATGTCCCAATTTGGAGAGGCAGAACCTGGACTGAGACCCTCTCGACTGTCTCGTATTAATTATGTCGTAAAGGTAAAGGTAAAGTGATCCCGTTACAGACCAGGTGTGGCCCAGAGGGTGGGTACAGGCATAGCTCTACTCATCCATGACCGCGGCACTAGAAGGGGGTGAGTGTTAGCAGCACGCCCCGGCCGCACTTTACCCTCGCGAAAGACCCGGTACCCAGGGTCGGTCTGGATAGGCGGAAAAATCTCGTCCCCACAGGGATTCGATCCCGGACCGTCAAGCCCGTAGTCAGTCGCTATATCGACTGAGCTACCCGGCCCACATTAATTATTTTGTGGACATATTAAAGGAAAAGAGTAACACATATTAGAGACACCAAAATTTTAATGATTCTCAGAATAAGTCCACTTATCTGTTTGATTTATTTCAGAGTGTACGGTACTTTGTATATCCTGTGTACCACAGCTGACAGAATTACAAAAGTAGCGATATTCATGATAGGTGTGTTGCCACAATCTCGACTGAATTCATCGCGGGCCGTAGTTCAACAACCCCCTCCTCCTACCGTTCATCAAACACCAAAATTTAATTGTCTCTTTTAAAACACTTCAGCGTTTGTTACCTCTTTGACAGAGTCAATGAAATTAGACTTCTATCATCTTCCGATATTTGCTCTTCAGCCATGAAAGTCGTGAAATGCGTGAAGGAATAGAAACCTAACAAATTGAGAAACCCGATAATTTACGAGAGAATGTTTAGATTGGGACAAAATAAATACGGCTTTTTATTACAGGGAGAGCCAGGTCCAACAGGGCCTGCCGGGGCGCCGGGCGTTGTTGGACCACCAGGCCCCACTGGTGAACCTGGTCCTGTAGGTGAACCTGGAATTCCAGGTCAACCTGGTCTTCCAGGAGAACCAGGGCACCCGGGAGAGACGGGAAAAGAGGGACAGACGGGCCCAGCGGGTCCACAAGGTAAACCAGGCTCCCCTGGAGGACCGGGATTACCAGGATTTCCAGGCGAGCGAGGCCTTTCAGGATTGCCGGTAAGAATATAGAAGTCAGGACATCTAGATACAGACTAACATATTAATGTCACACAAGATCCACTTCACAACTCGTCTTCCACCATTGATCTGCTGAGTAAAGTGCCTGGGTCAGTATACTAAATTGCACTTATGTCTGCGCTCATTGCTTAGGGCGTTAAATTCTGAATTCACCTTAGGCGTAGGAACGAAAGAGCAAAACATATTTGTGTAGTCAGCATAACTGTGTCAAACTGTATCCCGCCTACAGAAACCATCGTCACTCTGCAGATGATACAGAGCCCTTAAAAGAAAGAAATGAAACACGCAAATATCAGGCGTGAACAAATGCCAAATTAAAAGGAAACATTATTTAATTTAAACAAGCATTATTCTTGGGCAACAATAATTGTATTAATCACTCTTTCTTTAGAGCAGCATTTTCCAAATCGTGGGCCTAACATTCCTTTCGGGAAGGGTCCTTCGAACATGCCATGTTTTAAAACGTCTTACTGCTTAACTATGTTCTCTTCAGAATAGTTATTAAAATTATCTGCTTTTACAGCATGAAGTTCTGAAAAATGAAAAAGATAATTTACATATTTTCGTTTTTAAACTATTTTTAGAGCAGTGCCATGCCATTTTTGTAATTACTCGTAGTTGTTAAGTACCGAATAGTGCATGAAAGCAATTACCTCGGTTTCCATGGAAACATCTACTGTTGTTTCTTTTGTACTTTAAGTTATAAGTTACATTTGATTAAAATTGTTCATAAAATATAAGCACTTCCGCAGTCCGCATTATATTTACCAAAACTTTCTCAGCGATTTTTTGTAAAGTATTGTTATATGTATATATATTATATAACATATATCTTGATCTTATGCTATTTAAGAAAGTTACGGAATGAACACAACTAATGTCTACTGTTGTGTAACATTACTTACTTACTTAGTACTTACTCCACGGTGCAGAGTCCTTCTTGAGAAGCTAACTGGTTTGCAGCTAGTCAAGAAATTCCCCGCATTTCACGGAACCCGAAGGTTCATTACCGCACTCACAAGCGCCCGCCACCTGTCCCTATCCTGGGCCAGCCCAATTCAGTCCATATACCCACATTCCACCTCCTGGAGATCCATCCTAATATTATCCACCCATCTACGCCTAGGTCTCCCCAGTGGTCTCTTTCCCTCCGGTTTCCCCACCAAGACCCTATACACCCCC
>Ga0131853_10021030_pt1 | contig 11845 bp, 4 predicted proteins | sample TergutLab28metaG_FD_92764 | JGI IMG/M metagenome (GOLD analysis project Ga0131853, IMG submission 92764) | Labiotermes labralis P1 segment gut microbial communities from Petit-Saut dam, French Guiana - Lab288 P1 (version 2) (version 2) | ecosystem: Host-associated > Arthropoda: Insects >...
CAGCTGGGCTGAGTGTGAAGTTCTGTAATGTTAAGGTGGCTTTACGTACAGCGGAACAGCTGGGCTGAATGTGAAGTTCTGTAATGTTAAGGTGGCTGTACATACAGCTAACAGCTGGGCTGAGTGTGAAGTTCTGTAATGTTAAGGTGGCTTTACGTACAGCGGAACAGCTGGACTGAATGTGAAGTTCTGTAATGTTAAGGTGGCTGTACATACAGCGGAACAGCTGGACTAAGTGTGAAGTTCTGTAATGTTAAGCCGGCTGTACATACAGCGGAACAGCTGGGCTGAACGTGAAGTTCCGTAATGTTAAGGTGGCTGTACATACAGCGGAACAGCTGGGCTGAGTGTGAAGTTCTGTAATGTTAAGGTGGCTGTACATACAGCGGAACAGCTGGGCTGAGTGTAAGTTCTGTAATTTTAAGGCGGCTGTACATACAGCGTAAAAGCTGGACTGAGCGTGAAGTTCTATAATGTTAATTTGGCTGTACATTCAGCGGAACAGCTGGGCTGAATGTGAAGTTCTGTAATGTTAAGTTGGCTGTACGTACAGCTAACAGCTGGGCTGAGTGTGAAGTTCTGTAATGTTAAGGTGGCTGTACATACAGCGGAACAGCTGGACTGAGTGTGAAGTTCTTTAATGTTAAGGTGGCTGTACATACAGCTAACAGCTGGACTGAGTGTGAAGTTCTGTAATGTTAAGGTGGCTGTACATACAGCGGAACAGCTGGACTGAGTGTGAAGTTCTGTAATGTTAAGCCGGCTGTACATACAGCGGAACAGCTGGGCTGAATGTGAAGTTCCGTAATGTTAAGTTGGCTGTACATACAGCGGAACAGCTGGGCTGAGTGTGAAGTTCTGTAATGTTAAGGTGGCTGTACATACAGCGGAACAGCTGGGCTGAGTGTGAAGTTCTGTAATGTTAAGGTGGCTGTACATACAGCGGAACAGCTGGGCTGAGTGTGAAGTTCTGTAATGTTAAGCCGGCTGTACATACAGCGGAACAGCTGGGCTGAGTGTGAAGTTCTGTAATGTTAAGGTGGCTGTACATACAGCGGAACAGCTGGGCTGAGTGTGAAGTTCTGTAATTTTAAGGCGGCTGTACATACAGCGTAAAAGCTGGACTGAGCGTGAAGTTCTGTAATGTTAAGTTGGCTGTACATACAGCTAACAGCTGGGCTGAATGTGAAGTTCTGTAATGTTAATTTGGCTGTACATTCAGCGGAACAGCTGGGCTGAATGTGAAGTTCTGTAATGTTAAGTTGGCTGTACGTACATTTACCGCTGTGTTTTATAAGCAGGTATAGAGACAGAAATTGACTCGTGTTATCCGGTATGGACAGCCTGAGTGTCCGTTGTGCATGGGAGTCAAAGAAGGCGTCAAGAGGCCTCAAAAAGCCGGCGGCAGGACTTCAAGCCCCGCTTCAACACGCAGGCACTTCCCCCTCTCCGCATTTCCACTTACATATCTTTTAGAGTTCATTTCCATTTTTCTCCGTCGCTTCAAGTGCAAGACGTCGCGAATTACGGCTTCCGAAGTGGAAAGAGAGGCGCTATTGAGCGATCGGGCGCCCAAAGTAGAGTTGGATTGAAGGCAGTACAGGAAGTGCCAAAAAGGCGGCGCAATTCTTTAGCACACAGAGTCTACACGTAAAACAGGGCCGTTCTTCAGAAACTGATAGTTGTTTTGCTGGCCACTAAATAGTCATTCCTGACGCAGTGCAAGTGTACTGTACGGAGTTCGCAACAGCCCGCCACTGAGCCCTACTCTGAGTCACTCACATATTATCAAGTTTGAGATCTTTTTAATATTATCGTCCTATTTATACCTACTTCTCCCAAACAGTATCTTCCCTCAGGTTTTACTGTCTAAAACTTCATACTAATTTCTCATCTCCTCCCACGCGTTCTACATTCCCACATTCTTATCGTCCTCGATTTGATCACACAGATACCTAGGCAGTTCAGTCGGTGTGGTGGGCAGGTTAGCAACCGGCAGAACAACTCATTTGTTTCTTCTCGAAATTCTCGGACACGCTGTGTACGGAAGGCATACTGGTGCCTCTTTCCTCGGGGCAAAGCGCGCAGGGCTTTAAGCTAACCACTCACTGTTACATAATATCGAGGTTCAAAGTGAGTGATGCTGTACCACACACAACGTTCTGTGGACGTCGGGTCATCCGTTAGCTGTCGGTGTGTTCGTCAGTCAGTCAGTCAACCTTCCGTATTAATACGGCCCGCTGTCATGTCCCGATCACGATGCCAGTCAGGCACACGGTGGTGGGGTGGCGCCCGATTGCTACCCCCAATTGTTCCGCGGTCCTCACTGTGGATAAAGAGAAATCCTGAAGGAGCGAGTCTAGAGTCTATACTGTAGGTCAGGAGCGGTCTACAGGCCGATCCACAAGGGAGGTGACATTAGCTCTGTTGTCAGCCATTGTGTTTCGTGACGGCATGATGCAACGAAGCACAATTACATGGTTAGGAAAGTAGCACGCATTGTAGGGAGAAATGTGCAGGGGAGACCACATGGCTTTTACACCGTCTGCACAACCAACACCCTGTGCCATGTGCCGGCTGTCTGGTGAATAAATCGAAGAGGTCGAGATTGGCGGGTATTATTGCACGATTGTGGTTGAAGAGGTTTTTGATTGAGAAATCTGAAGGCAAAAAATATGTCGGAAACCTAAATAGAGATGGGAGAATAATATTAAAATGGAGATGGGAGAATAATATTAAAATGGAGATGGTAGAATAATATTAAATTGGATATGGGAGAATAATATTAAAATGGATATGGGAGAATAATATTAAAATGGATATGGGAGAATAATATTAAAATGGAGATGGGAGAATAATATTAAATTGGAGATGGGAGAATAATATTAAATTGGAGATGGGAGAATAATATTAATATGGAGATGGGAGAATAATATTAAATTAGAGATGGGAGAATAATATGAAATTGGAGATGGGAGAATAATATTAAAATGGAGACGGGAGAATAATATTAAATTGGAGATGGGAGAATAATATTAAAACGGAGATGGGAGAATAATATTAAAATGGAGATGGGAGAATAATATTAAATTGGAGATGGGAGAATAATATGAAATTGGAGGTGGGAGAATAATATTAAAATGGAGATGGAAGAATAATATTAAAATGGAGATGGGAGAATAATATGAAATTGGAGATGGGAGAATAATATTAAAATGGAGATGGGAGAATAATATTAAAATGGAGATGAGAGAATAATATTAAATTGGAGACGGGAGAATAATATTAAATTGGAGATGGGAGAATAATATTAAAATGGAGATGGGAAAATAATATTAAAATGGATTTAAAACACGTAGGATGGGAGAGCGTGGGCTGGATTAATTTGGTACACCGTATGAACAAACGTCGGACTAATATTGTCATTCAGTACGAAGTAAACTCACTTCAAATACCAGTGACATTACAGTCACTGCATTCCGACAGTATTGGCGTGACAATGCCTTCTGCAGGGATACACACCAAGCTTAACACCGTCTATATTAAAATTAATTGCATCTATGGAATTCATAGTTCTTGACTGTAAAAATTAAAAATGTCGGACTGTAGTGAAGATGGCTATGGACCCTGCAGACGAAACTTGCGACCAGCTGACGAACTGTTAACTTATGAGGAAGAAATCTTCTACGTGCAGACCGTTAGTTGCAGTTTTCTTTCTCAGACCTTTCAAAGTAATTAGCCCTCTACAGCCCAGTGGTCACTATATTTACCACCAGGTTAAATATTCAGCAATTCTACGTTCTGCCCACAGTGTATTTTTTTGTGTTTTATGTGTATCTGAGAACAAACAGCGATTATTTCCCTATACGGCATTCACTGCCTGGTTTGTATAACCGAGACGGAGTGTGTTTACTGCGCGGTACGGACTGGGTCTTTATATATAATTCAGGTTATGTGTTTTGTGTGGATCTGAGAACAAACAACGATTATTTCCCTATACAACTTTAACTGACTGGTTTGTATAACCGAGACGGAGTGTGTTTACTGTGCGGTACGGACTGGGTCTTTATATATAATTCAGGTTATGTGTTTTGTGTGGATCTGAGAACAAACCGATTATTTTCCTATACAGCATTAACTGACTGGTTTGTATAACTGAGACGGAGTGTGTTTACTGTGCGGTACGGACTGGGTCTTTATATATAATTCAGGTTATATGTTTTGTGTGGATCTGAGAACAAATAGCGATTATTTCCCTACACAGCGTTAACTGACTGGAGAGTATATACTGAGCGGTACGAGCTACGTGTTTATGCATAACTGAGGTTAATATTGGTATTTAGAAGTTTCAACAAGGTGGAGGGAATGCATCAGAACTGTCGGCTGCGCCTGTTGCTGTTCGCTGACTGTTGCACTTTATCACATCACTTTACTGTCCGTTATCACGCCATGCTAATGGAAGTGAAATGACGGCTTGCTAACGTAAATCAGTGGAGCGTGTCCGGTGATCCGCAAGGCCAGTTATTAACTGGACGGCTCCCCAGTCCGCTCTGCAGTTGAATGCTAGTCTGGCGTCAGTCGTGTCAATTGGTTGCACCGTGCCAGTGCTTGTGTGAGAATCGGACTGTGTCAAATTTAGACTACGTTAAGGGATGAAATTCATGGGGGTGTGTTCACATTTCTGTGTAACCAACTGTATGAAGGAGAATCGTTTATGAGAAGCTGACAGTTCCTAGTCAAGGAATTGCCTGCATGAATGGAATCAAAAAGGCTTTTACCTTGTTCACAAGAGACCCCCTCTTTTCCTTGTCCTCAGAAAAATTAACCTTTTGACGCCTAACGTCAACTATAGTTGACGTACCGCACCGCTAACCTCCAAGGTTGCATTTTATATAATTATTCAAAAAATATAGATACTGAATATTTTAAACATTGTATATATTCTCCGTTTTTATCTCTTCAAAATGCAGTTTGTTTCATAATTCTAACATATTTGGTTCCTGTATTATTCACATTTTATATACAGGGTGTGCTGAAATTTTAAAAAAAATAATTCAGGCGCCAAAAGGTTAATTCGGTCAATTCTTTCCCATCCCGTTTCTTGAAGACTCACTGAATATTATTCTCACATCTACTCCTCCGAAACCCACACATGTAAGCCTTACTATCGTCTAGGATGTGCAGTCGTGTATTCTCTGAACTTTTCACCAATGTTTCGGAGGATTCTCCTTCTTCCATCTTCAGGATAACTCTCAGGACATCTGCGGTGTTTATAAATATCTACCAGACACTACGGAATCGCAAACAGAAGATACATGTGTATTCAGTGCCGTAATTAGTTCAAATATCGCTGAAGGGATGTAGTTGTTTGATATGTGGCCTGCTACGAGTGGCTTATTGCTTGTTATATGACGGGCCAATGCTCACAAACGGATGTAACGCGCATTGATGTTAAGGGACATCCATCAGTGCAGCCGGCATAACCGATGAATCGGCGAAAATGAGTTTGCGTCTGGAGAAGTTATTGCCGACACTGGAAGGCGCGCTGCACAAGCAGTTTAAGGCCGAACCGCAAGCGTTTTGTTCTGATGGGACCAAAACCGTGCGCAAGGCGTCCTTCTTCAGGAAATGACTGACGCCGCTTCATGGAACCTGACGTTTCAGTAGCGCATTGCCAGCGTGTATCTTGAGGAACTGTGCACAGTGTATGAAGTGCACTGACTGTGTGCAGACACGTGGAATGAAACGGCTCTTAGCGCTGACATTTGTTTTGTTGCAAATAGAGGAAATGGGTTAAGAGGCAATGGACAGCCACAGTAACAGACAGTCTGGATTGGAGTAAGGAGTTCGGATAGGCAGCGAGACATGGAACAGAATTTACAGGCTTGTATTTTGGCCAGGTAGTGACAAGACGTAGACAGGGTGACTTGGCTCTGCACCGTCCAGTCAGATGCGTCACAGTCCAATTAGGGCTGCGCCGTCCAGTCTGCCGTCACAGTCCAATTAGCGCTACACCGTCCAGTCAGATGCGTCACAGTCCAGTTAGGGTTGCGCCGTACAGTCTGCCGCCACAGTCCAATTAGCGCTACACCGTCCAGTCAGATGTCGTCACAGTCCAATTAGGGCTGCGCCTTCCAGTCTGCCGTCACAGTCCAATTAGCGTTACACCGTCCAGTCAGATGCCGTCACAGTCCAATTAGGGCTGCGCCGTCCGGTCTGCCGTCACAGTCCAATTAGCGTTACACCGTCCAGTCAGATGCCGTCACAGTCCAATTAGGGCTGCGCCGTCCAGTCTGCCGTCACAGTCCAATTAGCGTTGCGCCGTCCAGTCAGATGCCGTCACAGTCCAATTAGGGCTGCGCCGTCCAGTCTGCCGTCACAGTCCTACTGGCTCTGCGCCGTCCAGTCAGATGCGTCACAGTCCGGTTAGCGCTACACCGTCCAGTCTGCCGTCACGGTCCAATTAGCGCTGCGCCGTCAAGTCAGATGCCGTCACAGTCCAATTAGGGCTGCGCCGTCCAGTCTGCCGTCACAGTCCTACTGACTCTGCGCTGTCCAGTCAGATGCCGTCACATACCACACCCGATACAAAATGCCGTCACATAACACACCCGATACATAATAATGCCGTCACATAACACACCCGATACATAATGCCGTCACATAACACACCCTATACATAATGCCGTCATATAACACACCCGATACATAATGCCGTCACATAACACACCCGATACATAATGCCGTCACATAACACACCCTGGTTACACAAACTGCATGTCATGAGGAGGTACTGGGGCGTAAAGTTTCAGCTCCACTCATACTTTACCTCAGCATTAGATGTGGGTGAGGTGTCAGATTCACGATCCTGCTGCTTTACCCCGGGGAGGGAGACCCTTTCACATACTCCTATCCCTTCAAATCGACCTACGATACGTCGGTTTTCCACCCTTAGCCTAGTCATTGCACTGACTGAGCTATCCGGTCGTGAACTCAAGTCCCACTACACGTAAGGCCAGCTGCCACGCACATGCCATGTGACGAACCCCCCACTCCCTTTCCAATCACATTCCTCGCGCGAAATGGAAAGAATCAGCTGTTACCGATAGTACGTCTGTCAGTCTCCGTCTCACCGTGCCAGCACACAACTCGCACACCCAGTCACACCAATGACGCAACACCGGCTCGCCAAATCGCTTGCTGAATGTTTAATTTGTCTCTCAATTTATGCTACCGTTTATTTACGACAATCGCAATAAATCTCTCAGCAGATAAGCAAGCCGTTTTCTCGCCACCGTGACAGTAACAGGGCCGGTGCACCTGAAGTTCATCATCTTCTCTCTGCTGGCGGTGGGTTGTTTGTTTAACGATGCTGTCAGCAGCTCAGTGAATAGCGCATATCGGTAGGATGAGTAATGAATACTGCACTGAAAAGGCTGTGGAAGGAAGCGGTCATGTCTTGATATTTGTTTGGAGGTACTGAGGAAAACTACTGTGCACCTCGGTTATGACAGCAGATGTAAGGGACGGGCATTGGAACCCGGAGTCTCGTGATCAAAGCGACGCTCGTCCGGTGTATGTAGCAGGAGCGAAATTACTTTTACTAGGACTGTTTGAACCACAGTGGTAACTATGCGTACCATTTTAACTGCAGTGGTAACTGTGCGTACCATTTGAACTGCAGTGGTAACTGTGCGTACCATTTGAACTGCAGTGGTAATTGTGCGTACCATTTGAACTGCAGCGGTAACTGTGCGTACCATTTCAACTGCAGTGGTAATTGTGCGTACCATTTGAACTGCAGTGGTAACTGTGCGTACCATTTGAACTGCAGTGGTAACTGCGTACCATTTGAACTGCAGTTGTAACTGTGCGTACCATTTGAACTGCAGTGGTAACTGCGTACCATTTGAACTGCAGTTGTAATTGTGCGTACCATTTGAACTGCAGTGGTAACTGTGCGTACCATTTGAACTGCAGTGGTAACTGTGCGTACCATTTCAACTGCAGTGGTAATTGTACGTACCACGTGTTGTAACATTAGAAATATCTACGTTCTGTGAGCAGCATTAACAGTTCATCTTTCCAATGAAGAATGAGTGTGTTTTCTGAGAGTTATTAAATGCTACTCTAAATACTGTAGATGAACTTCAGACTTCACGATATTATGTTCACACATTAGACGCGTGATGATTGGCTGGACACTGGGCACGATGAATGAATTCCTTTAATCAAACTACAAACGGAGGGGTACAGCTGAAGTGCGATCTATCCTCAATTCATGCTGTATCTTGTGAAGCTTGTAGTGTCTCAGTTAGTTGAGAATATCCTTTCTTCCTTATGGACCCCAAGATTCATTACCTTAATCACAAAATTTTCCCACTAGGTCTCGTGGTCGGCTAATGCACGGCTGCCCATTTAAATATTGTGTTTCAGTGTACACCGTTATTTCCCTACTAAAATTCTGTGTGCAGTTTTCACTCGTCCTGACATGTCCCGCCCATCACAGCTGCTCTGATAGTCTCTGCATTTTGCAGTATGCAAATCATAACGCTACTCATTGTATACAATTCCCTCCCTTCTCCTGACATTCCCCTCTCTCAGTTCCAAATCCCCCCCCTCCCAGCACCCTCATGTATTGTTCTTATTTTAAGATGAGAATCCCACTTTTACTCTCCCTCTCCAAAAAAAACTATGTAAAATTTTGGATTTTGTTTTGTGTGTTTTGATTTTTTACTTTCTTAGCAGAGAGGAGCGCAAAATAGTAACAAGTGTTGCGTGGAACAAATTAGCTTTTAATTTCTTCTCGACCCAAAATCCTGGTTTATTAGTTCCGCGCAATTTGTGAACTTGGCCACACTTTTTGCCCTTTGCCACTGTCATTTGTAACGACGGCACCGTAGCAGCCACCACCGACTGTTTGATAGGTCGGTCCAACGACACTGATGTCATGACGCTGTCTTCCTGCTCCCTTTGGAACTCGCAGCCTGGCACCAGGAGTGACGTGCCTCTGTGGACACAGACTGTGACGTGTGACGTCACGATTACGAGAGACGTCCGAAGAGAACAGGGAAGAGCGTCATTCATTGGCTCGTTAATTATGCACAGGTGTCACGCGTTCTTCACACAGTGGTTAAGAGTGCGTGATGTGTAGACCATGCCCGTCGGTGTATGACGCCGTATCATCCATTTAGCTGTTTTTTCGGAGTGCCATAATTTTCGGTATAGTAGTGCTTTGTAGACAGCCGTGTGGGCCAGCTGCCGATACGTGAGTCACACAGTAGGTGCGGGTGCAACTGACTGTCTGCATTTATTGACGGGTTTTGGTGAAATTCGGTATAGCAGACTGCCGCTGATTGATTGTGCGTTTCGCGAAAATTCGGGCGGTGCCAGCCATTTTTATTCAAGGGCGTAAATGAAAATGTCCCCTATTTTCTGCATCTTTTGTCCGATTTGGATAATATTTGGTACAGGACATATTTGAAAAATGTCGAAAGAACGCGGTTTGTTAATGGACTGGGACCAGTGAAAGTGACACTTCACACTGGCGAGTAAATGGAGTTATATCCGTATTTACCCCATTTCTTGTCCGAATTGGGTGAAATTTGGCATAAGAGCTCTGCACATAATGTTGTTTAGCGTTTTGAAGTTTCGTGAAAATAGGCGTCCGTAGGACTGCGTCTTTCCTACCGGCGCCAATCAACTTACATTCACGTCTGTACCGTGAACTGTTTGACACTGCTACAGAACCCCCGCCCCCCACCAAGCCTTCTGCCTAACGGGTACCCGAGATCTTACGGCGGTAAAGTGGCCGGGACCGAAGTTGACCACTCGTCTCCATATAGATAGTTTCAGAATGAATGGAGCTATACCTCTGTTCCCACTGTAGGCCTTCATGTCGTGGACAGGGACACGTAATATCTGTGTACGCCTTAATGGAGTACATGATGTAGTACAGTCTCGTTCAACTGAAAAATGTGTGTAGTGCGAAATGAGTTGGCATGGGACCCCAGATGACAGAATATTATATGATTATGAACAGTCAGCACGTGGTCGCCGTGTGTAACAAGCTGCAATACCACCGAGTGTCGCTGACCTAGTGCTTGCTAGTTATGCTGACTGTGTTGAAGGTTCCAGGTTCAAATCCCGAAACTGCCTAATCCTGACTCTACTGGCCATATATATATATATATACACGCACGCACGCACGCACACACACGCACACATGCAAGGTGAAGTGAAAGCGCCCCTTTTGCTATGAACTTGCTTCTAAACACAACAGAACCCCTTCAGAACTTCAGAACTCTTGCTCCACGTAATTTTTAGTTCTAAAAATTTTAATCTCGATTGAACAGAAGCGCAATTTGGTGGCCCTCCTTCCGCGGACAGCTTGTTAGAACAGCTCAGCCTCGCGTTGAACCGTTCAAGAACAGCTGAGCGGATGTTCATGAAACGTTATAGAGAGCAGCTTCGCTGCACTGCACGATAAGCCGTTCAGCAGCTTCACACCTGTGTACACGCCAACCTTCGTGCATTTGACCAGGCATGGCCTGCCTAGTAAGAGCACAGTACTGTTCAATGCACTGAGTTTCGTGGAGAAGAGATTTGTATTTTGGGTTTAAGGCAAAGTTGTGTTTAATGACGACTTCTGCCCGCGCCAGTCATCAGTGTAACTACACGCAGTATACCATCACTGCGTATTACAACACTTCAGAGCCCAGTGGTCAATATATGTAACGCTCGGTTTAACATTCAGCAATTCCATATCTTGCACACACAGTGTATTTATGTATTTTGTGTGGATCTGACAACAAACGGCGATTATTTCCCTATACAGCATTAACTGACTGGTTTGTATAACCGAGACGGAGTGTGTTTACTGCGCGGTACGGACTGGGTGTTTATATATAATTCAGGTTATGTGTTTTGTGTGGATCTGAGAACAAACAGCGATTATTTCCTTATACAGCATTAACTGACTGGTTTGTATAACTGAGACGGAGTGTGTTTACTGCGCGGTACGGACTGGGTCTTTATATATAATTCTGGTTATGTGTTTTGTGTGGGCCTGAGAACAAACAGCGATTATTTCCCTAAACAGAATTAACTGACTGGTTTGTATAACCGAGACGGAGTGTGTTTACTGCGCGGTACGGACTGGGTCTTTATATATAATTCAGGTTATGTGTTTTGTGTGGAATTGAGAACAAACAGCGATTATTTCCCTATTCAGCATTAACTGACTGGTTTGTATAACAGAGATGGAGAGTGTTTACTGCGCGGTACGGACTGGATATAAATACAATTAGAGTTAATCTGAATATTTAAAACTGTGTGCCATGGCTGAGGCGGTTTGGCGCCCGCCTTTCACCTTTTAGGCTCGGGTTCGATCCCAGACCAGTCTGTGTGCAATATGTGGTGGACAAAGTGGCACTGTGACAGGTTTTCTGTCACTGCTTCTCTTTCCCTTACCAGTATAATTCCACAGATGCTCTACACTTATCTTCACATACACACTGCTCTTACCAGAAGGAAAACAGGCGAAATCGGTGAGCGTTTGACAGAAAAGGAATTTCGCCTGATATTTAAATTATGAGTCGTATAAAAATAGAAACGTAATTTAAAATAGTGGCATTTTGCTGTGTTTTGTTTCACGAAGTTTCGAACAAAGCAAGACAGTCGCTGTGAAGAATTCGGAATCTGTGGACAGTGATAGTCACTACACCAGTGCTGCTAACAGTGACAGTCACTGCACCAGTGCTGCTAACAGCGACAGTCACCTACCAATCCTACTATCAGTGACAGTCACTGCACCAGTGCTGCTAACAGCGACAGTCACCTACCA
>Ga0131853_10021032_pt1 | contig 11845 bp, 14 predicted proteins | sample TergutLab28metaG_FD_92764 | JGI IMG/M metagenome (GOLD analysis project Ga0131853, IMG submission 92764) | Labiotermes labralis P1 segment gut microbial communities from Petit-Saut dam, French Guiana - Lab288 P1 (version 2) (version 2) | ecosystem: Host-associated > Arthropoda: Insects >...
ACAGACGCTGGACAACTGAAGCCAAGCTAAACTGAACAAAGAGCTATGACGTTACACAACTCGTGATGATTGCATCATGCAACACGGTCACGAGTTGTGCAATCACTTGCAAGAAAGAAAATTGAAATGTAAAAATTCTTCCCTTAGAGTAACACATATATACATACACACAAATGCATACATATTTAAGTACACACATACGTACACAAATATATACATACTTACATACATACATATAACCATACATTAATATTTAATACGTATATACGTATATACGCACATTCATTCATTCGTACGTACATACATACGTACATACAGACATACAAAAATACATACATACACACACATACATACATTTATACATAAATACATAAAAAACAAACAAACATATATGCATATATACACACATACATAAACATACATACACACATACATCATATCAACATACATACATACATACATGCACACTCACATACATAAATATATAGTACATTCATACACACACAGAAACATACATACATGAAAAAATAAATACATTCGTACATACATGCGCATATATTTATATAAATATATATATTCATATACATTTACATAATTAAATACACACGTACACACACACATATATAATTGTACACACATATACAGATAAACACATACATAAATCAAACAAAAATACAGACATAATTGCATACTTACATATACACACACATACATACAAACATGTACGCGTACGTATACACCAACACTCACATACATACCTACGTACACACAATAATACATATAGACATACACACACATACATATGTACCTACACACCTACATACATACATACATACTTACATAAACAACACCTACATATAATCATACATAAACACACATTCATTCAAACTTATACATATATATATATATACAGACAATAACATACATACATACATTTACATATATATACATACATACGAACATATATAAATACGTATATACACACATATATATATTTATGCAGAGATACACATATATTTATAGATATACGTACACACGCATACATACATACATAGATACATACGCACATATATATACATCCATGCATATACACATGCATGCACACATACATACATATGTACACAAACATATTCGTACATATGTATACACATATATATACACACATACGTACATGTGTATACAGATAGCAGGACGACACCGGAATCACTACACCACATGAATAAACACACATTTCTTACCGAAGAAATAAGACGAAATGTCAAGAGATCTGTAGCGGGGGGTGGACAACCAGATCAGGTGGACAAAGACCCATGTGGGAACCACTGGTAACGAACTGGCTGACAAGTTAGCGAAAGAAGCATCAAGTAAAACAGAAATACCCATCAGCTGCAATTGAATACCAAAAAGTGCCATAAAACGGGAACTGGAAGTAAATAGTAATGTGACCTGGCAGAAGGAATGGGAAACAACAAAGAAGGGGAGTACAACAAAAGAATACTTCCCGACAGTAGCGGAGAGACTACAAACGAAAATAAAATTCACACAAAACCTACCGACAATAGTAACCGGCAACGGGAACATTCAATCATAGCTACACAGGTTTAGAATTATAGAAGCACCAGACTGCCCATGCGGAATTGGAAATCAAACAACAGATCACATATTACTCGAATGCGGAATTCTACAAGAAGAACGGGAACTCCTAATAGCGGCAGTGGCGAAGACGGGCATCTGGCTTATAAAAAAAAGTTACGCTCATCAAAAGGCACTACAAACTATTCGCAAGATTCGCAAAAACGATGTACAAAATAAATGAAATTAACACAGTAAAAGAAGAACAATAATTTTTAACACCTTATGTGCATACGTACATAATTAATTGCAAATATTACTGAAGATAAATAATCACTGCAATATTAAATGTAATAGCATGTATTATTACAAATATAAGGTAATGGAGCATGCTAATAAATATATTTAAAAAACTAACATACATACATAAATACATACAACATATATAAAAACAGAAATATATACTTACATACGTCAAACACGTTTAGAAATAAATACAAAAAGTATATATATACATAACTTACATACCCACATAAATAAATACGTAAATTCATAAATACGTATATTTATACAAACATATGTATGTACACACACATTCAAATACACATACGTACATATATTCATTCATTCATACATACGTACAATCATATATAAGTACATAAACACACACTCAGTTATTCATACATATATACGTACATATATACACTCATATATACTTACACACACAAACATACACACAAATATAAATCCATAAATATAAACTCATATATTGACATACATACATACACATACATAAATATATAAGTACATAATACATATATACATACACACATACAGTCATATATACAAAAATACATACACGCGTACAAATATAAATAATTATATATGTGATATATATACCTTCGTATGGACATACATACACACATACATATATACACATTCATATATACATAAATTCGTGCATATAAATACCTACATAAATACACACACACAAATAAATACATACATACGTATATACATACACACATACATATATATACAAACATACTGACGTATATTCATGTATATATTAATTCATAGAAATATACATATATGCATTCATTGATATATACATATATACGTCCATAAACACACATATATATTTAGACACAATCATACATAAATTATACACACAATTCTTTCATACATACATTCAGCTTTATTTAAAACCATACATTCATAAAACTTTTATATATACATACTTACATACACACAAAATATTTCATATATAATGACATAAATAAATACGTACACACAAATATAAAAATATGCATATACACACATAAACTCATACATACGTACATAAGTGTATACAAACAAAAACACATACACATATAAACTCCTACATACATATACATTTCCTCGGACATAAATACATATATATATATAAATAAATACATATTTTTACACTTACACATGCTTATATTCATACGTATATACGTACATACATATACATACATAATTCATATCTACATACACATACATGCATATACACATATAAACCCATATATACGTCAGTGCATAAGCACATAGATACACAATACTTAAAATACACATAAAGTCATGCATACGTACATTCATACATATATATATATATACATACATTAACACACACACATTCGTACATACATAATTTCACTAATATATGTATGTATACATGTATACATACACACATATACGCAGACATACATACGTACATATATACACACATACACATCCATATGTAATACATACATACACACATATATATAATTACGTACATATTTACATATATACATACATATACACACGTATATACATGCATAGATACACACATCCACAATACACACACATACATATATATATTCGTCGATACTTGTAATCATATTTATGTGTATAGAAACATACATTATATATATTAATTTATAAATACATACTTCCCCGTATATTTATATATATATATTTTAATACAATAACTTACAAAAATTTATATTTATATAAATAAATACATACAACTAACAAAAATACGTACACTCATATGTATACATACAAACACAAAAACATTCATTCATACATGTGTACATGCGTACATACGCATAAAGACTCATACATACACGTACATTCACAATTACATTCATACATAATTACGCACATATACCTTCACATATACATAAATACATGCACACACACATATATACCTATATGCATACTTACATTCACACATGCATACGTATATCTATACACATACATACGTATATCCATATATGGATACACATATATCTAATCACACTCACGTACACATATTCATAAGTATATAAACAAACATGGATTTATAAATATATAATTCATAAATACGTATACATATTTACATATAAACGTACATATATACAGAGACATATTTTTTATTCATACATATATATAAATAAATAACTTCTGATATAAATTCAATACATATATATCCTTACATAAAAACATATGCATACATATATATATACATAAATACACATATAATCATTCATATCATACATACGTAATACATACTTTCATACATAGATACATACATAAATACATATGTGCTTACATTCATTTATGTATTAATACATACATATAAACGCACATATAAATAAGAATAGACATATACATTTACACAAATATCCATCCATATATATAAACATATTCGTATCTTTTTACGTAAGTATATATACAAAAAATCATAAATATATATACCTACACACAGATATAAATACATTTATACGTATATCCATATACACGAATATACACACATTCAAACACACATATGTACAAAAAATATGCGCACTTGGACATATATATATATATTGGTACATAAATTCATACACATACAAATATATATGTATCCATTCATACATCCCTACATGCATACAAAATAAACACCGACATATACATAATACTAATATTTATACATATACATACACGCACACATTCACACATAGGTACATACGTATATACATCCATACGTACATACACTATAACAAAACTTACGTACATGCATATATACATATATACATAATTCACACACAAACATAAACACACACATTTATACTTACACACGTACATACAGAAACGTATTCACACAAACAAAAATATACATAGATATATGCATGCATGTAAACAAATATATTCATACACACATATATACACATACATACAAATGTATACACATTCAAACTTACATACATGGACATATACGTACATGCATACACACATACATACTTAAGTACGTACATATATGTATATAATTACATACATAAAATCATACTTATGTACATACATACGTATATATATTAAAAACAATCATACATAAATACAACCATATATTCTTATGTATATTCATACATACGTAAATACACATATGAATACATACACATATGTACATACAGACATATAATATATGCTTATGTACAAACATACGTACATGTATACATATATAAATAGATACTAATATGCACACATACATACGTACATTTATACATACATACGAAAATGCTTACGTATATATTATATGCATACATGTATACATATATACACATATACGTTCCTTCAAATATATACATACATTAATAAACACATACATATGTATACACATTCATATTACACAAATAAATGTGTGCTTACATATAAACAAACATATATACGCAATAATTATATAACTACATAAAATTATACATATATATACATACATTTACGCACATACATATATATATAGATACATACACATATAAAAGCATAAATATATACACTTATATACATATAAGAATACATAATTAATTCATACTCACATATATTCGTATAAAAATATATAAGTACGCACATAAACATATACATGTTACATTCATATGTACTTAAACATGAGTGTGTACACATAAAATTTACACACACAAAAATACACACGTATATACATACATACACGCACACTTATAAAGATACGTATAAAAATACTCTCATATAGAAAAATATATTCATACATGCATACAAATATACATTCATAAACACATACATACTTATACATATACATACATACATACACACACGTACGTAGATACTTACATACAGACGTAGACACGTACATACGGATGATTACAGATCTATATACACACATATAATAAAATATATTCATATTATCTCTATATAAATACACCAACATATATGCACACATATATAATACATAAAATCCCTAACATATTAACATTCATATATGCATAAACTGATATACACATATGTAAATATCTCCATACATACCTATATAAAAACAGCCATAAAAAATTAATGATACACAGATACATACATACATACATACATACATACACAAATGAAAACAAAACAAAAAATACGTACGTACATGCGAACATATTTCCAAAAGTACATACACATATACGTAAATATATGCACACACTTAATACATATATGCATACATATATACATAGATATATGTGCACATATACGCACAAACATACATGTATATAGACATATATACTCGTACTCATACATACATATATTTACACGCACATACATATAAACACATACATAAATGCATTATATTCGTACATTCATTTCTACACACATATTGATTTACATAAATCATCACAAATATACATAAATATGTTCATCAATACTTAAATACATATATATACATAAATACACAAAACATACATAATATAAATAATGTCTCATACGCATACGCACATATAATACTTATATACACACATACATATTCATACAGGCATGCTTATACACATACATACATTCGTATATACTTACTTATCTACCTATATACATACACACACACAAATATACATTTAAACCTAAACATGGTTACGCACGTATATATATGCAAACATTAATATTTACATGCTTGTATACATACATAGTTATGTACATTCATATATACACACAAACACACATACATATTCACATAAATACATATAAACACACACATACATACAAACATGTATAGATACTTCAATTTATAAAATCACACACATACTTGCAAACATAGCTATATACATTCTTAGATGAATTCACACATATATATGTACACACACATACAAATAAATGCAAACGTAAGAACATTACATACATACACAAACATAAATAAATTCAATTACAAATTTATGCTTAAATATATACACATACGTATATAAATACATACATAGGTACATACACACAATCGTACACTTAAATATTTAAGTACATGCAAACGTACATACAAACATGCATACATATTTACATGCAAACTAAAATATACATACACTCAAAGTTACATACATACATACGTTCACACAAACATACATGTATACGTACGTTCATACATGCATATCTAAAATATAGGTTCATATATACGTACATAGATTTAAATATACATATATTCTTATGTAAATAACAAAACATACATACATAAATACACACATACATATACATATATATATACGTCCACATACAAATACAAACATACAATCATACATAAATAAATATATACATAAAATATACTTCGTCTCGTGAAGTCACACACACACACACACACATATATATATATACAGAGTCCCATACATTCAAAGTCAGATAGATACAGACATAATGCAGTCATTTATACATAACTACATATTAAAAACACAAAAACATATATATATACATATCTATATACACATATGCACGCCTACATAAATACATACATATATACTTACATTCATAAATACATTTATTAATATACACATGCATACATGTATATACATACATTCACACACACACACACATATATACATACATACAGGTTTATATATATACACACAATCATATTTACATACAAATATACATACACTCACATATGCATATGTACCCACACACACACGTATATATATATACACACATACATACACACATGTATATATAAATGATACGTACATATATAAAAACATATCCACACATTCATGTATACAAACATACGTTCATACGTACATGCATACAAAAATACCTACTTTCAAACACACACACATACATACACACACACAAAGATACACCGACATAATTATATATGCACGTACATACATTCATACATAGATACACACACATATATATATATATATACGTATATAAATGTATTCGTGCAGACATACGTACACTAATGCATTTGTTTATACATACATAAGTACACACACATATTCATTCATAAACACACAGGAACATACTTCCATTCACACAAACATAAATTCATATATACGTACATTCGTTCATTCAAATATACATATATAAAACGCACACGTACGTATACATTCAAATACATAACTACATATATACATCCATACATTAATATACGCATACAAACATACACCCATATACGTACATGAATACATACATATATACACAAATATGCATACATAAGTACATAAACATATATATATATGTATATAAATACATACACACATACATTAACATACATACACAAATAATTATATATACACATACACAAATAAAAAAATATACATCCTTAATTTAACAATTACATAAAAACATAAAAATATATATAAACATAAATACATATATATTTACGTACATGCGTACGTAAATATACATAGATATGCAGACACACACACACTTATGTACATACACACATACATACTTACATACATGAATAAAATCGTACACCATCCATATATATAAATACATGCACATTTACATATATACATGCATACATAATAAATGAATTCTTACATACGTACAAACATATATCCACGTATATATACACAGATAATTGTAAACATACACACACACATATATGTCAAATACATATACACATGCATGAACACAACATAAGTCATATATATTCCCCGCATGCACATATATATATATTTCATAATTACCCACATATTTACGTATGTGAACAGAAACACACACATATATACATTTATTCACACGTACAAGCATAAATAAATATATATATACATACTCATAAGCACAAGAATATATACATAAATAATAAATAAAAACATATATTCATACCTACATATATATACATACACACTCAGATATTTACACATACACACCTACGTACATATGTACATAAACACATACAGTCATACGTACTTTCATTCATGAATACAAACATACATATATACACACATATTACATACACACATATATATACATACACAGAAACTTACATATGTACTTATATAAATATTCACAAACATGCTTACAAACAAACACATACATAGCTACATATACACACATTCATTTAGTAAATAAATTAACACATAAAAAATATATACATATAAATAGAAAGTTATGTACATATATACACTCATACATACACATATAAAAACACATATACACACGTATATACATACAGGCGTACATAGACATAACACACATAAAAATGTATTGCTATAATACTCATATATATAGGAATACATGCACACAAATTTACATACACGCACATAAATACATATACACTTATACCTATATTCTTTACTACGTACATACATAAACATACACATATACAAACACATACGTACCCACATATTTACATACATTCACACATACACAATTATGTACATGCACATTTAAAAAGAAACATGCATTCGTACACATATACTTGCAAGTATGGATAAACACATACATAATTACATACATACACACACATATATGAATAAATATACACATACCTACACACACACATATATAAAAACATAAATTTTACATAAATACTTACATATACAATACCTATAAAAATATATATATTTACACTCATACAGTCTCACATATATTTATACACACATACGTATACACATACATAAATATATATACCTGAAATAAACACATAAAACACACATACAAATATTATTATAATACTCACATGTGTATATAAACACATAGATACATGCATACATAAGTACATACATATACATGTACACACGGATAAATCATACAATCATACACACATGCATTCACTCATATATACATACAATACACATGTACATAATCTAGATATACATACACACATATACATACATACCTTCGTAAATACGTACATAAAACATTCACACAAACACATATACACATAGTTTAAACACATATACATATATACATGAATATAAAAACCACATAATGCATTCATACACAAATGCATACATAGATAATTATATACATACATATATATACGATCATTCATATGTACAAATATAAAATCATACACATAAACATACACTTTAATACAAATAGAAATACATATGTATATACACACACACACACACACAAATATATACAACACATTCATACATACTTTTATACCTAAATACGTATATGATTATCACGTAATAAATTGAACAATTCATGTATGCAAAACACACATATATTCAAACAGCACATACATACATTCTACGTAAATGCATTCGTACTTATCTATTACTTATATATATACATTCATATGAAAGTACATAAACACATACATAAAAAAATTTCTCAAATTATATACTTACATGTTTATATATGTACAAATATAAATTCGTACTAAGAGACATACGTACATGCGTTCAAAAATATATATCTAAATACATACATACACTTACATACATATACACGTATATTTAATCAAACACACAATTACATACATGCATACACTCATACATACAATCATACGTACTCACATACATACATATATACATACAAAAATTCATACAAAAGTGCATACAAAATACTAACATAATAACCAAGCATATTTTCTTATTTACATACATAACTAAACATAGAAATACATACAAACCTACGTACGTACGTTCATACAAAAATACATATGTACACACATGCATACGTATATTCATATAAACATAAACAAATATTCGTATAAAGTTTCACACACATACATACATGTACACATATATTCACTCACACGTGAACTCGCACTTACATACGTAAGTACGGAGAAATTTATATGAATACATATACAGGAACATACGTAGATACACACATAAGTATGTAAACAAATACGTGCAAAAACCTAATACGTAATTACATGAAAAATTTCCGAAATATACATACATAGACAAATACACACATACTTGCATACAGACATTTATACACACACATTAAGAACCTAGATATATGCATAAATGCGTATCTAATTACATATATATACATAAAAAAGCACTTACATACATGCTTATCTATAAATACATATATACAAACACAAATATATATACATATATTAAAACACATAATTACATATGTACGTACAAACATACCTACGCTCATAGATATATGTACACACACATTGATACATATATACATTGTAAATACTTTAAAAAATACATTCCTATATACATACACACACACGTACATATATACGTAAATACATTCATACCGACGTACATTCGTGATACGTACACCAAAAAAAGTACGTCCATACAAAAGACATAGGAAATACATATATATACTTTCAAAATGCATACACACATAACACACATATATACATATATACACATACACATACATATACATATTTTCATATATGCATACATTCAAACACACCAATATGTACATATGTACATACATACAAGCACACATTAATACAGGCCTACTTATATATAAGTGTAAATACATATATATGCACAAACAACATACAGGATGTCCTAGGAAGAAAGGACCTAACTTCGGGAGAGTGTTCCTTAGATCAAACTGTAACTGTATAACCCAAAACACGTACATTCAATGTTCAATTTTTAAGGAGATATTGACCAGAGAAAAGAGTGAATGACTTTTGGGTCTGTCGGTGACCTCATACTAGTCATATGCACTTGCCTTCAACGCGCTAATCCTGCAGTAGCCGTGGGGAGTTTTAGACAATCAGTTGATTGCGATTGAGGTGCTAATATACGTTTTGTGTTTGTGATTGCAAGACAGTGATTTGGTTAACGTTGAGGTACTAAAATGCCTTTTCTCTTTACCCACGTTGAATAATGCGATATGCATTATGTTTACTGATATTGCAATGGTAATGCAAGTGGTGCCGTGAACGAATACCGACGCTGTTACCGCGAAAACAGAATTCCGTCTAAACGCGTATTTACGCGTGTTGAGCAGTCATTGAGTGACAATGGTTGTATTCCGAGCTTTGCTTTGCATTCTGAAAGAGAGATTGTACGAACGATAAACGCGCGGGAGAACATTCTTGACATGGTGCAGAGAAGTCCACGTCTGTCCACTCGTCGTATGGCCTCTCGTGTTG
>Ga0131853_10021033_pt1 | contig 11845 bp, 9 predicted proteins | sample TergutLab28metaG_FD_92764 | JGI IMG/M metagenome (GOLD analysis project Ga0131853, IMG submission 92764) | Labiotermes labralis P1 segment gut microbial communities from Petit-Saut dam, French Guiana - Lab288 P1 (version 2) (version 2) | ecosystem: Host-associated > Arthropoda: Insects >...
CTCGTCCTTCATTGAACATCCGAACCCATTTCCTAACCATGCCATCACTCATCGCATTGTCACCATACACTTGACAGATCTGGTGATGAATCTCACTTGGTAGCACATTCCTAGCGTTCAAAAGACGAATTACAGACCGTATTTCACAGTCGGCGGCCCCTTCAATTGTCTTAAACATATTTAACGCACAGGAATAAACATAAACATAACACGAAATTCACGAAATGGCATCTGTGGCTTCTCAATTGATAGAGGAAGTCATTGCACATGCGCAAAGTGACAGTCTCGATGATGCGCGAGAGATACGCGCAGACGGTACTTACTTTCCGAATAACCTACGTATTATAAGAATTATATTTAACAGTCACCATTCACGACGACTCTGAACAGGACTCAATGATTGGTCTTGCAGAGGAGACGGAGTTTGTTCTCTGGAAGGTACAAACTCATCGTTTGTAAACAGTCTGGATAAATTTCAGTCGTCAAAGTTGAACTGCACACCATCTCAACTTTGTAAAGCACACCCTACGTCACACAAGTGCCCGTTTATCCCTCCAATACATACGCAATGGTTAGCAACGTCAGGCCTCCACCTTTAGGCACTCACAACCAGCCAACACAAACGGTACGTACAACAATTCTGCTATACGTAAGAACATACTGGATGTTCTGAAATACTTTTTATTATTTTAAACCTTTAAATATAATCTGAAATTTTATTGATAACTTAACGTTTTATAACTTCAACGACAACGCATGTATGTACCGTATATTCTCGAATCTAATCCGCACTAGTTTTTGCCGATTTCTTAAACGAAAAAAATTTATTTCGCGGTTCTAATCCGCACCTTTCCTTCAACCGCCTTCAGATGTCGCGCGGTCGGTGTCGGCTGCATGGAAAGACTTCCCGGAGAGCATTATCGTCAGATCTTTCAAGAAGTGTTGCATAAGCAAAGTTTTTTACGAATCCGAAGATGAAATTCTATGGGAGGACGATGGTGAAGATAAAGATGAGAGTGACTGGGTGACGGATGACGATTCAGTTATGAGTTATGACAGCGAGTTTGATAAATAATAAATTATAAATATTATATATTACAAATAATAAATAAAATAATAAATTATTGTATTGTTCTTACGGCACGTACACCGGTTCTATCATTTTTCCAAAATCCAGCTCACGACCGCGAATCTAGTCCGCACGCGATTCTAATCCGCATAAGATTTTTTATCCCTTTGAAACTGTAAAAAGGGTGCGGATTAGATTCGAGAATATGATATGATATATATATATATATTTAAGTAATTTTACACAATTCCATTATTTTCAGCATGACATATACCAACTGCTGTATATACAGAGCAGTACCTCCTTATGATGAGCAGTAAAACTGCTCGAAACATGTAGAGGTTAGTTACTGAAATAAATTGAAAGTAAATAATGCATCCTGTTGGCTCCTACTGCGCACTCACAAGTAGTGCACAAAATCCAAGCGCTGTATGGAGTTGTCTCCACACAACAGTCAGTCCGCGTACTTCGATCTCCGAACTTAATGCGCTACTGGAGGACTAGGCCACTTTTTCTGTCTAATTCAATTTTGGTTCCTTTCGGCCCAGTATAACTACTATCACTCTGCACGTTCGAACCCAACTTCTTTAACGTTCTACCTAGAAACAGCTGCACCAACCAAAAACTGCCAGATATCATTGCGGACTGCGGATTGCAAAGTCTAATGGTCACAGTGTCCTATACCCCACAAACCAACGAACCACAATGTGTTATTCGCACGGAAACTGTTTTTAGGCGCGGTCGCAAAATTGCGATAAGCGACTATTAGTTTCGTCACGTCTGTCTGTCCGTCTCTCCGTTCGCATGGAACAAGTCGGTTCCCACTGGCGGGATTTTAATTAAATTTGATATTTATTTTCCAAAAATCTTTCGAGAAAATTCAAATTTCATTAAAATCCGATAAAAATAACTGGTACTCTACATGAAGACCAATATACATTTTTTTATCATATCTCGTTCCGTTCTGCTCAGAATGAGACATTTTTTAGATAGAATTTGTAGAGATAATCAAAAGACGCATTTTATGTTCAAAAGTTTTTTTTTCCGATGATCGTGCCGTTTATGAGATGATGTGGAAAATTATGGTAAAGCCAGACTCGCCATAGATGGCGATACAGCGCATGCCCACTGCATGTCGGATAACTAAGACTACAGACACACACTCAGGATATGTAACACATAATGATTTTCCAAGGGGAAAGTGGTTACGCGAATCCGTCTAAATGTTACCTAACACGTACAATGCATGTCTTGTTCAACAGTAAAGTTGTATGTGCTGTAAAATAAAACGAAGCCAGCGAATATGTAAAACTGTGACCCTGCATGTTGAAAACACGTGCAGTCCACAGGCGGCCAGTTTACTCTTCTGTCCCTATCGGCAACTGTTTGTGGCAATACAATACAATACAGGCACTTCATCTGATGCGCCCTACAGAAAATTTGTCAAAATTGGTATACAATTCAAATGCCGGACAAAGGCAAGCAATACATGAGTTTCAAAAATCTCTCTTTTACATGACTCGTTCAGAAGATAGAGCCCAGACCGGCAGTGAGACTAGAATCTTAAAGAGCGTTCTTTGACGTAGTTCGAGGGCTGGTTGTTGTATCGATGGGTTTGGCGGTGCTTAACAGTGGAATTGCTATTCACCACAGAAGACGAACAGCACGATGGGAAAGAGAAATAAATACGATAAATGGCATGGCATTACAGAGCCAACGAAATGTAATTATGTAACTTCCGCAGTTCACCCAATTCAGTGCTTTTTGGGACTTATACCAAGCAAATCCGAGAAACATTTATAAATATGTATTACCTGTACGTATAATAAATAATTTATTGCATATATTTATAAGCCACTTCGTCAGATTTTCCATTTTTCTCGGATTAGGCTGGATAGCCTGTTTCAATTCAGAATCTATTTCGGTACTTTCACCCGAACTTAGAGCTATGGCTATTTAGTATATCATATAATGCAATAAATAAATAAATAAATATTACACAAAACAATTTACTTACACTCTGCGTAAACATACCAACAGAAAGTCCAGAAATTAAAAGGGACACAACAAACAGTCATGCATAGGCGTAACTAGGAGGGTGCAAGAGTGGAGGTAAGAAGTCCCTCTGATATTTCTTCTACCTAAGAAACGAGTTTTGGATACAGGGTTGAAAAGGGTTAAAAAAATAAAAATACAAATGTTTTCTACAAGATTATTTGGGTGGTGTAAAGACAGCGAAACAATGAAAAACTTTCGTTTTTACGGGACACAGAATAGAGGCATCTAAGTCGCCCGTTTACAAAGGAAGAGAAGCACTGTAAATTCTCTGTTACTTGCCTAAAGGACATTGTATATGAAGGACCGGTTCAAACTAATCTGCCCATATTTCTAACTTAATTCCTCCGTCAATTAAAGTTCCTGATACCCATGATCGACCAAACGTCCCTACACAGGTTACGCCTACGCAGTAACGTTAAGTTTTTCCAAGAAGCGCACCGAAATCATTTACATCCGCGTTCATCGTTGACGAAACGGTTAAAATCGGAATACAGCGGTCAGCCCCGTCACCTGAACAGCCACACAAATTACCATAAATCATGTGACAGATGAGTAGCATGAAATGCTCTTCAACAGAGACGACAATTATATCGCCCATGTCGAACTCACACCGCAGGACACATCTATGCAGATGGAAATATGACTGCAGTGGTGTCCACTACCTGCTAAGCAGCTTTGCTAGAGAATGGTTACAGCCACAATGATTAGGGCTGGCTGTAGTGGTCCCTAAGCAACGTGTGGATGTCAGATGGGCGAACAGACGGTTCTGCCTCTTGATCGCCTGACAGTGCAGCTGCTCGCTGCTGTGACAGGCCTGTGCCCGCATTCACCACATTTTAACCTCCATACCTTATCAGGGAAACGATACTGATGGCGTGTGCAATTCGTGCAATAATGAGTCACTTGCTCCAAGCAATGCTTTCGAACATGAACGCACACCAGCTGTTCTCCCTAGATCTGATCTAGTTAACCAAAACATGATCTTACACGCTCGCACGTCACACACACTGCGTAACACTTCCGACGGGTTTCATCCGTTCTGTTCAATAATTTCGAAATTTCCACTATTTACGGAAAAAGTGTGTTGGGATTTAATGCGAACTTTTTTATCTCCACAATGTCTGTCGTCGTCGTCGTCATCATCATCATCATCATCATCCGTCACCAGTTAGGCCCTAATAGTCCGGCTTCGCCCTCATCTAATAGTCTCTTCGAAGGTCTTACAAGTTGTGTTCGTCCACTTGGTCTTCAATTCAGCATTATTTTCGGGATCCTGTTGCGGGTTCATTCTTGTTACATGTCGTAGTCGATCTGATTTGTATCTCCCAAGTTTCTCGTCAACTGGTTCTACTTTCATCACTTCCAAAATTTCTTCACTCCCTTTGTGGTCTTGTGTACCCGGCTGTTCTCAGAAACTGGTGACTTTAACAGCACGCTGCGCAGCACTGGGAAAATACATACAAAATGGCTGCAGTGTTCCGGCTGCTGTTCGAGTCCACTGCTTTATAGCTTGGTTTAAGTTCTGCGGTCTATTTTCTGTGTACTTTCTATGATTGTGTGAAACAACTCCGGTGGCAATTAATGAGTGAGGGCCTTGAAATAAAATAATTTTAATTAAAACTGAAAAAAACCAACTCGCTCCAACTTTAAAAAAAAATAAACTGTACAAATACAAACACCACTAAAAAAATGGCGATTCACTTCCATTCAAATGCAATACAATGATGTAACTGATATGACATCGTTGGAAATGCACTTACATTAATGTTTTCCCCCCTCTACGTAATAGTATCCGAATGGCAAGACAACCTACAAGACAGTAATGGTCTACGGATAAGGAAGTATCGAAGTGCGACTTGGTAACAGCACAAATACGTACTGTTATGGCGCGTCATGAAGACCGCAGGGAAGGTGAAATACAGGGTAATTCATAAGTCCCTCCGGAACTTCCGAAATCGGCTGCGCAACAACCAAGACAGATACAGTAGAAAGGACATATCGAGCACCTGTAAGGTATGACACAAACTTGGAGTGTCTCTCCCTCTGTTGACATGCTCTCCTTCGGCGTGACCATCCCGGCTACTGTACCGCAGAGGTCGGAAATCCCGGAGGGACTTACGAATTACCCTGTATTTAGAAAAATCCTAACCATGCAAAACGGTACAAGAACCACGCTTTGGCAACTGGCTTCTTTGCAACATGTCTTGAAACGGAGGTTAATAAAATCAAGCTTGTAAAATTTGGGAAGCTATAATAACCTACTTATATAGGTAGGATGTGGAGACAAGGAATGCGTATAGAATTTTGATGGGAAACCCACCTGGGAAATGGATACCCATAAGTCTAAAACAAAGCCTAGGATAACACAAGAATGGGCCTTAGGAAAGCAGATGAACTGAATCCATAAGAAGAACGCAGCAGGCTATTTGCCTGAACTTTAGCCCGGTGGGTCACGTATACTTTTCCTTAGTCCAGGACTCTTTTAAGTTTGAAATATGTTCACCCCGCTTTTCAACAGCGCCATGATCATAAATATAACTAAAACTCCCTTACCCTCGAACTTACAGCATTATTTTAAGCCTTAAAAACGTCCCAAGTTTATGAACTAACGTTTCCTAACTTTCCAACTTTAAGCCCGAACCTCTGTAACTCCATCTCCTCCAAAACGAAGCAGGAAAACAAACAACAACCCTATCTTCAATGACTGTCAATTTCTCTAGCTACAGGGTCTCCACCAGAAGGTCCACACATCTCCAATGACCGCACAATATAGGGGACATGTACCCAACAGCATCCAAAATGACTTCTGATCAGCACAGTGGCTACACGCATGGGCTAACACCGCATTTCTTACCAACAACGATGTCCCACGATATCCTTTCACGGACTCATAACTGGATAATCGGATATGGATAAAAGTTCTCGGAACTTAACGAAACAAAACAACGAAACATATAAGCCCTTATACTTAAATTACGCATGTATTAAAACGAACTACCCTAATTTGTTTATGCTGGATGCACCGGAACTCACACGAAGTGGAAGAACGACAGAGATAAAAAAAATGGACGCCGTAGGGAATGTGTTTTTATGTTTCTTACATACTACCCTCATCAGTGACTATAAGAATTTCCAATATAAATTCTGAAACGAATTTTCTACAGTGCAATGCTGGTGCGAGGCTCCTGACAAGTCGTAATCCCCACATCGAATTTAGTGTAGTTTTGTCATTCTTCCCACTCGTCAGCAGAAGCCAGCAGAACAAGAGAGGGCAAGAAAACGTGTGCCCGGAGTCTCTCCGAGTCGCTTCTCCTTTACCGCCTTTATCGACTAGACCCTCTGGCTTGTTCAAATTCAGAATTAACTTTAAAATCTGTTAATCTCCTACAAAACTGTTAAGACTCCTTGGAGCATCTGAAGGCTTCTGCCTACGTGCACTACGAAGGACAACACAAACACACAAACATCGCAAAGAAGTACCCACGGCCCAAGGTAAAACACAACTGGAGCCTCAGACCGAGTGGCCACTATAATCTGACACAAAGGTATCTCTCTTCAGGGATATTACACCGTGTCGATAGGCCAGTAATTTCCGACGTTTAGAACAAACGGAGTGCCTCCGAAAGGTTGGAATCTACTTACCCAATGATAAAGCACAGCATCCCAGAATTTAATCTGCAGCAAAACCGATTGCAGAACCTCAAAGGCAAAAGGTCATTCTTGTGCAGCTGGTACATTCAGCAGGTCAAGCGTTTACTGGACTCCATTCACTCAAATCAATGCAATCAGGTCTTATTTCTCTAACAGACGCATGAAGAGTATTTGACAGTCTTACTCCGTCTAAACTGAGGTCTTCAAAGCAGTACCTTTCTCTGACGTTTCCTCCACACGTACTGAACGCACAGTCCACCTAATTTTTTATTTATTCAACCTAGCATCAGATGAGGTCACAACTCGCTTACTAAAGTATGTCAATGTGCAGGCAACCTACTGGCCTAAACCCTCCAATCACATTTACTACTTCAAGAAAATGCTCGGACTCGAGGAGAAAGACATGTAACCAATTTAGAATATCACAAAATATATTTCGTGACTTAGGGCATACGACTTACAATTTGGACAGCGAAGTCTAAAACCCCACAATAAGCTGCGCATGTGGAGGTGAAACACGTGGTGAAAAATGCATACAGAATTTTGGATGATAAATTTCCTGGGAAACGCCCACCCTCAATACTCTGGAAACCAAAGAATGTAATTCAGGTGGATCTCAAAGAAATACGATGTGAGGTTTGTAAGGGAGTGAAACAACCTCGAAATAGTGTGGAACGGATGGGTTTGGGCAAGAGCAGCATTGCACTGACTGTCTCTGACACATGTGTTCGTATTTAGCAAGATATCTGAAAGAATTTCGCTATACTGAAAAAAAAAAACCCCCAGTTTTACGAGAAAAATTACTGCCCTAAGGAAAACACTAAGGACTGGAGGTTCGACTGATTTAATGGGATGCTACAATGCATGTCTCATTACCATGTGAGTTTGTGACCTGTTCAATGGGTAACCGCAGCTGATGGTAGACCAATCGATACACGTGATGGTTCAATACAAGAACCCACTGCCAGCCATCTCGTGGTTGAAATGTGAAGCGCTGCAGCACGGACAAGTTATCTCAGTCGGTAAAGGAGCCCGTTACCTGAACAATGTGAATACGAGCTCCTTAATGTTCACATTTAAGCGTCTATATCCGACCGACTGTTATTCTCTTCAGCTTGTCTTACTAAAAAGCTCCGAACAGCAAGTTAGCATGTCATTACAGCGTAACAATTCCGGCGCGATCACACAAATGCGTGTCTTCAAAACCGTTAACAATACGATAAAATATCTCCTTACAACTGCTACTAAAAAATTTTTCCTTCTGCTGGATACTCGGCGAGTTAGGCGAGGGTTGGGCTCGTGATGTTCGCAAATATGTGTCTCAGGGGTCTACAAATTTATAAAAACTCTAGGGGCCACCTCAAAATTCTAAGATGCAGAAAGGAGACATTAACCAAACTGCATACTGGGAAGACAGGAATATTATCCGCCACCGACAAAAATTTAGTCGCCAAGGCGACATGGCAACCGGAAATTGTACACCCCTGAATTATCACATTTTACACAAACTGTAATGGGTCTACAAATACTAGTTTAACTACCACATACTGAATATAATATAATTTCGTTCAATGCTTTGAAATCGGATACATTTTGACATGAAGATGTTTACTCGTACTTAGACAATAACATTCTGAAGTCTGGCACACCTTACGCCTAACCTAATGTGTAAGAACATTACAGCAAACATAGACAACACGTGGCACACCACAAGCTCCGACACTCCGTGAAGTCTGTTTACAAACACATGCTTTCACCACAATCAACTCTTTTCCGCATAACAGCAGATCACCCAAAGCTTCTTCCACTCTGCGACACTGCCTGTGCGTGGTTAAGTCACTGCGGTACAAACGCGCCACACCGGGAGCCGTTTCAAACACCGTTTCCGTTTATACTTGCAACTCGTAGCTACTTTAAAACTGACAGCTTTTCGACAAACACTCAAATTTCGAATTTGATGAAACTCCGTCCAGTGGGAAGCCGAGATGTCCCATACGAACGGACATGACAAAGCTAACAATCGCTTTTTGCAGTTTTGCCAGCGCGTCTAAAAACAAACCAGTTTCTGACAATGCAGTGACAACTGCACGTGGCGTCTCTCTCCGGAATAAATTAACATACACGAGGGCTAAAGGGCTAAAGTGACGCGAACAACTGCAAAGAGTACATTTATACAACATAACTCAAAAGCGGAAGACATCGTCCTACCCTTCTTAAGCTGAGGATGTTTAACGTAAAAAAAAAAGATGGGTTTGGCACTGAAATTGTGTTACTAAACCAAAATCTAAAAATTATCTTCCACGCCCGAGAAAAAAAAAACAGTATATTTATTAAAACACTCCTCGGTTACTGGCACTTGTCGAAGAAGTCGCTACTTGCTCTGCTTAGCAAACAAAAATAGTTAGGGCTACGGAAAGGTAAGTGGCGATACACGTACCACTGCACTTTAGAAATTTAATGGAAAATATATAATTCTTCAAGAACCAGAAATAATAGTTGCTTCATTTCTGGTATTATAGTGTATGCTTTGCAGCCACTGCATGCCGTTATTCATTCAATTTACAGTGAGTGCTCAGCCGCCACTGCACGCCGTTAGTCATTCGACTTGCAGCGTGTGCTTATCCGCCACTGCATGCCGTTAGTCACTCAACTTAGTGTGCTTAGCCGCCAATGAATGTCGTTATTCAACTTACAGCGTATGCTTAGCAACCACTGCATGCCGTTATTCATTCAACTTAGTGTGTGCTCAGCCGCCACTGCATGCCGTTAGTCATTCAACCTAGTGGTATAATCTGGCGCAGTAAAGACTGCACCCTAATCAGCATTCACGCCAAACCCTGCGGGCCCCTGCTATGGACAAGTGACGTGAATAAATCAGCGTGGGGCAGACATGCACAGTGAAACTGCCTACAGTCATCACTAATTCCACACACGACCGGAATCTGAAAAGCGTGCACGTTTCCCAGAACTTCCGGTAGATGTCCCGCGGAAAGTTGGGTCGCAAGTACACTAGGTCCACCAGAGACCGACACGTGGCATCCGGTTACCAAGTTCCCTCTAGTGGGATCAACATCAACTACATGCACCAGTATACCAATCGATACGAAGTGCATTCGTTGACGTACACATTCAGACAGCCGCCACTGGTCTCAGAGCAGAACTTTCAGATGGTTTAAAAATATGAATATTCTAACATAAGTTAGTAATAACTCATAAAAACGCCTTCAAATAATGCCTACAGGACAAGACGTCACGTCGCTGGTTACAGGTAGCTGTTGTTTTGAGACATGTGATATCATCTTCAGGGATCGAAATATCCAATTTGACCCTTAAAGAAGGGACCGGTACGCTGTCTCGAAACATTAGGAACAACTACGCAGCGACCCGGCACCGGATACCAAACAACGGACACCTCATTCACACGGACGCCATGACCTGAATACCTCTGTCCAGCAACCTAAAAAGCAATGCGAATTCTTGTGTGAAGGACAGAGGAGCATGAATATAAAAGTTGCACTGTGAGGAGATTCTACTCGTCACCAAGTAGTGTTGGATTGCTCAGATCAGGACCGATGGGGCAAACGGGACATGAAGCGTGAATGAGGAAGATGAGAAGTGCCCGACTCCGTGGAGTGCACTACTCTTGACATGTTAATGACGGCTCATTTACTTCACCGGTACCTATCAGTATGTTATCGCAACTAAAAATAATTTCACTTCATATCTTTCTTATCCCCAACTCTTTGGCCAGTAGAGACGTGTAAATCAGCGATGTGAAACTCGCGGCCCACTGGAGTTGTTTCTGCAGTGAGAGTTTTGGAACACAATTTACCTCACGCTCCCCCGTAACAAGCAGGGACAAATTTTTAGGTACTTGGTGAACAAGTTTCGACAGGAATTTGACGTTCAGGAAACCGTGCATCGTGAAAAAATTCTTATAATAAAACCAACTAGATGCACTAATTTCTCATATTTATTTTTGGAATAAAAATCTACATGTTTCGGACAGTTCCTCTGTCCATCATCAGGAGTTTTTCACTGTACACACAGCAGTGGTGTACGTCATATAGGTTTGCTGACTTCTTGCGAGCGGGATCAGGACGGAACCGTCCGTCCTGATCCTCCTCGCAAGCTGTCAGCAAACATGTATGACATATACCACTGCTGTGTGTACAGTGAAAAACTCCTGACGACGGACAGAGGAAATGTCCGAAACACGTAGTTTTATTCCAAAAATAAATTTGAGAAATTAGTGCATCTAGTCACTTTTATTATAAGAAGACTTAACAGGATTCGTGCAAGGTTCATAAGCAAACCTCGTATGTTGGAAACCTGACGGTGAGACGAGTCAGAAAAATACGCCTTCAGTTCTAACTGTTCTAATAATAATCAGTGCACAGTATTTCAGCCATAACGTTACAGAATGGAATTCCGGGTACTTGTTACAAATATCAGTGACAAAGAAACAGGGTAAGCTTCTCATTCACGTTCTTCCATTCTTAAAACATAATGTAAGCCACAAAAATTCAATTACAATTAATTGCGATATACATATTTACAAATAATAGTGCTTTTAGTCTTTCAATCGCAAAGTATAAAATAAATTTTCCCTGAGAAATTAAGGCTTTAACTGTTAAACTTTGATTTGCTGCCCGCCCAGGGTTAGGAGATTTTCAAAAGGCCCTTGGGGGGGGGGGGGGGAAAATAGGTTGTTCTACACTGCTGTAAATGATAGGGTAAAGCCTGCCTATAACGGAACGGCAAGGGATGTGAAATATACATATAAAGAGTGGCGCGGAGCCAAATGACACATTTCAAATGGTCATAGATAATATATGGAAACAGGGAAAAATAAGCGAAACCGTCTATAAATACGTCCAAGTATGCTATTTATTACCGAAAGATTACAAGCTTATTTTCTGGACATCAGGCAGATGGCCTCCGTTTACATCAATGCATTGTTGCAAGCGTGTCTGGAAGTTGCCGTACACGCGCCTCTGTAGGTCCTCATCAATAGCCGCAACTTCGTCAACAGTGGCTTGTTTGAGTTCTTGAATAGTCATGATA
>Ga0131853_10021034_pt1 | contig 11845 bp, 7 predicted proteins | sample TergutLab28metaG_FD_92764 | JGI IMG/M metagenome (GOLD analysis project Ga0131853, IMG submission 92764) | Labiotermes labralis P1 segment gut microbial communities from Petit-Saut dam, French Guiana - Lab288 P1 (version 2) (version 2) | ecosystem: Host-associated > Arthropoda: Insects >...
GATGATGATGATGATGATGATGATGACGGTCAGGAAGATGATTATGATGATAATAATAATAATAATAATAATAATAATGAACCATCTCTAAATCACTCAGACAATACCTCAGCAACATACGGGGAAAGCAAGAAATCAAGCAACTACAGAAAACAGCCATACTGGGCACTGTAAACATACTGCGGAAAGCGCTACAGCAAAAGTACACTACATATTCCACTTGCTAAAATATCATTAAATGTAGCACCTGTAAATACAGAGCAGCTGCAACACTATATACCCTAGAAACGTGGTTTGTTTCAGGTATATAACTGTAAATACCCTGCATAGAGGTGATAACAATAAAGAAATAATAATAATAAATACTAGTACCTACAGATTCTCTATTTATTACATTTCAATTTGTGTTTCCTGATTTCCGAAACATTAGGCCAGTAACCACATCACATAATTCTGCAAACTGTTTATGTCGTTGTCTGCCACCGTCCGGAGCAAAATATGGGTATTCACCTGAAGTAGAGAGACAAAACACTGACCATACAAAACAGACCAGATAAGCAACCAAAGAGAAGAAACCTTTTGCTGGAGTTCCATTAGCAACGGACTGACTAACGCTGTGACTAAAGACGCAATTCACCTGACATGTGAGCCGTTTCATTAAGTCAGTACTTCCCGACGTTTCGACGGATCGTAGTGGCTTCAATTTCAGAATCCAACAGTCCGAGTCCACTCTTTTTGGTCCACTGCAACATGTACCTTCCTAACGTCTGCAGCCAGTCGCCCAGTGACGCGGCGTCATATGAATCTCCACGTACACAACCGTAAAAAATTTCAAAACCAACAAGAAATTATTTGTCAAACGGCAAAAATTCTTCGGTCTCAATGTTATTCCTCATAGAGTTGAACCCTCTTAACACCCAAAAACCCTGTTTCTCCAGGAACAAAAGTAGGCGAACGACACAGCATATCGTCCAGCCACATCTCGCTGTTCCAAATATTGTTTCTACATGTTTTTCCAGTAGATTATTTCGTCGTCTTATTCCTTTGATGCAATTAAACACTTTATTATCCAACTAATGCACAATATATAATTTGTAGATACAATTAAAATTATAAAATATTTAAAAGTGCTCCAACATGTTTCGGATCACTGAGGATCCATCATCAGGGAACCTTATACAGTGCTTGGCTAAAATTACAAGTATGGTTCTATCGTGTCCGTTGACACGGACGTGGTCCGTGTCAAGCACTGTACAAGGCTCCCTGATGATGGATCCTCTGTGATCCGAAACATGTTGGAGCACTTTTAAATATTTTATAATTTTAATTGTATCTACGAATTATATATTAGTGCATTAGTTGGATAATAAAGTGTCATTGATGCATGGTGCAAACATGAAAACATGAAGATCCTTTGATGCAAGCTTAAAAATATATCATTTGGCGACGCCATCAAATGCTGCGACTACGGTGACAGATGGACGACTGAGAGAGGAGCGTTGGAAGAATTATACTGACAGGGGAAAGCAGCAGTATTAGAAGTGAAATGTCGCAGAGAAACTTTGCCCAACGCAAAGATCACAGACGTTGGCCTAGGTTCAAAACCGGACCTCCGCGGTGGGAGGCCGGCGACTGTCTGTGCCGTTGCACGGCCTCTGATGCCATGTGAAGAGTCGCACGGTGGAGCGTTTCTGTTATCGACACCCTGAGCACCGCAACTCTCAAGAAGTATCCCGTCAGGTGCGGCATTTTTCTGGTACAAAGCAGGGATGCCGTGTTTGGGAAAACTGTAAATAAACGCTTTGTGTAGTATATACCGCGGTGCTGATAAGTACTTAGCCCGACGTACTTCCCGATGTCGTACGACGGAATCGATAGTGCCGTTGGAAGCTAATCTACTGCTCAGATCAAATAAATATGCTTGCTGCAGACTCTCAAGGACCTTTAGAGGGATGAAAGGCAACTTATATTTTTAATTTTCACGTAAGAACTATCAATTCGGGCTAAGGACTTATCGGCACCCTGTATATATTTATCTGTCTTTGTGTGATATTTTGACATTTGTAAAAAGTGCCTCTGCACTCAGGCGCTACATGGTCCCCTTCACATATAAATTAATTTCACCGTAACTTGCCGTAGCGCGTAAGATATCCACCCTTGACATCGAATATTTTCTTCCGTTTCCTATTTATCTTTGTGCGAGTGTCTCCACCCCCCACCCCCCCAGCCAGGTATCCCAGAGTGCTTCTCGTCAAGTATCAATCGATTTCCCTGATGTTCTCTTAGAAGTATCGTGGACTCCCTTCCCTTGCGTGTCAAGGCGCTTTCTGGAAGTCAAATGAATTGTGTCGCCGCTTTTCATTTGTATGGAGATCTTCAAATCAGATCACTGGGCCAGACATTATTATCCCTCACCACGCCCGCCTCCTATAATCACACTATAAGTATTATTAATTCAGTATACAGCCTTCCAAAATTGTGAACCGTGGTCAAGCAGGGAATTGTTCAGCACATGGTGGCTACCCTCGGGAAATGGGTAGACAGCAGAATTAACTTAATGAATGTCAATCATAAAAGTAATAATAAATTGCAAACATACGACAAATGAATACATTACTTCATAAATATCTCTAAGAATCATTAGCATTTTCCCGTATTTAGCTAAATCACTGTTTAAGTTATGTTTATTTTTCTGGGTCCATAAAAATGTCTATTCACATTACAGTAACCACAGATTTGAGGGTTTTGGTGCCAACGATTTAGCAGACAAACAGCCATTGTCTGTACAGCATATGAACCTTTGAATGAAGCACCGAATATTACTCTTGGGAACTCCCACCAAGAAACACCTACATATTATAAGAAATCTGCAAACATTCTTTTTAATTTTGAAAGTTCAATGGAACTTGATGTTCAAAAACTCGCGCCCCTCCTATGGAACACCACGTGTGTAGCTTTGCTTCAGATACGAACGTAAACAAGAAGTTTTGGGAATAACTGGAGAGGAAAGAAAGGAAGAGATGCAAATACGAAATGAGAATGGTGGACGGAAGTTAATACCCATAGATACAGGTCTCCAATTCCCTGCATGTTGTGTATAAAAAGCTGATCGATATGACCCCACGTGCCGGTCTCTAACCCAGTCACGGACTGTGTACTTGTAAGTCCCGGTGACAGCGAACAGGATACCCGCGGTTTACTGAAACACGAACTCTGACGATTTATACTTGACCTTGCGCAACACTTAAAACGGCCCTTGGAACATCCTACTGGCTACTGGCGGATGTCAAAACAATGCAATTGCTGGCAAGTGGCTGAACCTGAAGTTAAACGCTATAATAAGCTCTGATATTGGTCAGCTGTAATAAACTTCCTGTTCGGAAAACTGTCGATCATGTGGGTTTATCCTATAGATTCTGGTTAGCCTTCTCTTCCTGGACCAACACAGCAGAATCTCCATCTGACCTCCCAGCCTGAAGATGGAGAGAGGTTCAGTCTCCGAAACACCGTCTTTTCGATAGAGCAACAGGATGGACAACATTCAGAATGTTGATCAAAATTATTATAGAGATTTTCTCTTTCAATTCGAAAATTACAAGCGCAGATCTGTCTGTGTTAGTGTTAGTGTTAGTGTCTTGCACTTGAACAAATTTGTGCGAGTGTGACACTTGGTCACCCAAAGGACGGGAACAACATAGGCTAAGGTGCTTTAGAAGAGACTGGTGAGGATGCTATTTGCGCCAAAAAGAGGTGGAACCATTAGGGGAATACAGAAAATTGCACAAGACTGCATTTCATTATTTGAACCCTCCAGGTAGCAACATTCGGAATATCAGGTCAAGGGGGATGGGGTGGGTGGAGCACAACGCACTTGTGCGTGAGAAGAGAAAATGTGTACAGGAATTTTGGCGAGGAAACTTTTTTTTATCTCCCAGTATCTTTGCAATCTGGGCGAGGACATTCAGCAATCGTGTTCGACAGTCACTATTAATGGCATGTAGGAAATACAGCCAGTGATACAGCTCCTATTTTAAGCTCAATTACAATTGATTGGGTGTGGTTCCTCATTCGTGACGTTTCGAGATCACACACAACGACACACCACAGTCGGTAGGCCTCCTCTGGACGAGTGGCCAGCTCGTCACAGAGACCTCTACCTGACAACAACACACAACAGACAGACTGACATGCCCCCGGTGGGGAAACCTAGAGCAAAGAGATCACTTAGGTGACTTAGGCACAATAAGAATTCAATATTAAACCGGAAAGAGAAACAGGGGCACTGTGTAGACTGCATTGGTGTGGAGGGAAATTTCTAGAGTAACACAGACACCAGCAGCTTTCCAAGAGGAGTTCTGAAGCATGTTATTAGTTTGCTTATCGTAAAGGCTTAACAAAGCCCCTCATACGAAATATCAGCCTTCAGACAAATGATTTTAAGTTGGATGTACACTCAGTTGACACACTTAGTTCGTACCTCGTAGACAACAAAATGTTCTTCCACTAGAAGGAACAGTCGTTGAATAGCGCAAAAGGAAATAAGCGACGCTCTTCTGATATTGATACAGAATACAAGAACACGCTGTGTGGACATTTTGGAGAGATTTTAGTGTTAAATGCAAAACTGTTGTTTAAGTTGTTGAGAGGTGTGATTACAGAAAGAACATTTAGAATGTTACCGCAAGAAGGCACTCAGTTACATCCGTAACAAATACCGCGCTACAAGCCGGAAGGTCGCAGGCTCGATTCCCGATGGCGTAATTGACATAATCATTCCGGCCGCACTATGGTCCCAGGGTTGACTCAGCTTCTAACAGAAATGAGTACAAGGAATATTTCCTGGGGAGTAAAGGCGGCCGGTGCGTTGGGCTGACAACCTTGTCACCATCAAGTGCCGATTGTCTTGAAATGTTGGAGCCTCAAACTCCTGCAACCCTCACGGCCTGTCCAGGTCTTTAATGGGATTGCTTTATACACTCTGAAGACATACATAAAAATTGGTATGCCTCCTTGGCTGGGCCATAACACTAATAAAATACAGTCAAATGATCACGCAAATTGACAATCAAGTTTTAAAAACTTCAGATTTACATCCCTGATTCAAGTCATCGCACGTACTTTGAGCCTTCAAAAAGCTACGCAACAAACCGATAGCAGCAAGTCCTTTATTTGTCCAATACACACAAATTATTATAAAATTGTTAAACAGTTTAAATCATTTAAAATTATAACAGTTGCTCCAACATGCTTCAGTTTACATAAACCATCATCAGGGAACTCTCAGTCTGTGCTTCCCTAAAGTTACAATGTTGACTTCAGTCACTTACTTACTTACTGCATGGTGCAGAGTCCTTCTTGAGCAGCTAACTGGTTTGCAACTAGTCAAGAAATTCCCCGCATTTCACACAACCCGAAGGTTCATTACCGCACTCACAAACGTCCGCCACCTGTCTCTATCCTGGGCCAGCCCAATCCAGTCCATATACCCACATCCCACCTCCTAGAGATCCATCCTAATATTATTCACCCATCTACGCCTAGGTCTCCCCAGTGGACTCCTTCCCTCCGGTTTCCCCACCAAGACCCTATACACCCCCATCTCCTCACCCACACGCGCCACATGCCCAGCCCATCTCATTCTTCTCGATTTTATCACCCGCACAATATTGGGTGAGGAGTACAGATCATTTAGCTCCTCGTTATGCAATCACGTATCGTTATTTGAAGTTATCGGTACTGTGGCTGTATATGCAGCCACAGTACCGATAACATTTATTTTATAACTATTTTATAATAATTTGTGTGGATTAGTTGGGCAAATAAAGGACTTAATACTATCAACATGCACGGTGCAACTACGGAGAAGACCGATAGCAGGTTTATGTAAGGTCAGTTACAGCAGTTCCTCCGTCAGCGCTAATTGTGTTTAGCGGCAGACGCGGTTCTTTGCGTCTTGTTTCCACTTAAAACAGCGCCCCTGGAGCTCTGCTGCTTGGCGGTGGAAAAAAACAACTCTAAATGGTTTCAGTTCGTCATTTGTCAGACAGTTTGTGGGCCCAATCAGTTTAAATTAGAAGTGACGGTAAACAACTTGACGTACATTTGACGTCAAGAAGTAACGACTGATCTAGTAAAAATCTCCATTACTTTCACTCCTATATGATCATAATTCTTATCTGCATTTACTTGATTAAAAATGGCTGTGAAATTTTGTACTTGCACTCTACTGGCAGAAGAATGTTAGGTGTTGGAGGATAAGTGCTGAGAAGAATGTGATGAAGTAAGAGACAGGAGGTAACCGGATGATAGACAATACTGCATACAGAGCAGTTTCATAATCATACATGACAGTGATGAAGGACGAAGTGGGTTGGACTTGCAGTACACATTATTGCGGAAAAGAAATAAATAAATCTTGTCGGATGGAAATTTTCAAAGAATTATTATAATTCGGAAACAAAGATTTGAAGATAATATTAAAATAATTCATTTAAAAGTATGGTTTAGTATAGAGTCATACGACACAGTATGTGACAAAGTTGTGGGCTATTGTAACATTACAAGATGGCGAAAATCTATCTGAGAAGTTTCAGACTTTTGAAGGAAGTTTCTGTACCTTGGAATTAAAAGTTAACGTGATTTAACCAAAACATCGCTTAATAAAGATTTTAAATTATTGTGGACGTTAAATTATCGTAAATAGATTTGTTAACAAAATGACGCTGATTCAGAAACTTATACAGATCTAAACTATCTATACGCAATCGCTCTGTGCAAAAGAAATCAATTAAGAGGGAATAGTATTATGCAAAATAGGTCAGGCGTGTGATGGCTACCAATAAGTGTAAGGTAAGAGGATATCCGACCGATGTTAGAACTCGGTACTTCCAAAGCCATAACTCTTTCTTTGTAGCACTGGAGGGGATTTCACAAGTTTACTGAAATTGATGCAGCAAACCCTCGACAGACGTGTAAAAAACACAAGTCAAAGGGAGACGAACAGTAGGGAGGGAAATCCAATTTATACAAATTACGCTTAAGAACAGCTTTACTCCAGAGACAGTAACAACAATTACTTGTCTCTGATCTCTGCCTGCGGTAACAGAGTGGAAACCCGTGTCGTTAGTCTGTGCAGTCTCCCAATAGGCTGCGCTGTCATAGGCTTGGTCGGCCATCTGTCTGAGGACAGTCCCTGTGGTTTGCGCACATTAGGCCCGCCGATCATTCCTAAATGTTTGTTGATTGATTCACCTACTGACAGACTGACTGACTAATAATACAGCTACACAACTCCATAACTAACTGAACGTGCGGCTCGGTATTAACACTTCAAACACTAAAATATGATCTTATTAATTAACCAACTTAATGCACAAAATCTTGTTTTATAATAAGTTTATTATATGCTTCTACATGTTTCGAGCACTATGTGCTCATCATGAGGTCAATATTGTATTGTACAGCATCTGGTATGATCACACCTGTAGGTGGCCGTCCGGTGCACTGATGATGAGCACATAGTGCTCGAAACATGTAGAAGCATATAATAAACTTATTATAAAACAAGATTTTGTGCATTAAGTTGGTTAATTACTAAGATTATACTGAGATGCACGGTCAGCGAAACATTAAAAAAACTACAACTTGAACCTAATTTTCTACACCACTCCCCCCCCCCACATATCCGAAAATATCATCGCTTTTCTGAAGGCACTCAGGCTTCGCCCCTTTGCCGTCTTGGTAAGAGTGGTTTCAGACGAGAATGAGTATGAAGAATTGGTCGTGGAAAGGTAATGACGGGGTAAATTCTCGAAGTACTGAGAGAGGAGCATGACCCTGTGCCAATTTATCCACCATGGATCTCAAATAATATTGGTTGGGCTCAAAATCCCGCATCCGCAAAGTTAAAACACGCTGTATCGGCTGCAAAGATAAATCAGTTAATGCTGTTCAGAGAATTAATCGCTGTATGTTCTGAGATCCATATAAAACGCACAAGTACACTCTGTGGGTAGAAGGTGGAACTTCAGAATGCTACAGCTGCTGGTATATAACGTAGCCACTGGGCTGTAAAGACAGTAACTTACTAACCACTAAACATTTAATCACTTTAGCAATTCATAGGCCAGATACCTATGATGACCGAATGGTTGTTGAAATGGCCAAGATACTCGCTAGCTTTCATAGAGGCACCATTTCACAGAAGCTAAATATGGGAACTGACCATAAATTACATGAATATAATCCATATGCTGATACACCATCTTCTAAAGTTCTAATTCAATGTTACTTGGTCTTCAATGTGACCTCGTCTTCTAAGAATTTCCGAATAAAGATTTGTACGCATTTCTAAACGATCACACTCTTGCTAGAGGTTTTATCCATCTCAGCCTTCTTGATTTTGTCACCCTAATGCTACCTGGTACAGAGCAAGAATTATGAAGTCCTAAACTATGTAATAAGGGGTACGCGGTGGCGCAGTTGATTGAGGCACTGCGCTACAAGCCAGAAGGTCGCGGGTTCGATTCCCGATTGCATCATTGGAATTTTTCATTGACCTAATCCCTGGGCCGCACTGTGGCCCTGGGGGTGACTCAGCCTCTAACAGAAATGAGTACCAGGAATATTTCCTGGGGGGTAAAGGCGACCGGTGCGTAAGGCTGACAAACTTACGACCTTCATGTACCGATTGTTTTGAAATAAGGGAGCCTGAACCTCCTGGAACATTCAGGGCCCGTCCAGACCTGTAATGGGTTTGCTTTACCTTTTTTAAATTATGTAATAAAGGGAACAATAAAATGAGGGACGAGACAATGAAAGCGCAGACAACACACGCAAATAACGTGGAGTAGGAAGGAGAGAGGAATAAAACAAGAAAAGGAAGAAGACGATTGGACAGGGAAAAAAAAAGGAATACAATCTTTAGATGTGTCGTCCCCGCTGTGTTTAGTAATACAATGAGAGGGTTTTAAATGATTCAAAACACAATGAAGTTTTTTTACATGTTGATATATCCAGATCTTAACCTAGTCATGAACAGCATTAGAATACTGAACGACGAGATCTCGTCGAGTTTCAGATTGATATATTTTATGACTTATACTGTATAGTTTCCTCGAATAAATACTTTTGTGATCCGAAGACGGCCCAGAGCAGGGGCCGAAACATGTCGTCAGTTTAAAATAACATCTAAAAAAAAACTTATTTGTGTTTTGACTCATTTAAAATCCTCTTCTTATTGAAGGGAATACAAGACAACAAAAAACAACCGTTTTTAACGACGATGTTTTAATCACAGCATGAATCCTATAGCCGAAAACGTTGCATATCTGCGAACACGAATTATGGGTGGACCCACAATATTGCAATTAAATCACGTGTGTGTTCATTTTAAATATCGACACGTTCCTAGCGCTGGGTGGGGGTGGGGGTGGGGGGTGGGAAGGGGACAAACTGTGACAAATCGCAGGGACAACTTTCCATGCGGCTGGCGAAACTTATCGATTTCATAACAAATTTAATTCGTAGCGGCGGCGGGAGGCGGTGGCGGCGTCGCGCGATGCTCATTTATTATTAGTGATTGCTCTGATTGCACGCGGGTACGCGAGCCCCGCGCGATATTTCACGTTGTGCCTTTCTGAACGGTGCGGCCATAACCGCAGCACAGGAAATTCGACAATGCGGCGTGACGCTGCTCAAATTCCATTGGCAAGTCTAACCACGCGTTCGTATTTGAAGTCCTGTTTCCACCTCATGGCAAGCACATCGGCTTTACATTACCAGCTTACTTGTGTTCGAATTTCGTCTTACACAATTCTTCTTCACTCTCGTTCTTATTTCTGTTACTTCTCTAAACCCTCATTATTTTTTTCTAACTTCAAACGCCACTAATAGTCTTAAATGATTCAGTTTTACCTGTTCCTTAGAAAATCACTGTAATTATCCTTCCTTTTTTCTCACCTTCCTCTCCTCATTATTCTCCCAGTTTTCATTCTCTTTCTTCTTCGCAACTTCATCTCTCCTTTATTCTATAAAATCCGCGGTAGCACAGTAGTTAAGGTGCTGTGCTACAAATCGGAAGGCCGCTGGTTCGATTCCAGATGGTGTCATTGGAATTTTTCATTGACATAATCCTTCCAATCGCACTATGGACCACCATCCTGGGCCATTGTCGCGTAATCTGGGAACCCTAACTTCCTGGAACCCTTTGGGCCACTCCAGGCCTGTAACGGGACTGATTTACCCTTTTATTTTTTCTATACAAACAGCACAACTTTCAAACTGCAACACTTGCTTTACAAGATATGAAGGCGTATGGGGACGGTGTAACGTTAGCTCCACTTATTGCAAACGGGGAGCCAGGTTTTGGCGAATGGTCTGTTGAATGTGTCCAGTTCTCAACTCCTGGAAAAAGAGCAGCCGGCACTACTAAGATACCTTGATCCTGTCTGGAATCAAATCTGTTCTGCAGCTCGAAGCGTAGCCGCAATACCGACTGAGGTATCACGGTTCCTTAGCACGATTTATAAACTCACATTCAGCAAGTGTCACGATGAAAAGCAGGTAAATATTTTACCGAGACATCAGGTAACCTTCAAGCAGAGTGATGGACGCGAATCACAAGACGACATTTCATCTCTCTTCACACGTTCCAAAATCGATGAAAGGCGAGCGGACGGTCCAGGAAAAAGCGAAAGTGATTATGTTGTACGTCAGTGGCCTTCCAACCTAACCAACTAACTAACTACACTACGTAACAAACTGTTCTTTTTAAAAGCGACGCTGCTCTGCACAGAACTGGACAACTAACTAACAAATCAACTTATTATTTAAGTTGTTAACTGAATAACAAACTGAATAACCAATTAATTACCAGGATTAATAACCAAAGTACACATCAGCTAAGCTAGTGATATACGAAATAACCAGTAAAAAACCCTAACCCTTAAGTATTTCAGTGTTATTAATAATGAGCCTGCAAATTAATTAAGCAAATATTTGAACTCTTAGCAAATTCAAATTGTTATAAAACCTACAGTCAAAATATGTTATATTTTTATGATGAACTCTTCTACCGAATCATTGTAGGTGTGGAAGGTTAGTGTTTCACCTGATCACACACATGAACACACACACACACACATTCTTCAGGATTTCCTTGGAAGAGGGATCGGTCCGTCTCAGGGACCTTTACCTGCACAACCCACAACGTTGACAAGAGAGAAACAGCCATGTCCGCGGCGAGATTCGAAACCGCATTCCCAAAAGCAAGCGGTCACAGGCATACGCATTAGACCGCGCGACCACAGGAGACCGGCCAAAATAATTTATTAACCTTTTAAAGCCTACCGGTCACGTGATGCACCTCCAGTTTAACATTCAACAACTGTACGCTCTGTCCACACTGTATTTATGTGTTTTGTATTTATCTGAGAACAAACAGCGACTTGTGCCACTTACAGCATAAACTGATTAGTTTTTATAACCGATATGAAAAGTGTTTACAGCGCGGTACGGACTGGGTCTTTAAATAAAGCTGTCTGTGCTGCGTCTGTAAAGGGTTAATCAAGTTGGTTTTTATCCTTCAACTATCACAATAATGCACGGTCCAATAGACATAAGAAATTTATACCTTATTTACAATTGATTTAATCATCAATCTGCATGAATTTAACATTTTAAAGCCTACTGGTCACGTGACGCACCACCAGTATAACATTCAACAACTGTACGCTCTGCCCACACTGTATTTATGTGTATTGTATTTATCTGAGAACAAACAGCGACTTGTGCCACTTACAGCATAAACTGATTGGTTTTTATAACCGAGATGAAAAGTGTTTAC
>Ga0131853_10021036_pt1 | contig 11844 bp, 14 predicted proteins | sample TergutLab28metaG_FD_92764 | JGI IMG/M metagenome (GOLD analysis project Ga0131853, IMG submission 92764) | Labiotermes labralis P1 segment gut microbial communities from Petit-Saut dam, French Guiana - Lab288 P1 (version 2) (version 2) | ecosystem: Host-associated > Arthropoda: Insects >...
GCCGGTTCAACATCGACGGGTGCAGTTCGTCGAAGCTGTCGAGCCCCATCGAGGCGATCATCTGCTTCGCGCTGGCGACGGTGGCCTTCTGGAAGCGGTAGACGCGGGCGGCCTTGTCGGGCACGTCGAGGGCGCGGGTGCGCGCCGGGTCCTGGGTGGCGACCCCGACGGGGCAGCGGTTGGTGTGGCATTTCTGCGCCTGGATGCATCCGACCGCGAACATCATCGCGCGCGCCGCGAGCGTGAAGTCCGCGCCCTGGATGATGCGCTTGACGACGTCGGCGCCGCTGGCGATCTTGCCGGACGCGCCGATCTTGATGCGGTCACGCAGGCCGGTGCCGACGAGGGCGTTGTGGACGGTCATCAGGCCCTCGGTGAGGGGCATGCCCATGTGGTCCTCGAACTCGACCGGCCCGGCCCCGGTGCCGCCCTCGGCGCCGTCGACGATGATGAAGTCCGGGGTGACGTTCCGTTCGAGCATCGCCTTGCAGATGGCCAGGAACTCGACGCGGGAGCCGACGCACAGCTTGAAGCCGACCGGCTTGCCACCCGAGAGAGTGCGCAGGCGGACGACGAAGTCGATCAGTTCGTCGGGCGTGCCGAACGCCCGGTGCACGGGCGGCGACGTCACCGTCTCGCCGATCGGGACGCCCCGGGCCTCGGCGATCTCCGCGGTCACCTTGGCGCCGGGCAGCACGCCGCCCATGCCGGGCTTGGCGCCCTGCGACAGCTTGATCGAGATGGCCTTGATCTGGTCGTCGGCCGCCTTGGTCGCGAACTGTTCGGGGTCGAAGTCGCCGGCGGGCGTCCGGCATCCGAAGTAGCCGGACGCGATCTCCCAGATGAGGTCGCCGCCGTGCTTGCGGTGGTAGCGGCTGATGGCGCCCTCGCCGGTGTCGTGCGCGAAGCCGCCGCGTGCGGCACCGGCGTTGAGCGCCTCGATCGCGTTGGCGGACAGCGCCCCGAAGCTCATCGCCGAGACGTTGAGCAGGGCGATGTCGTAGGGACGGGTGCAGTCCGGGCCGCCGAGGCGCACCTTCGGGGTGGACTCGGGTGCGGTGCGGGCCCGCAGCGAGTGCGTCATGAATTCGTAGCCGACGGCGTGGACGTCGCGTTCGGTGCCGAACGGTTCCTCGTCGATCGTCCCCTTCGCCCTCTCGTACACGAGATCTCGCGTCTCCCGGTCGAATGGTGTTCCGTCGGTGGAGGATTCGACGAAGTATTGCTGGATCTCGGGGCGGATGCCCTCGAGAAGGAATCGCGCGTGGCCGAGGACCGGGTAGTTGCGCAGGACGCTGTGTCGTCGCTGCGTCAGATCCCACGTGCCGAGCGCGGCCATCGCGACGAGCGGGACGGCGGCGACGAGCCACCATGGTGACACCGTCGGGACCGCGACCCCGGCGGCCAGAGCGAGCACCCAGAAGCAGACGACGATCGCGATGCGAGCCATGCGGCGATGGTATGCGGAGGCCTCGGGTCGTACCCTGTCGGCGTTGCGGTCCGGTGTGTCCACCGGCGCCGGTCGAACGAAGGGATGCCCACGAACATGAACTCGGATCCGATCACCGAGCTGGAGGCCGAATTGGTCGACATGTGGCGGCGCGGACGGATCCAGTCACGTGAGAGGGCCCGCGCGATCCACCCGAAACTCGACCCGGCTTGCTATCCGCTCCTGGCGATCCTCGCGGGCAAAGAGGCGGTTCCGATGTCGGCGCTCGTGGCCGAATTGGGTGTGGAGAAGTCGACGCTGACCCGGCAGATCGACGCCGTCGCCCGGCTGGGACTCGTGGAGCGTCGCCCCGATCCGCTGGATGCGCGGGCACGACTTGTGGCGCTGACCGAGCCCGGACGCGCTCAGCTCACCGACCTGCGCGAGTCCACGATCGCGCAGTGGCGGGAGCGGCTGTCGCGCTGGGATCCCGCCGATGTGCGTCAGTTGACGACGCTGCTGCGGAGGCTCGCGGACAGCACGAACTGATCGGATCCCTCCTCTGGAAACTGATAGTTGCGCGATGCAACTATCGAATCTATAGTTGTAGTACTCAACTAATCGGGAGGTTCTCATGGTCGCTGCGGACAGCGCGGAGGTGCTCATCGATCACCTGCGTGATCTGCTCCGGAGTGCCCGGGAGGTCTCGGCGGCACTCGCTCGCGAGTCCGACGGCGAGGCGCTCACCGAACCGATGGGGGCGCTGCTCGCGCACGTGGCCACCGGCCAGGGGCGACGGTGCAACGTCCTCGCGGATCGGATGCGTGTCACCCCCTCGACGTTGAGTCGGCACATCGCCCATGCGGAGGAACTCGGCTATCTGGACCGCGTTCCCGACCCCGTCGATCGCCGGGCCTCGCTGCCCGCGTTGACCGACGAGGGGGCCGCGGCTCTGCGTCGCCACAGGGCGCGGAAGAGGGAATGGCTGCTGGAAGCGATCGCGGACTGGACGGACGAGGAGGTGCAACAGCTCGTGAGTGGGCTGACGCACCTGCGTTCGTCGATAGAGGGCCAGGTCGCGGCGCACTGAAGTCGCACCCTCAATTCATTTTTTACGCAACTGTTTTCGGGGTCACCCGAAGAATTCGTGAGGTTTCTGCATGAGCACATCCGTCAGCCGGGCCACCGGCGCACCCGATCAGGCGGCGGACTCGCCGATGACCCACCCGCAGCGCATCCAGGCGCTGGTGGGTCTGCTGCTCGGCATGTTCGTCGCCTTCCTGTCGTCGACGATCGTCTCCAACGCGCTGCCGACGATCATCACCAGCCTGCACGGCACGCAGGACCAGTACACGTGGGTCGTGACGGCGACGCTGCTGGCGTCCACCGCGACCACCCCGATCTGGGGCAAGTTCTCCGACCTGGTCAGCAAGAAGCTGCTGGTGCAGCTGGCCCTGCTGATCTTCACCATCGGTTCGGTGATGGCCGGTCTGTCGCAGTCGGTGGGCATGCTCATCGCGTTCCGCGCCGTTCAGGGCCTCGGCCTCGGCGGCCTGCAGGCGCTGGTCGTCATCGTCATCGCGACGATGTTCAGCCCGCGTGAGCGTGGTCGCTACCAGGGCCCGATGGCCGGTGTCATGTCGATCGCGACCGTCGCCGGCCCGCTGATCGGCGGCGTCATCGTCGACACCAGCTGGCTCGGCTGGCGCTGGACGTTCTACGTCTGCGTCCCGCTCGCGATCATCGCGCTGCTCGTCATCCAGCGGACCCTCAACCTGCCGGTCGTGCGCAAGAACGTCAGCATCGACTACATGGGCGCGCTGCTCATCGCCTCCGGCGTCAGCACGCTGCTGATCTGGGTCACGTTGGCGGGCAAGAACTTCGATTGGGCATCCGGTACGTCGTTCGCGTTGGTCGGCCTCGGTGTCGTGCTGCTGCTCGGTGCGATCTTCGCCGAGACCAAGGCCAAGGATCCGATCATCCCGCTGCGCCTGTTCAAGCAGCGCACCACCGCGCTGGCGACCCTCGCCAGTGTCTCGGTCGGCGTCGCGCTGTTCGGCGCCTCGGTGTTCCTGGGCCAGTACTTCCAGATCGCGCGCGGCTACTCGCCGACCGTCGCGGGCCTGCTGACGCTGCCGATGGTCATCGGTTCGATGGTGTCGTCGGGTGTCTCGGGTGCGCTGATCACGAAGTTCGGCCGCTGGAAGGGCTTCCTCGTCGGTGGCGCGATCATGATGACCGCCGGATTCTTCCTGCTGTCGACGATCGACCATGAGACCAACATGGTGCTGCTCGGCAGCTTCCTGCTCGTGCTCGGTATCGGCATGGGCATGACGATGCAGAACCTGGTCCTGGCCGTGCAGAACACGGTCAGCCCGTCCGACCTGGGCTCGGCGAGCTCGGTGGTCTCGTTCTTCCGCTCGCTCGGTGGCGCGGCCGGCGTCTCCGTCCTGGGTGCGGTGCTGTCGAGCCACGTCGCGGATCTGACCGTCAAGGGCCTGACGGCGGTCGGTGTCGACATGAGCCACGCTGGTGGCTCGGGTGCGGGCCTGTCGAACCTGAAGGAACTGCCGGGTCCGATCGCGGACATCGTCCGCGGCGCCTACGGCGACGCGACCGCCCGGATCTTCCTGATCTCCGGCATCGTCTCGTTGATCAGCTTCGTGGCGATCGTGCTGATCAAGGAGGTGGCGCTGCGCACCTTCAGCGCGGACGAGGCGCGCCGCGCCGAGGCCGCGGGCGAGGACATCGACGCCGAACTGGCCGAGATCGTCCAGGGCGACCCGGTTCTCGTCGATCCGGTTCCCGCGGAGTCGTCGGACTCGACACGCAAGTAGCCAGGCTCTGATGAGCCGAGGACCGGGCACCGTCTGAGACGGTGCCCGGTCCTTCTGCTGTGCGGGCCTATTGTGGGCGCATGGGCAGCACCCGATGGCAGCGTGAACGATCCGCGTCCGATTCCCTCGCCTACATCGAGCGGTTCGCGCGGCTCGCGGCTGACGGGACGGACCTGCACGGCGAGGCTCGGGCGGTGGACGCGATGCTGCCGCGCGGGGCCCGCGTCCTCGACGCCGGTTGCGGCACCGGGCGCCTCGGGGCGGAACTGGCCCGACGCGGTCACCGCGTCACCGGTGTGGACCTGGATCCGGTGCTGGTGGCGGAGGCCCGCAAGCATCCGGAGCTGACGGTGCACGAGGCCGACCTGGCGACGCTCGACCTGCCGGGGGAGCGGTTCGACGCCGTCGTCGCGGCCGGCAACGTGATGATCTTCGTCGCCCGCGGAACCGAGCAGCAGGTGCTGGGGCGTCTCGCCGACCACCTGGTGCCGGGCGGCCTGTTCGTGACGGGTTTCGCCACCGACTACGACTACACCGTCGACGAGTTCGACGCCGACCTCGCCGCGGTCGGGTTGGTGCACGAGCACCGGTTCTCGACGTGGGACCTGCGGCCGTGGCACGACGCCGCGGGCTGGGCGGTCACGGTGGCGCGCAAGCCACTGGACTGACCGACGGGCCGGTTTCCCGGTTCGCGTCCGGCCGACCACCGCTCCCGAGCTGGGACGCCGTAGAATCCCTATACCGTGAGCCTTACCCTCGGAATCGTCGGACTTCCCAACGTCGGCAAGTCGACCCTTTTCAACGCGCTGACCAAGAACGACGTGCTCGCCGCGAACTACCCGTTCGCCACGATCGAGCCCAACGTCGGCCTGGTCGAGCTGCCGGATCCGCGGCTGAACAAGCTCGCCGAGATCTTCGGTTCCGAGCGCATCCTCCCGGCCACCGTGTCGTTCGTCGACATCGCCGGCATCGTCAAGGGCGCCTCCGAGGGCGCGGGCCTGGGCAACAAGTTCCTCGCCAACATCCGTGAGGCCGACGCCATCTGCCAGGTCGTCCGCGTGTTCGCCGACGACGACGTCGTGCACGTCGACGGCCGGGTCGATCCGGCGTCGGACATCGAGGTCATCGAGACCGAGCTGGTGATCGCCGACATGCAGTCCCTCGAGAAGGCGCTGCCGCGGCTCGAGAAGGAAGCGAAGAAGAACAAGGACCTCAAGCCCCAGCACGAGGAGGCGCTGAAGGCGCAGGAGATCCTCAACGAGGGCAAGACCCTGTTCAGCGCCAAGGACAAGCTGGACTTCGCGCTGCTGCGCGAGCTGCACCTGCTCACCACCAAGCCGTTCCTGTACGTGTTCAACGCCGACGAAACGGTGCTCACCGACGAGGCCAAGGTCGCGGAGCTGCGCGACTCGGTCGCCCCGGCCGACGCCGTGTTCCTCGACGCCAAGGTGGAGCACGAGCTGCTCGAGCTCGACGAGGACGACCGCCAGGAGATGCTCGACTCCATCGGCCAGTCCGAGCCCGGCCTGCACGCCCTCGCGCGCACCGGCTTCCACACCCTCGGCCTGCAGACCTACCTGACGGCCGGCCCGAAGGAAGCCCGCGCCTGGACGATCCACAAGGGCGACACCGCCCCCCAGGCCGCCGGCGTCATCCACACCGACTTCGAGCGCGGCTTCATCAAGGCCGAAATCGTCTCCTTCGACGACCTTGCCGAGGCCGGTTCCATGAACGCCGCCAAGGCCGCCGGCAAGGTGCGCATGGAGGGCAAGGACTACATCATGCAAGACGGCGATGTCGTAGAGTTCCGCTTCAACGTCTAGAGGTCCTGGTCAGGGGCTTGATTGCCCGCCTCGGTGCGCAGTGAGTACGCAGTAGATTTCGTGGACGTCCGGAATAGATCGTCGGCCGCCTTGCGTGTGCGGTCGTTGGCGTCCGGCCAGAGATGCGAGTATTTCGAGAGGGTGACCGTCGCGGAGTGGTGTCCGAGGGCGCGCTGCACGGTCACCACATCGCACCCGGCGGCGATTAGTCCCGAGGCGTAGAAGTGTCGAAGGTCGTGCAGCTTAAGTGTCTCCACGCCGGCGGACTCTCGCGTCTTGCGCCACCTGTAGCCGACTGAGTTTTGATGCCACGGGTGACCGTTCTCGCCGGGGAACAGCCAGGCGGTCGGGGCTCCGCCAATGAACACGCGAATGTGTTCGGCGAGTATCTCGAGTAGTCCGTCGGGCGCGAGTCGGGCGCGGGCACCGTCCGTTCGCTGCCGTACCTTCGGTGCCCTTAGCTCGACCTCGCCCCCGTTGGCTCGCTACACCTGGCGCTGCACCTTGATCTCGCGGTGCAGGAAGTCGATGCCGCCGACCTGGATCGCCGCGGCATCACCGAGACGCACGCCCCCGAACGCAGCGAGGCCCACGAACGCCTTGAAGTCGTCATCTGCGCAGCGGAGTAGTTCACCTACCTGCTCGGGCGTCGGGATGACCATCGCGGCCTCGGCCCGACGACGACGGGGGACTGTGATGCTCTCGGTCGGGTCCTCGGCGAGTATCGTGTCGCGCTTCGCCGCGCGCAGGACTGAGCGCAACTTCTGAAACCGCGTCTTGATGGTGCCCGGCTGCAGGGGCTTGTCCCGCATCTCCTTGACCCATGTCTCGATAACTCCAAGCAGGTTCGCGAACGGCAAGTCGCCGAGATCTCCCGGTCGCTGAAGGTCCTCTCCCGGGATCTCGACTGTGTCGTCATCATCGCCTGCTAGCTCAACCGCGGACCCGCCAACCAGGACCGCAAACCGGCACTACCTGATCTCCGCGAGTCCGGGGCGATCAGGTAGGACGCCGACGTCGTAATCCTGCTCCACCACGAACAGATGAACGGCGAACGCACCGGCATGGTCGAACTCGTCCTCGCTAAGAACCGCACCGGCAAGCTCGGGGGAGTCCTCGTCGAATGGCGTTGCTACCAAGCCAGATTCACGTCATCCGCCCGCAAGACCCCGTTCTTGGAGGAGTGAGCGATGAATGCGACAAATCTGACGTCATCCACAAACATGCCAACATCTGTGAGCGAACGTGTGAATCGAAACCGAGTAGTCGGCCGCGACAACATCGGCAGCACCCGCCGGGTAGCCGACTTCGCGCACCGGCAGACCGCCGAGACCTTCATTCGGATCCAAAACCGCACCTACGCGGAGCATCTGACGTTCGAGATCAGAGAGAGAGCGGTGACCAGCCGTGAGCTACTTGCCGGCGCTGATCAGCAGTGCCCCGATGACGCCGACGATCACGAATCCGACAGCGACAGTCAGCGTCCAATCCCCGAACACCCACATCAGGAACAGCAGCGTGACAAGTGTGCCCGCAGCGCCCAGTACCAACATGATGATGCCGACAACCAGCATGAGATCTCGACTCAAAGCTCCCCCTGAACACCATATTCCAGACAGTGATCGCGACATGAGGGTAGCCCGACGCATCGCCGATTCCCCGGACGAGGTGACACATGACTAACCAGTTCTTCATCACCCGCGCTGAGGAAGCGCTCGCGTCGCTGCTGCGCGAGATCCCGGGCCTGGTCGAAGATCTCGCGATTACGCTGACGCGACAGGACTGCTTGAGCGCGGGCGGTAATCGGGTAGCCGTCGGCAGCGACGAGCAGCCGCTACCCATCAACGCGATCGCGTCGGAGGCGCACGACTTTCTCCGATCCACGGTTGCGTCATGGGTCAGGCATGTGTGCGAGTACCGCGCGATGGAATGGCAGCCGATCGAGTGGGCGTCACCCAATGTGTGCACGTGGGACTTCATCGGACCGCTTCGCGAGCGGGAATGGCGACTGCCGTGCGTGGTGCCCGAGCCGTCGACAACAGAACTCGCCAGCTGGCTCGCCCACCACGTCACCAGTCTCGCGATGACCGAGGGATGTGAGGAGGCCTACGGCGATATCGACTACGCCATGAGTCAATGTCGAATCGCCTGCGACCGACCGCGAGATCCAAGTTGGATGGCCGCCAGCGTCGAGCTGGCCGCAGCAACTCGCCTCAATGCGCGCGGGATCGAGGCACTCGCACGAGAGATGGGAGGCGCGACTGGAAAGGGGTCACGCGGGAGCGCGTGTGCACCTTGCATCGCGCCGGCAAGATCGCCCCGGTCGCGGTCGATGAGGGTGGCGATGAGCAGCTCCTATTTGAAGCCGGGGATGTGCTGGTCGCACACTTGTCGCACCCCATCAGGCGAAGGAGAACGGCATGAGTGAGATCGTGGAGTTCCTGCGGGCACGCCTCGACGAGGACGAACAGGTAGCTCGGGCTGCCCTGGGCCGTGCCGCATTCTTCGGCAACACCGGTGAGTGGATCGCAGATCAGGTCCGGGACCCGAACGGGCCAATCCCACTCATATTCGCCCTCTCCGGCGCTGGTGCTCGCACCCAGGTGGCCGACCTCTCTCATGCCCACGATCCCGACGAGAGGGGAACACACATCGCCCGCCATGATCCGGCTCGGGTGCTGCGGGAGGTCGAGGCTAAGCGGCGCATCATTGAGCGCTACGAGGCCGACCGCGCGGACTTCCAGCGTCACGACGGATACCAGAGGAACGCCGCGATGAGTGCGGCTCGGATGGAAATCTCCGAGCAGGCGCTCCGAGCTCTGGCCGCTGCCTACTCGGATCACTCTGAGTACCAACCGCACTGGAAGCCGTAGCTCCACCAGCCGTGTTAAGCTGACGCCGCAAGGCGCGAGAGGTGAACCCACCGGATCGCGTCTTCGGTGTATTTGGGGGAAGATCCTGGATCGCCTTCCCCTGTAGTCCAGCGGCCCAAGGCGCCGCGTTCGTACGGTGCGAGTCCGGCCAGCGATGGCAAGCAGCCCCGGCGCTCTAACGCTGGTTCGAATCCAGCCAGGGGAACATGGGCCGTCCTGCCCGGCACGTATGAAGGTGCCTATGGCCGCCATTCCGGGGCGTCGTCCCGGAGCCATCTTCCGGGACAACAACAGCCGCTGCTGCCTCTGGCGCACGGCCCCGCCGCCATAGCGGCATGTCGCGGACCAGCCCCGCGAGCAGCTCGCCAGCGCCCGGGGCCCGCGCCCGCCCACCTCCACCGGTGGGCGGGCGCACACAGTCTTCCGCCCGCGTCAACGTCGCCGGCCATTCACGCCAGCCCGCACGGCACCGTGAACCCGGAATCGAAAGCACACCCGCGCACCACCTCCAACCGGTGCGCGCCCGCCGTGTGGAGGCGGTTGTGCAGCTACGCAGGGCGGACTCAACGTCCCGGGAGGATGCAATCGAAGCGGTGTCCACTGATGGCTCGCAGCCGTAACCGCGTCTGCCGGATCCCTGGCTGCCCCGCCATCCAAGCTGACTCACTCTGCGACGCCCACAAGAGGGAACGGGATAGACACCAGAGGCGGACCACTCCCACCAAGGTCACCCGTGACTGGGCAGAGCGACAGAGGCGAGCCAGCGCGGTAGTCAACCACAAGGCAGCCCACGGCAACTGGTGCCCAGGCATCGGGGTTCCGGTGCCCCCTGGGGGAGGTGGGTGGTCCGCCCAGGTAGGTGTCCCCGGCGGCGGGTCAGAATCGGTCGGTCTGGCGGGAGTTGCAGGACCGGCAGGTGACCATGAGTTCGCCGCTGGGGTCGCCGCCTCTGGCGATCGGGACCACATGGTTGGCGGTGAGGTCATTACTCTCATGCGCTCTCCGCGCGGTTTTGCGCCCTCCCCCGCGGCGGCGCGCGCATGCCGTGTCGAGGGGCAGAACTTCCGGAGATCGCTGCTGCCGGCGCACTGCTGGCGGTCCGTCTGAGGTGGCGATCTCGGCGCCACGAATCAATTACCGCAACGCGCATGCACCGAACACCTCGTACCAGCTGGGTGACATCGTGGACTGGAACGGGGAGCGGCGCATTTGCGCATCGGCGCATACATCCGTCGCTGACCCGAATGTGATCAACAGCTACTTCATTCACACCGGAATCCTCGGCCTCACTGAACGCGGCGTGTGGGCCGCATCGACTGCGAATGCGGTGGGTGATGTGGTGACCGCATCGTATGCCCGCTGGTACTGCGAAGAATTCGCACATGTCGACAGCGTCGTTCAGTGAATCGAACTGGATCCATCTCGGCCTGTATGCGGTCGCCGCAACGTCCGACCCGGGCGTCTGTGGGTGAAGATCTGATGACGATCGAGTACATCGCCTCGGTCACCTCGACCACGACGTCGACAGTGCTGTCGACGTCGTCACTGCCCACGACCACGCAGGATGGCGACTTCCTCGTCTGGATCGTCCAGGCATGGTCCGCGACGATCGCCTCTGAGCCGTCGGGCTACGGGTTCCTCAGCTCCACCGGCGGAAGCAGCTCGATGCACGCGTACAGGCGGTTCGTCAGCGGATCCAGCCTGCCGACGGTCCAGTTCTCGGCGGCCGGTAGCCACATCGCTGCGCTGCATGCATTCCGTGGCATCGACACGAACACCCCCGTCGACGGGGCCTCCCCAAACTCCGTCACGGCCACAAGCACCGTCCACACCCTCGGGTCCACGACAATCTCCCGCGACGGGTGCATGACGCTGTGCTCGGTGGCGACAGGCGTGAGCACCTCCGGTTACAGCTACACCTGGGATGCACCCGCCACCAAGCGCGTCGATATGCGCTCGAGTGCCGGATACCGGTACCTGTCCACCGCCACAACTGAACACCCGACCGCTGGACAGACAGGGGCTGCGACGGCCCGGTTTCCGGTCAGTCTGTACAACTTCCAAATCCGGCTGGTCCTCAACCCGAAATCCACCTCGCGCCTGTATCTCGGCTCCACGCCTGTGCCGCTGATGCTCGGCAACACCGAAGTCGAGATCATGGGACCGTGATCACGAAAGCCCCCCAACCATCCAGCGGTTGGGGGGCTTTCGTTGTTTAGGAGGTGGGGCGACGGTGGGATGTGTGCTCAACCCTGGAAGATGTCGCCCCACCAGCGCCGCTTCGCGGTCGGGGTGCGATGCGGCGCACCGCCCAGGGTCCCCCTCCTGAACACCTTGGGCGGCAGCTCTAAATCGCGGCGAGGCCTTCCAGCCTCACCGGATATCGGCTAGGAGCCGAACGACCCGGTGCTCAGCGACCTGAGCGACCCGGTGTTCAGCGAGCCGAGTGAACCGAGGGAGCCGGTGCCCGGGTCGGTGCCCTCGTCGGTGCCCGGGTCGGTGCCATGACCGTTGCCGTGGCCGTTGCCGTGGCCCTTGTTGATATCCGGCTGGGCAGTCGACTGCCCGCCATCTTGCTACGGAGCGGCGTTCGCCTGGGTGATGCCGAACCCGCCAATGACGAGCGTGGCAGCAGCAGCGATTCCGATGAGCGGCTTACGAATGGAACTAGTCACAGTGAAGAACCTTCCATGTACGTGTGAGCGAAGCCGTAGTATGTATGAACCAGTCATTCGTTGCAACTAGGAAACATGCAACTTCTAGTCACACTCATACATAGGATTGAACCGGCGTTGTCCCGTACGATTCAGCGCATGGGAAGGGCCGCCAGCGAGATAGATAGGTGGTTCCGCGAGTTGTTCGCAGCAGAGATCCGGGCCGAA
>Ga0131853_10021037_pt1 | contig 11844 bp, 8 predicted proteins | sample TergutLab28metaG_FD_92764 | JGI IMG/M metagenome (GOLD analysis project Ga0131853, IMG submission 92764) | Labiotermes labralis P1 segment gut microbial communities from Petit-Saut dam, French Guiana - Lab288 P1 (version 2) (version 2) | ecosystem: Host-associated > Arthropoda: Insects >...
ATCCGCTATACTAGTACCGTGTAAAATTACATATCATATAATATCAGAAAAAATTAGGGAGCTTAAATCCAAATGGATTCCTTTGTTATTGCCAATTTAATATCAATTGCAGCATTGTTTGTTTTATTGTTACTAGGCACGTATTTTAGCGCAACAGAAATGGCGTTTGCGTCTATTAATCGTGCAAAGCTTAAAAATATAGCAGAAAGCGGCGGAAAACGTGGCAAACGAGCCGCCCAAGTTTCCGACTTGTATGAAAACCGCTTCGATGAAGTTATTTCCACTTTACTTATAGGCAATAATATCGTTGCCATTGCAGCCGCCACTGTGTCTGTCGCGCTTTTTGTACGCCTTATCGGTGAGTGGGGATATTTATTTTCCACCATTGTAATTTCTGCCATTGTTATTGTATTAACCGACATTTTCCCCAAAAGCCTGTCTAAGCAAAACCCGGAAAAGGTTATTATTTTCAGCGTACCATTTTTGCGGTTACTTATGATAATTTTAAAGCCGATAAACAAAGGCATTGTTAAAATGAACGGCGCACTTAGTGCCAATTTTACAAAAAACGAAGAAGAAAAATCGGCAGAAGAAGAACAAGCCGAAATAGAGCAGGAACTTATTTTTATGGTGGAAGAAGCAGAAAAAGATGGCTCTATGAACGAAGAAGATTCCATGCTAATAACCAACGCCATAGAATTCCACGACCTTAGCGCATGGGACATAATTACCCCCCGTGTGGAAATTGTAAGCATTCCTATCACTGCCGACAAAGAATATATTTCGCAACAATTTTTGGACAGCGGATATTCCCGTTTGCCTGTTTACGAGGATTCTTTGGACAATATAAAGGGAGTTATCCATATACGGGACTTCTTGCGCTACTTGGCAACCGATTCTACTGAGCTTGGCGATATAATAACCCCTGCCGTGTTTACAGTAACCAGTGCAAGGGTTAAAGAACTGCTAAAGCTTATGAAAGAAGAAAAAAGCCACCTTGCTATTGTTACCGATGAATACGGCGGCACAGAGGGCATTATAACCATGGACGATATCCTGGAGCGGCTTGTGGGCGACATTTGGGATGAACACGACGAAGTTGTGGAAGAGTTTAAAGAAGTTGGCAACAACAAACATAAAATCTTGTGTACTGCTTATGTAAATGACATGTTTGAATATTTTGATGTAAAGGGCGAGTCTGAATCCAACACGGTTGGCGGCTGGATAATGGATATGCTAAGACGCATACCGGAAAAAGGCGACTCGTTTACATTTGAGAATTTGCTGGTTAGGGTGACAAAAGTTGACCAACGTCGGGCAGTAGAATGTGTTATTGAGGTTTTGGAAGAAGAAGAGGAAACCGACTTAACTTCAAGTTAAGTTTTACAAAATAAAAAAGCCCTGCATATTGCAGGGCTTTTTTTAAGAACGAATTTGGTTACCAATTGGACATATCCATACGCTGCCACGGCAAATAAGTGCAATGCCGTCTTTGAGTTCTGCTGTGCAAATAACTCTGTCCGGGGCATTATGCCGCACATTTTCGGAGTAAATTTGCGGGTTTTGCAAACTGCCACAGGCGGCAACATCAAATTCCCACGTGCGTGTAATGGCATCATCCACGGCTAGAAATTTGCCGCCCGGGGTGGCGGGTTTGAGCATGAGCGAACGCCCGATATCTCTTGTTGCGGCAATGGCAGTTTTGCCATCCGGCAGCATATAGTAGCCTTCCAACGGCTTTAACGTGTCGGGTATGAATGTGTCGGGCGTCCATGCATGGGCAGGGTGGTATATCGTTTCGGGTGAAAGCCCTTCTTTTGCAACCGGCTCGATAACCTGCATTGTATTGTAAGGGTTGTCAGGGTTTAGCGTGTACACCTTTGCCCCACGAGGCCCGAACCACTGATAATATGGGTGATAACCTTCCCGCCGTGGAGCGGGTTTGCCGGGCGTGCGCAAGTCATAAACATCGGCGACTATTACCAAATTATCCTGCGAATCAAAAACGGCACACATCGGACGCCAAAACAGGTCGCACAATAACTCCAGCCGTTTTTCACCGGCAAGGTAGCGATATATACGCTTGTGAACATGATCGCAGAAAACCAAATTGCCTTTGCTGTCCACCGCTGCGCCCGAGCCAAAACCTAAACCGTCTATAATTTTTGTGAAAGTATTCGGCTCGGCATTCTTTTGCTCATTACCTTTTACAAAAATAGACGTAACTTCCCAAGGCGAAAATGTTAGGTTTTTAACCGGGTCATAAATTAAATTATCGAATGTGTACTGCATTTGCGTGTAGTTATGCGCATTTGCGAACTCGATATTTTGGCAATTCCACAATTGTATCGCATGGGGGTACGGGCGATGCACATACACCGTGCGGAACAGCCACAGGTTGGCAAACAATATATTTTTGCAGTTTGTCATTTCTATCGGTAACGCTTCCAAGCCTTCGGCTTTTTCTTCTTCCGTTTGCAAGGCGTGGAACTCCCAGTTTTGTACGTTGCGCATTTTAAGCTCGTGCCGCACGTGATGTTCTAAACTTGTGCAATAAATTTTGCCCGGTGTACTTGTGTTTGTAATGGTAATGCCGCTTTCTGCATACGGGCTTGCAGACCACACATTTTTGAAAATACCGCCGCCGCCGTCAGTAATCCACAGGCTGGCGTACTGGTAGTCCCATTCTCTGTCGGCTATGCCGTCCGCCGTGCGGCTGGCGTTATAGATAGTAAACCAAGCATTGCTGCCATCTTTGGGCAGCTTACCATGCCCGCCTACAAATTTTACATCGTTTAAGTAGCTTTCGGCATTGGCAAGCCATTTAATGCCTACGGCACGGGGGTTTTTGCCCGCTGTATCTATGCCAAGGCAGTAGATTAGGTTAAAACCCGCCGACGTTTCCAAAAGCGGTAGCGGCGTACCAAACCCGGCAAATGCAGGCGTGTCATCCGCAAGGATAATTTGCGTAGAAATAGGACTCATACCAATAAACTGTGTGCCTTCTGCCATCTTTATGATGTCGCTTGCAAGATACCATCCTTCCGGGAAGAAAACAGCCTTGCCCGATGCGGCGGCTTTACGCAAAGCCTCTGTATCGTCCGTTTCGCCATCGCCTACTGCGCCGAAGGTTTTGACGCTTACCCACTCGCTCATATGCGGCAATGCGGGAATATCGCCTTTGGCAAAAACAGACAGCCACTCGGTAAGCGGTTCTGCTTCCAAAATAGTAGCAATTTCTGCATCTGCCGCCATGTCTGGTGCCATTGCGCCATGTATATAGCGGTTAACTTTGTACATATCGCCGGAAACGGTTATTTTTTTGCCGCTTTCACGCATTTCCGCTAAAACAGGAACGTTACGGCAATATATTCTGCGCATGTTTACGGACATAAAGCTATTGTTTTCTAAATCGAAAACAACCGCTGTTTTTACGTTTTCAAAAACGCTGTCTTCCATGTAAATTTTTTCCCAATAGTCTGTGCCAAACGGAATCAAACCGTACGGCGTGTCTTTTACGGTTATGCGGAACATGGTCATACCTGTGGTGCGGCTGGCGATGGCGGCTTTTTTCTGCCCTATAAACGAAGAATCCATTAGCACAAACGGCCAGCTTGGCGACGTTTGCCTGCATAAGATGCCGTACTGCCCGCCATAAACGTTTAAATTTTCCATTTCGTTGCCCACTTCGTACAAAGCAGAAAGCCCGTCGCCAAGATGGAAATCTACATGGCTTACAAATGCATTTTGCGCAAAATGCGCACGGATGCACACAGCCATGGGGTTGCCGCTTTCTATGCGGAAGTCTACGTTTGCCATTGCGCTGTAAAATGTGCCGGCAGTGGCATCCATAGGTGGTTGCTCGTCTGTAGGGCGGTTGCTTGTAAACCAAAACATAGTGACCGCATTTGGGTAACCCGGCGAATTGTAATGCCCACGGTCGACACCTTGTCCGCTGCCGTCAAAACCCGGCGTGTTGGCAGGCAACACAAAAACAGGACGGGTTGCCCCAAAGCCGATAAGCCGCACCGAGCGGGGAATGTAAATGGTTTTAGTAATGGGGTAAGTCCCCTCGGCGATATACAAAACGCCGTAGGTGCGTTCGTCTATCACCCTATAAATCATGGCTTGCAATGCATCGGATGCATCGTTATCGGCAAAGCTGCCGGGTGTGAAAACAAGGGCGTTTTCGTCCGGGAAAGGTAATGTATAAACAGATTTAGACATTAAGATTAGCCTCCGTTAAATCAACTTTTTCAAAACCGAAGCCTTCCCACTTGGCTTGTAATCCAACTTTGCCATAGTGGTGCGCATCCGGGTCAAAATATTCGAGTCTATTTTCGCCGTGTTTAATTTCTATATAGTTGCCGATAACATCGATGGTAACCCGCACCGTATCCCGCACGGTATTGTTAAATGTTAGGCAGGCAAGTTCTTTTTCGCCGTAGTCGCAACGCAGCAGACATATGCCGTTTGCATCCACCCGCACTTCGTAGCCCCAAAACGGCGGCATCGCTTGGTCGGGATACCACGATTCTTTTGTGGCACGTAACAGGATTGATGCCGAACCGTTTGTGTTGCGGTCTATGTTTATGGTTGCGTCAACGCCGTAATTAACCCAGCCGTCTTTGCCTATGAATGCATAGCCGTTATTTTCTGCACAGGTGTAGCCCCACGTTTTGCCTAACATACTTTCTTGTCTTTTGTGTCCGAGCACATTTGCGTCACACGCCAAGCGTCCATCTTTTACAAGGGCTAAACTGCTCGGCACTTGTGCGAATGGAATTATTGTAATTTCGTCCAGCAGCCGAATATTTTGCCCTTCTATAACAAGCGTATTTTCGCCGGCTTCGAGGTTGACACGTGCTGCCTGCATCATTTGCATTTCACCAACTACGGGCGAAGACATGAGGGGACGGCCATTTACGATTGTAACAATATCTTCATCTGTTGTAGACATAACACGCAAGAACACTTGATACTCGCCTGCTTCTTTTACATTAAGGCGATAGGTTAACTTGCCGTTAATAACGGCAGACTTTGCAGGCAAACCATTTTCGATATGGTCTTCGGTTTCGCCGATATCGCCATGCACTGCCAAAAACCTGCCCGGCACATTGTGCGGCACTTTTGCATCGGCAGAACCTTCCGCTACATGCGAGAAGCCAACAAAGCCCGGTAATTCTCCTGCTTCGCTGTAGATACCGATGCCTTCGCAAGGTGTATTTTCGCTTATGTCTTCGTACACAAGCATACCGTCTATCCACACCAGCAGATATCTTTTGCCCTGGGCAATACGCACGGTTTGGTTGTAGTCGGTTGGCTCTAGCTCGACATCTATATCGCCGGCTTTTACGTATGCCGCTTTGCCTTTTGGGTTAATGTTCAGCTCGGCAGTAAATTCTACGCCCGCAGGCGGTGTGAACAAGTAAGTTTTGCCATCTACCTCCTGTTTTTGCAACCCTTCCCCGCCACGTGACATAAACGCAGGCATTGCAGGGGCTTGCTGCTGCCACCAACAAGCGTTGGTGTACATTCTGCCGCCGTCAAAAAACAGACGGTCGATATTTAAACTGCGATATCGTGGCTGGGCAATAAAATCGAACGAGTGGTAAGCGATGAAGTAGCTGTCCATATCGGGTCCAAGCACGGTGGAGCTATGCCCCAATGCATGGAATTCATCCCCTACTTCCAGCAGCAAGGTCGGGCGGCGGGGCGTGATGTATTCGCCTTTTACGCCTTCTGCCGACACAGCGTAATCGATACGGTAGCCACGGCTCAGCAAATGGTTGCCGCAGAAAGTGAGAAAATACAGCCCATCCCGTTTTATTATCATTGGGCCTTCTGTCCAGTGGTTCATGTGCGACTGCGGTATCCTTGTGCCGGCAGCAACAGGTGCGTTAGGCAATTCTACATCGTGAATTTCGATACCTTGATGCCCGGCACGTAAAAAATACACGCTGCCGTCGTCGTCTTGGTAAAGGCTGCCGTCTATTAACAGTCCAAAATTTTCTGTAGCCAGTTCGAACGGACCGGTTGGCGAATCGGATACAAGCAAATAATGCCCGCTGCCTTTGGGCGAAGTAACCATATAAAATTTGCCCTTGATGTACGCAACTTCCGGTGCATATGCGCCGTCAATTTCCGGCAGGTTACATACACTGCCTGCATAAGTCCAGTCTACTAAGTTTTCACTTGTCCAGCATTTGATTTCCATCCTGTGGCTGGAGCAATACAGATAATACATGCCATCGTACCGCATGATAAACGGGTCGCCCAGTTGGTTGCCGTCCCATTGGTCTGTTAGGCTAAATGGGTTTTTGTAAGTTGCCATTTAAAATCCTCCTTATTTAAACTCGGCACTATCATTAATGCCGCAATACCTCTGCTCGTCAGGTCGTCAAATGCTTCCACAAAATCATCCCCTTGATACGGGGATATAAAAATAAAAACTTCTTCCCGATTAATAATTTCCTGCACGTGGTCTGCCATTGGCGCACGTTGGTAACCCAGGCTCACCCGTGCCAGGCATTCGAATATTTTGTACAAATGCCCGTCGCTTGTGCCGCCGCCTACGCCCATTGGCGTTGCAGTGACGCAATCTCTGCCGTTGGTTACAAAACTAATGCTTGCGCCCTGTTGGATAAGCCGCTGCGCCAAAGTTGCCGTAAGGCGAATGCTTTGCTCGTATATTTCCGGGTCTTGCCAAGGACCTAGGCTATCAAGGTTTAGCACCAGCATAAGCTTTTGCGAAACGGTGGGCGCATGAACATTTACCATCAGTGTTTGCGCTATGGCAGATGCTTTAAAATTTATACTTTTTAGTGCATCTGTTGGCTGATAGTCCCGTATGCCTCTAAATTCGAACGGGTCGGGGTCTATTATTTTTTGGCTCATTAATGCGGAGTCCAGTTGCTTAAACATGAAGTCAAGTTCATCATCTATATCCAAAATTTTGGGGAATACCGTAAGCTCGCTTTTAAGCAGCATGTTTTTATCAAATTGCTGAATATGCAGTAAGTCGTTTGCTCTTATTGCCGCCTCTCGTAAATTGTACACGCCACGCTTTTTGCAAATAAAATTATGCTTTTTGCGTATTGCGGTGTATATCATTAAGGCGTAAAGACTGCTGCCCTTGCCTTCCGGGGAAATTGGCTTGCCCTGGCGGTCTATAAATGTAAATTCTGCCGGAACGAAGATGCGTGTATTTACCCATGGCAACGGCAGAAATTTTTTATTGGCAAGTTCTTGCTTTATATGCAAAACATCGCCCTCGTAGGCTTCTTTTGCAGAAAAACGCACTTTAAAAGAAAGCCCCCTGTCCCACAAATGTTTGTAAGCAAGTGCTTGCAACGCCAGCATAAGCAATACAAAAATGCCAAGAAGGATTACAGGCATAGCTTATGCACCTTTCCAATTTTCCGTTGGCGGCTTAACTGCGGCGGCGATTTCTTCCAAAACGGATGCTATGGCGGATTTTCTGTTTTTTATGCCGCCTTTAAGCGCAATACGGTGCGCAAATACATATGGAAGCAGCAGCAAAATATCTTGCGGCTTTACAAACTCGCCGCCTTCTATTGCCGTGTATGCCTGCGCCAAGCGTGCAAGCGAAATGACACCACGGGTGCTTATGCCAAGTGCTACAGATTCATGTTCACGGGTAGCTTCTGCAAGTTGTACCATGTAGGCGTATACATCGTCAGCGATAAATACTTCCCTTGCAGCGGCAGAAAGCCCAGTAAAATCTTCTTTGCTGCAAACGGGCAATAGTTTTTCAAGCGGTGTGCCTGTGACGGCATTTTTTATAATGTTTACGCTTTCATCCGTTTGCGGATAGCCAAGGTTTAGCTGCACAAGAAACCTGTCCAGCTGCGCTTCGGGCAGCGGGAAAGTACCCTGCGTTTCTATCGGGTTTTGCGTTGCGATTACAAAGTATGGCGAATCCAGCTTATATGTCGTGCCATCCACGGAAATTTGCCGCTCTTCCATAGATTCCAAAAGCCCAGATTGCGTGCGGGGTGTTGCACGGTTAATTTCGTCTGCAAGCACAATATTTGCGTGCAAGCTACCCTTGCGGAATGTGAAGTCTCCCGTTTTTGGGCTGTAGAAGTTAATGCCCGTAAGCTCCGACGGCAGCAAGTCGGGCGTGAATTGTATGCGAGAAAAGTCCACATCAAAGGAGCGTGCAAGTGCTTTTGCAAGCATGGTTTTGCCTGTGCCGGGTACGTCTTCCAACAGCACATGCCCGCCTGCCAAAAAAGCAGAAAGCACGAGTTTTATCTCTGTTGTTTTGCCCAGTATTACCTTTTCAATATTGTTTATCACTGCGTCCATTTTTGTTTTTACATTTGTCATCTTCCATACCTCACATTTTCGTATTTTGCGGTTAGTTCGCTTATGTCTTCTACTGCACCAATTTTGTTTTCTATAATGTCGGTTGTGTCGGTTTTAGCAATGTTTACACCGTTTTTAATGTAGCGGTTTACCTTTTTTGCATACGCACGCCGGATAGGGTGACGGTATTTGGGTTTGAAGCGTGGGAGCATATTTATAATGTCGCCTACGATGTTTTTTTCTAAGGCTATAACTGTATCAACCAGTGCTTCTTCTTGCTTTTGCTTGCGCTTTTTATTGAATTTTTTGTAAAACCATGTTGTTAAGGAAACTACTACAATAATTACAATGATTACCCCAACAATTGCACTAAATTGATTAAGTTGTTCGAATAACGCTTGGTCATCGTGCTCAATATGCCGAAATTCCTCTGTGACTTGTTCAACAAAATAGTTTAGGTTCGCACCTTCGGGGATTTCTTGCATGTGTCCCTCAGTATTACGAGCCTGGAATCTCGCCATATTTGATACTGTGGTTTGCCCAACATCGGAGACGAAAACACCTAACATACCAACCAAAACCGTTATCCACCGCCATAATCCCGCACCAAACAACAGTAGCATTGCCACGACAAATGTTGCAATGGTAAATACCGCAATCAATTTATTATTGGCGGCTAACACTTTATTAGAAGGGTCGGCATAACCATTTATTTTGGATAAAATATTTAAGCGATAATCCACATTATCCATATGGCAATATGTGACATTCAAAATTTGCGCCGCAATAAAAATTACAACCATCTGCATTTGCATCTGTGCAGGGCCTGCTTGCGCAAATGTTAAGAGCAAAAACATCCCCACCATAACAATAGTAGAAATTGCTGCAAATATCCGACCCAGGTTAATTTCTTCCCTCGTTTTTAACCAGCCCGATATCGCTCCTATCACCCCTAAATACAGCCACACAAACCAATTAGAATATCTGTCACCTATCAAAAACCCGGCGATAACAATAATTAAAATATGTAAAACTATAAACGGCACAAGCCGCTGTACCTTTTTTCGCACAGCGTACATCAATAAAAAAGGCACAACAAGAACCCACAATAATGGTTCTGCTGCGCCATAGGCAATAAAATATAGAACGCTAACTGCCGAAATAGGAAGCGTAAATACAGCCAGGTTGGATAATAATTCTTTTACAGTGTTTCTGTTTAAATGCATAAGAACACCACCAATTTAAGGATATGTTACCTATGCTAAAAAGTCAACTACAGTAAGCCTTTATCGCATCTCGCAAAAATTCTGTACATCTCGGTGCAATTTTATCGAAATTAACCCTAAAACGCTCATCGGCAATATACATTTCCGCAAGTCCCATATGATATTCTTTGCTGTAGTTCGGATAAAAAACGCACAGCCATTGCTTGTGCAATTCGCACGCTTTTTGCGCAAGTTCACCTGTCGGGTTACTTGTTTTAAATGCCTTTTCCAGCACCTCTTCAAATTCCATCCGCAGTTTTTCACTTTTTTCGTATTGTTCTTGGGTCATGCCTTTTACTTTTGCATTGGATTTATCCACTGCATCATCTCCGTATTTACTGCGGATTTCATCGCCGTATTTTTTCTCGTTTTCATCTACGAGCTTTTGTCCAAAACCTTCAAATTTTTCTTTGTCCGTCATTTCAAGTGCTCCTTCTATTGTGTTAATTGTTTTTGTCACGTTCTCAATCAAGAGGTCTATTCGGCTTCTTTTTTGTTTGAGTTCGTGCAAATGATTTTTTAGCGTTTGTTTTCTGTCATAGCCCGGGGCAGTTAGTAAAACCTTTATTTCTTCCAAGCCAACGCCAAGCTCCCGGAAAAATAAAATTTCTTGCAAGCAGTCTACTTCCTGCTGTCGGTAAATTCTATACTCGTTGCTGCTGTTCCTTGCCGGGTTTAACAGTCCAATCTGGTTGTAATAGCGCAACGTGCGTGTACTAACCCCAGATAATTTTGCCAGCTATTTATCCCATACATAATTCTTCTCACCTCCTAAAAAAGAGTTTAAACTATTACGCAGCGTAAATGTCAACATAATAAACAAAAAAGTTTTTTTACTTGACTATTACATGTCCCCCTGTTAGGATTTTCCTAAGAAAATGTCTTAGAAAATATCCCAACCGAGAGGGGTTATTTTATGAAAATTGGTGTAAGAGCCCACGACTTTGGGCGGCAAACGGCGGCGCAGCTTGCAAAAAGCATAAAAGACGCCGGCTTTGAATGCATTCAACTTGCCCCGGCAAAGGGTATTGAAGGCATTAACCACTTTAACGACATCACAGATGCGCATTTACACGACATCCATGCCGCTTTTGCGCAAAACAATGTAGAAATTACTGTGCTTGGCTGCTACATAGAACCGTCGCTGACAGACACAGCAGCAAGGCTGGAGCAAGTAGAAATTTTTAGAAACAACCTCTCCCATGCAAAAAAGCTGGGCGTTAATGTAGTAGGGACAGAAACCACACACCTACCGATAACCGCTACCGAAAGCGAGCGGGAAGCAGCGTATCAACGTTTAAAAGACAGCGTGCTGCGCATGATAGAACAAGCCGAAAAGGAAGGCGTGTTCGTAGGCATTGAGCCCGTGGCAGACCATACACTAAATTCGCCGGAGCTGGCACGCAGGCTACTTGACGAGATAAACTCCTCACGGCTAAAAATTATTTTCGACCCGGTTAATTTGATATTGCCCGCCACAGTCGGAGCGCAAGCACAAATTTTTAACAGAGCAATAACGCTATTGGGTGCAGACGTTATGGCAATGCATATCAAAGACGTTACCATAGAAAACGAGCAAAAAGTGTGGTGCAACATTGGCACAGGCACGATAGATTACACATCCATTATGGAATGGCTACATAAAAGCCACCCGAATATGCGCCTGCTGCGTGAAGAAGTGCGCATGGACAGCTATGCACAAGACCTGGCAGCAATGAAAAAATTCATAATATAAGGAGAGTTACCATGACATTAGAAACCAGATACTCAAACCATCCGGAGGACGTAAAACGTTACACCACAGCAGACTTGCGCCGCCACTTCCTTATAGAAGAACCGTTTGCGGCGGACGAAGCACGCCTCACCTACTCGCACATAGACCGCATTATTGTTGGCGGTATCATGCCTGTTACTAAGGCATTAACACTTACCGCAGGTAAAGATTTGGGCGTAGATACATTCTTTGAACGCAGAGAAGGCGGCATTATAAACATCGGCGGCAAGGGCGTTATAAAACTGGATGGCGTTGCTTTTGAAGTAAACTACCAAGACGGGCTTTACATCGGCAAAGGTGTAAAAGAAATCTTATTTGAAGCGGTAGACAAAGCAAACCCGCCAAAATTTTATTTTAATTCTGCACCTGCGCATCACGCATATCCAAGTACATTGATAACGCTGGAAAAAGCAAAAAAAGTTCACTTGGGCGACCAAGAGAACTGCAATAAACGCACAATCAACCAATATA
>Ga0131853_10021038_pt1 | contig 11844 bp, 9 predicted proteins | sample TergutLab28metaG_FD_92764 | JGI IMG/M metagenome (GOLD analysis project Ga0131853, IMG submission 92764) | Labiotermes labralis P1 segment gut microbial communities from Petit-Saut dam, French Guiana - Lab288 P1 (version 2) (version 2) | ecosystem: Host-associated > Arthropoda: Insects >...
TATGCCCATCATCAGGAGCTCGCGACTATAATGTTGATTACCACATTGGTCGTTTCGTTCTTGGTTTGCTGTAGGTTGGAGGTTAGTTGCGGTTAGGCTGGAGTAGTGTCCGGGCTGCAGGCTAAAGCACAACTTTGTTTTAACCTGCAGCCCGGACACTACTCCAGGCTACCCGCACCTGACGTCCAACATACAGCAAACCAAGAACGAGACGACCAATGTGGTAATCAACATCATAGTCGCGAGCTCCTAATGATGGGCATAGTAATGCCCGAAACATGTTGAGTCTATAAGAAGAACAACAAAATAATAAGTGGCATCTAGTTGGTTTTTTATTCTTCAGTTATCACAATGATGCACGGTCCAACAAACATCAAATACCGGTATATGTTACACGTATTTTACACATTCCCAATTTCTGCAGAGTTTCATATGGTCAATCACTTAAGAACACTAAACTTTACGCCTCCACTATATCTTTATTTTACAGTGCGCTTACCCTTTAGAAAGACTAGGGAATATATGAATTATAGTTAAAGACTAAATTCTTACCGCGCGGTAAACAAACTGCGTCTGGATTATAAAAACTAATCAGTTAATATTTAATAGGGAAATAATCGCTGTTTGTTCTGAGAACCATATGAAACACGTACAGACCAACAGAATGTAAAATGTTGTATCCTTTCTTTTAGGTGATTCCCCGGCGTCTGAATTTTATATGCCGACGTTGCGGAACATTCTGTTCCATCTTCATGGGCGGTGTAAGCAGAAAGAATCAGTGGGATGAAATTGTTGGGGTATTTATACGGGAAAAGTTGTGGCTGGAAAATAGTGAGCCAATAGGAAGAAGGGATAACGGAAAGGGGGCGTGTCCGAATAGAGAAACAAGCTGTGGAGGGCAAAGACCCTCAAGTGGAGGCCAGAAACGTATGTGATACAGAAACTGAATTGTGTCGGAGCGAGGAAGGGGAGCTATGGGATGGTAGAGATCAATGTAATGGAGAAACAGAGTTGTGTTCGAGCGAGGAGGGGGAGCTATGGGATATAATCAAGAAGAATGTAAAATGTTTGAAAGTAACTGGTGGAATATATATTAAACACTTGGTTTTGCAGGGTTCTACACAACAATGAATATCATAAAAATATGGAAGACAAACACCAGCAACTGACCATCAGCTTTCCATGTACAGTTATGACATGTTATACCACACACCGTATTTAATTCAAATACAAACCACTTAGTAAATTAGTAACTTGGGTTTGGTATGCTACAAAGAAGTTTTTGTCGTTCAATGGTCGTAAAACTGAAAAAAAAAGGAAATTGCCCACAAAAGTATACTTTTGTAACTATCCTTCTAAGTAGTGGCAAAATACAACGTGTCTAAACGAAAGAACAGGAAAAGAAATTCGCAAGAACTGAGAGTCAGTCATCAATATATACACTCAATACAATTACGTTCAGTCCACCAATTTCGTGAGGGCCCGCTGACAGTGTCATACCGAGCAAGTTCGCCAAAAGGGCATCACTTCTGGCTTATATACGAAGGTGACGGGTTTTAACCTCGGCCCCGACAGTGACTTTCCCAAACCAAGCTTAGGTGGTTTCCTCAGCCATGCCAGGCAAATATCAGTGTAACACTACAAACCGAACCACGAATACCTCGTTCCAGATCCTTTCCACGTGATACCCCTCTTATAATCCCTTAATGAGACGTTGTGCATTCTGAGTTAGAGTCCAGTTGAGACGTAATGGCACACGGTGACGCACGGGAGGGAAAGTGAAGGGGAAACTGGCGAATGGAGTGGATAGCCAGTACTCTTCACACTACCTCTGAACATGGTGTATCCAGCATTACTATCGCTGATGCGCATACCTCGACTGCCAGTAGTCGAACTGACGCCCATGCCGGTTTAAATGGACTCGTCCGTTTCGCCGAAAGACGAAATCTGGTTTTTGCGCGTGTGCCATCACATTTCAAACGCAGTATACTAACGGCGACGTCAAATAAACAAGCAAAAAAATAAATAATACAACATTACAAACGCTAACGCAGTGCTTTCATTTCTCTACATACAGAAAAACGTAATGAAGGGATGTCTTAAGCATTAATTATTTCCTTACTCCACGGCGCAGCTAAAGAGTTGTCAAGTGTCACAAGATCTAAAAATATAACACTACTTCCACTGGCGCACGAACGTCGGCTACACTTTTATGTCTTTATGGGGCTTATTCTGAAAAGAACAAGAAAAAAACTCCCATAAAAATTGTTGACGCTGTCTGCTTTCTTTCTGCAAACACTTGCAACAATAAACTTAGCAGAAATTCCAGTGAAAGCAAACAACGGAATTTTCTGCATATAGACTTTAAATTCAGGGTTGAAATAGGGTTGGTCATAAAATTATAACTTATGTCATTGTACACATGTAGTGGGTCTCTGTCACCACGGCATGGCACGTCCTCAGGTTGCGGATAGAGGAACGGCCTCCGATAAGGAGGGTAGCTGCGAATTAATTGAATAAGCAGACGCGGACAGCCGACGAGGGGTGGTCCTCCAGCTTGGGGATTGGGCGAGGTGCTAACAGCCCTTCCCTGTAAAACACTCATGTTAAGAAACATTCACATGCAGGATGCTTGCTTATCGCTTATGAATGCGGTAATGAACATTCGGGTTCCATGAAATGCGGGGAATTTCTTGACTAGCTGCAAACCAGTTAATTGCTCAAGAAGGACTCTGCAACATGGAGTATGGAGTATGTCATTGTACAGTACAATGCGGTTTTTAAAACTCTGTCTAAACGTATTAATAGAGTATTTCCTACGGACTTTTGTCTGAAGCAATAACTATCCTAAGAAAACCTCGTAATAGTTGAAGAATAAAAGACCAACTTGATGTCACTTGCTATTTTCTGAATGAAGGCATCACGATGTGCTTGTAATTCAATTAACGTTACACAGTATACGTCAGCACAATCCTTTTTATTCTTAAGCAAGGCTACATGTTTCGACTAAAAGTTAGTCATCTTCAGGCCCTTACAACATTTTTGTTACCAGATGCTTTGCCTACTTTGGGGCCCCATAATGATTTTTATTCTTAAGCAAGGCTACATGTTTCGACTAAACTCTGGTCATCTTCAGGCTCTTACATTTTCGTTACCAGATGCTTTGCCCACTTGGGGGCCCCATATTGTTAACAATTGTGGAACACATCTAGTTAAATATTTTAAATATTTTAATGTTCAGACACAATTATGTAAATAACACACTTTATAAACAAAATCAAAACCTTTTTAGAAAGTTTCAACTAGATGTATTCCACAATTGTAAACACTATGGGATCCCAAAGTGGGCAAAGCATCTGGTAACGAAAATGTAAGAGCCTGAAGATGACCAACGTTTAGTCGAAACATGTAGCCTTGCTTAAGAATAAAAATCACTATGGGGCCCCAAAGTGGGCAAAGCATCTGGCAACGAAAATGTTGTAAGGGCCTGAAGATGACCAACTTTTAGTCGAAACATGTAGCCTTGCTTAAGAGTAAAAAATATTGTGCTGACGTATACTGTGTAACGTTAATTGAGTTGCTATTTTATTTCACTTCTTATGTACTCAACATGTTTCGGAAATTAATATATCCATCATCAGGAGCTTGTGACTGTGCTGTTTAATTACCACATCGGTCGTTTTGTTCTCGGTTCTTTGTGTGTTGAGAGATTTGGTGAAGCCTGCAACACGGACACTACTCAAACCCAGCCGTACCAAATCTCCAACACAGAACGAACCGAGAACAAAACGACCGATGTGGTAATTCAACAGCACAGTCACAAGCTCCTGATGATGGATATATTAATGTCCGAAACATGTTGAGCACATAAGAAGTGAAATAAAATATCAATTGACATCAAGTTGGTCTTTTATTCTTCAACTATCAGAACGATGCACGGTCCAATAAACATAAAACCCCTCGTAAGTTTACTCGCAAACTTTTTAACGATTCCGTAACAGATACAGACGTCGCGTAACGTCTCATCATGTGAAGGAAAGCTAGGTAAAGTTGAATGAGCCGATAAGAAAACGTTGCCTATATAAAGGGCATTTGGGCTAAGGTCGGAGCCATGCAGTTCCCAGGAACAATTCACGATGTTCACCGAAAGCTTTGGGGTTGGTTAGTCAGTGGACAGGAATGCATCAGTTCGCTAGACAGAGCCACAATTTACAGAATCACACTGCTGTGTAATCAAACTAACAGACACGTGCAGTTTCTTGCTCAACCAGTGAGCAATCCAAAATACCTGTACAAGAAATAAGCTCACCTGCAGCGATCTAAAACATGGCTGTTCTCCGGGCAAACAGCGTTAACCTCAGTAATCTACATGATTATAGGAGCACCTGACCTAAACACACTTTAAGTAACGTCCTCCATTAATTAAAGAGCAAAGAAAAATCGTTTTGCGGGCTCATGTTTATATCTCCAGGCAGTAAGAAATAGTAATAAGAGTAATAACAGACTCCGTCACCTGTCCCTATCCTGAGCCAAATCAATCCAGTCCATGCCCTCCCCTCCCACTTCTTGAAGATACTTTTAATATTATCTTCCCATCTACGCCTAGGTCTTCCAAGTTGTCTCTTTCCTTCAGTTTCCTCACCAACATTATGTGTGCACCTCTCGTTTCTCCCATACGTGCCACATGCCCTACGTCATCTCATTTTCCATTTGATGACACAAAGAATTTTGGGTGAGAATTACAAATTATGAAGCTCCACAAGAAATGGTTACACCCTTGATAAAATTCCACGAAATACCATATCATTATAAAAGGACTGTGTAGGAAGATAATTCGTACACAGTCAACATCTTCGACCAAAATATTCATTGAATCATAACCATTTCTTGTGTGATAAAGCTTGTAACAGAGGTTGAACGGTCAAGAAGCGGTCTACAAAGGTCCATACATAACAAATCGCCCCCGCTCTTTGACATCCAGGCCGGGACAACCAACCGCTCTCAGGAACTCGTGTGGAGATGACGGTAGGAAGATGGGAAAGGTGCGTCATGCAGACCCACAACAGGAACTTTTGCCAAACGAACTACAATTCCCGCATAAAATTATCCCTAGAATCAGAAGTCTCGATCCCAGAACTTTGTCCTCTAAGATCCATCCTTCAGAGGATAAAAGTACGACACTACGCCGTGACCAGAAGCAAAGTGACAATACCAGAATTTTAAAACATTATTATCATCATACTGTATAGGAAGAACACGTGTTTCCTGCAGAAGTTTTGCACGTGTTACACATACCAAGTCACAATAAATACTGCACGCCGCAAGCTAGAAAGATTCATTACAGGGGAAAGGTTCGCCACGATGATTTCAGTCTCCGTGACACCTGTCGGACAAAATACGCAACTACATAAAAATTCATAACCATACAATGAACATATCTCCCACTTCAGCAATTCACATCGACATTATCCAGACCCCAAGAGGTCTAAAATGGCAAAAGAATGAGAACCCGAACAATGGACATGACAAAAGCCTATTCCAGAAGTCGGAAAACATGACTTTCTTACACACAATGTATACCTTGTTTAAACAAAGGTAGCGGCGAGACGAAGGTACACTCTGTTGTGCGCTGGTATACCGACTGTTTTAGCTCTGTAACACGAAGCACTGACGTGTTCAGTAGGGAAGATGACGGTATTTCAATCCAGCCGTTGTCCTTCTTGCGCTAGCTGTGACCTGTACGAACCATCCAGCTGTGAGCACAGACAAGGTACCAGTCTAATTATAGACACAAAGTGTCCAGTCAGTGTCTCTAAAGAAGCAAAAAACAGAAGCTCGTGTTCTACCGTAACGCAGGAAATAAAGACACCAGCTTTACTGACCACAGACAGGCAATACACAATGCCGATATGTCGGTTGTAGAGGTCATAGTGCTCCGAGTCCCGATTCTTTTGGCTACGTGGGTAATGGTGCTGAGATACCCGTACAATGGGACAATGAATTAAAATCGTACGGTTCGACGTATCGAATTCGTCTGTTCTGTTTCCTCCACAAAAGAAACTGCGACAGACAGAACTTAAGAATAATATGGGTGCCTATACAATTCTAACAAACTAACAAACACACTAAATCATTCCTTAACTAGTCAAAAAATTTTCCACACTTTATAGCCCATATACAACATCCCGTCTCTTGTCTCCAACCCGATCCAGATCAATCCAGTCCACGCCCCTCCTAATATCCAGAAGATACATTTTAATATTATTCTTCCACTTACGCCTAGGTCTTCCATGAGGTCTTCTTCCTCAGTTACACCCCCCCCCAAAAAAACCCCTGCATGCACCCCTCTTCTCCCTATGTGACCCGTAAGTCCCGCCCATCTCAGTCTTTTCGACTTGATCACCCTAACAATATTTGGAGAGGAGAACAGATTAAGGAGCTCCTCGTTGTGGAAGTTCCTCCACTACCCTGTTACCTCGTCCCTCTTACGTCCAAATATCTCCCTTAGCACCCTATTCTCAAACATCCTCAGCCAATGTTCCTCCATCAAAGTGACAAAGTTGCATGCCCATTTAAAAAAAACAAGAAATTAAAGTCGTGTATATTTCAAGGTTTATATTTCTGAAAAAGCAAAGTCGAGCACAAAATATTGTGTATCGAATAAAAACAAACCGGCCCTGAGTTCAGTGTGCTCTTTAATTTCTTCACGGATGGAATTTCGACTTCTTAGGGCCGTTCTCAAATATTGGAACTTTGCCACACATCCACAGAATTTACTGCCTATCTACAGGATGTTATTTTGTCCTGCATTCTGTTCTAGAGACACATACATATATCATACACATGAATCACACACACCCACATATATCATACTTGGGGGTTTCAACATTTTAGTCTAGACCAAGGTCCTAACAAAAACTAAAAAGCTTTAGCATTTTGCCTTACAGCATTACGCGTTCACCTGATAAATTAATACCATAAAAAAACATAAGTTGATGTGTAAGGTAAAAAAATTTAATGTCTAAAATTATTTCTGAATTACAACAGGTCGCGTTGACCAGTGTGTGACATCAGCAGAAGATGAACGAGAATAAGAAAAAGAATAAATATGTAAATTTGCTATGAGCTATGAGCAGCACAAATCATATATGTTGCTAGAGTCCAGTTGAAATGTGATGGCACACGCGCAGAAACCAGATTTCGTCTTTCGGGCGAAACGGACGAGTACGTTTAAATCGGCGGGGGCGTCAGTTCAGTCTACTACTGGCAGCCGAGGTGTGGGCATCAGCGGTAGTAATGCTGGATACATCATGTTCCGAGGTAGTGTGAAGAGTACTGGCTACCCACTCCATTCGCCAGTTTCCCCTTCACTTCCCCTCCCGTGCGTCACCGTGTGCCATCACATTTCATCTGACGCCTACCACTTCTTCAACAAAATGTCTCTAGTACATGGTTACCAAAAACACCCATGTGCATTCAACAGCACACATAATCGGCCTCACAAATCGACGAGTTAGAGAATCTTCTGACTCGTGTGATATTCAACTATACACTATAAAATTATTGTTAATTTAAATACATATTTATCCTCCCGTGAATATTTGTTATTCGAAGGTTGTGAGAAATTTTCTGATTATTAGAAAGCAATGAAAAACCACCGACAAATCAAATTCGGCCAATACGTATATTGAGGTCTGCTGTTAAATTCCGAGAAGTTAGCGGTTCATATTGCTGGTTACTCCAACCGCTGTCCGTTACATATTGTGTGGTCCAGCTGATTGCGTGTCCCGTCCAGACCGCACATTTAACCAGCGATTCCCCATTTAGTGTTCATTATGGTGGACCCAGAAATGCTGTGCTGCCCCTTACACGTGTAGCCTGGGAAGGACAGATACACCACTTAACACAAACCGGCATTGTATACATGATATATACATATATATGCATATACAGGGTAATTTAGAAGAAAAAGTGAATATTTTGGAAGTGATAGCATCGGTCCTTGTAACACATATGAACATTTGCGAAGTTTTGAATAACCACCGAGTTGCAGCAGTTTGAATCCATAGATATTAAAGCACTGTGAAGTGTAATAAACAAAGACAAAATAATTACAAGTAATTGTATTTTAATTTTATGAGCGAAGTTTACAAAAATTAAGGTGGATACAGGAGACGAGTTGCTCCCTGGCACTTTGGATGCCGCTGCCCGCAAAAAGAAACGTGAAGGTCAAACCAGAAGAAAAACACGCAATTTTCACACACGAGTTGCAAAGTGCACTGAGGTTTACGGTGGGATTTTCGAAAATTTATTTTGAACGGTAAAATTTTTTTTCTTTATCTAAACAAGAAATTAAAATTAAAATACAATTAACTGTAAGTGATTTATTTCCTTATTACCGTTCATAATGATTTTGTATTAGTAGATTCAAACAGATCCATCTCGGTGATTATTCAGAATTAGAAAAACTTTCATATGAACTTTTTTTTTTCTCAACATGACCGATATTATCACCTCTCAAAATATTGACCTTTCTTACCGAATCACCCTGTATATACCAAATTCACGGACTTCGTCATTCCGTTCGTCCATCTTACACACTATATAGGACAGTTATAATGATGGCGAAAAAGCGTAAGTAGAAAAACTGTTTGTTATTGGAGAAACTTCAATTTAGAGAAAATTGTTGCTTTCAAAAGGAAAAACACGGGTGACCCGTCAGTTTGTAGCTGTGCAAATGAAGGCACAGTGGCTCATAGATAAACGAAAGTAGCACCTTTTCCAGAGTACAAGAAACCCCCTCCCCCCCAAAAAAGAAAGTCTTTCTAGCATGCATGGGAACTCAATTCAGCTAAAGCTCAGGGTTCGGACATTACCAACATGAGCGTCGTTCCTGCGATACGGGTAACAAACATTCTTCGTTCGGGGTAAATACAAATTACGGTCATTGTTAGGCTAACAGAAAACCAAATTTGGGGAAGAACAAAGCAAACGGCTTCTAAAATACAAGGGAAAAGAATCGCTTGGGATAGATGATAACTAATAACGTTCCTGGAGTACGGTGACACGCCTCTATGGGAGCAGGCATCGCTTGTGGAAGACTCGAACTATGGCCGGCGCTAGGACAGGGTGAAGAGCACTCATAAACAGTTTCGTTATACCTGAGGAGACCCACGTGCTCAATAATATCACCTAAAGTGTGTGTGATCCCGTTACAGGGCCGGTGTGGCCCAAAGGGTGGGTAGAGGTATAGCTCTACTCTTCCATGAACGCGGAACTAGAAGGGGGTGAGTGGTCAGCAGCACGCACCAGCCCCACTTTACCCTTGGGAAAGACCCGGTACCTATTGTACAGGAGGCTGTGTGGGCCCCAGGGCCTGTCTGGACGGGCGGAAAATCTCGTCCCCTCCGGGATTCGATTCCGGACCGTCCAGCCCTTAGTTAGTCGCTATACCGATCGAGCTACCCAGCCCACATCACCTAAAGGGTGCAGAGGAATATCAAGTTACACGCGTATACTTTATCATGACGGCCAGCAGTACATGCCCTATATGAAACATGCGTATTACTGTTTATTTATTTTCAAACACACCACTGGAAAACGCCCTTTGAAGATTTCATGCAATTTCGTAACAGCCTGTCCTTCTTCTCCCATATTACTTTTTCCACCACTCTTCGGTTTTCTAGGTGTAAATAAAAATGTTCGCAAAAGCCTTCTGACATTTACCGCCATCTGCGATAACTTGGACTAATTCAGATCTCAGCGTTTAACCCTTTAAAGCCCAGCGGTTATCCTCATTGCCACTGGGTTTAACAATGAAAAGATTCTGCGTTCTGTCCACACTTTATTCAAGTAATTTGTACCGTTCTCACAAACAAAAAGCTATTATATCTCGACACAGCACCAACGGATTGATTTTTACAACCGAGGTGAAGCGTGTTTACTCTGCGGTACGAACTGAATCCTTACATACTGGATGTGCATTCGTAGCAGGGCACTCTTCGCAACATAACATTACACAACACGGCATGCTGCCACAACATCCAACTTGTACAACGGAATTATTCTGTGACTATTTCTAGTGTGACTTTAGCAAGGAATATACTGTATAGCTCCCTGATGATGGTCTTAGGACCGAAACATGTCGGAGCGTTTTTAATGTTTTAATGTGTAAATTTTATAAATTTTATATATGTGCAGTGGTTGGTGTGATGACTGAGTAACTCGACAACATGCACGTTGTAACATTAAAAATAAAATATCCTCGGAATGTTTCGAACAAATAACTATTCGTCATCAGGAGGAGTTATGTACAAGCAGCTTACAGTATTTCACCTTGCATCTCAAAGATACCCAAATTACCACTGCCGAGACTCAGTAGCATTCGTATCGTATCAGCGACTAGACTCCTCTTAAGATGCACGGTGAAATATTGTTAAGCTGCTTGTACAGAACTCCTCCTGATGATGAACAACTGCTTGCTCGAAACATGTCAAGGATAAATGAAGTGAAATAAATTATTTAGAAAAGTGTGCATCTTGTTGGTCATTCTCACGTATGTGTATCACGATGCGCGTTTCGGAGAACGTAAATTGTGAAACCTTTGTATCAAGAACCATTTACTGGTCTGGTGAACTTCATTCTCTTAACGCGTACGTGTATTTCGGAGAAATATCTCATTCTTCTGTCGATGTTTAAGTGAAATTACAAGTATAGTTTATATACCAAAACGTCAGCCGTGTAAACCCCAAAGGAAACACCGAAGTGCTTGCTGCTTCTCCGATATCAGTAAGCGACAATATCGTTAAGAATGCATTCATGGGGAAGGAAGGGCAGCAACAGACCGATTAATCACTTTCTAGGGCGAAAAACTGGGGAGAAAATAGCAACTAATTCCATGGAGAACAGCGCTTCTTGAAAAGCTAACAGTTCGTCAGAGAGTCAGTACATTCTAGGAAATTTATAGAACCCGTAGGTTGAATACCGCGTTAACAAGAGCCCGCCACGTGTCCCTGTCATCAGCGAGATCAACCCAGTCCACGTCATCCCAAGCGACATTTTTCAGATCCATTTTAACCTTATTATATTTACAATACGGTATACCAAGTGGTTTCTTAACTTCACGTTTTCCTGCCCAAACATTGTATGCAACTCTCTCTCTCCCTCATAATGTCAAAAAGCCCCTCCCATCACATTCTTCCTTATTTGATCACCCGGATAACATGTGGTGAGCAGGAGGTCTATGGATCATGAAACTGTTCACTGTGGAGTCTCCTCTTCGCTCCTCTTAGGTCCAAATACCGGACAAAATAATATCTGTACTTATCACTGCAACTTTATACCAACTTTACAGTGTTGCGGCAATCGACAGGCAACTAACAGAGAAAGGACACAAATTACTGTCTTACTAACACTCGCCACATCCACTACAGTAGACGTCCTTGGCTCGAAAATGGTGATATGTTCGCCGAAAGATTCGTACTATTACTTACTCCATGGCGCAGAGTCCTTCTTGAGAAGCTAACTGGTTTGCAACTAGTCAAGAAATTCCCCGCATTTCACGGAACCCGAAGGTTCATCACCGCACTCACAAGCGTCCGCCACCTGTCTCTATCATGGGCCAGCCCAACCCAGTCCATATACCCACATCCCACCTCCTGGAAATCCATCCTAATATTATCCTCCCATCTACGCCTAGGTCTCCCCAGTGGTCTCTTTCCTTCCGGTTTCCCCACCAAGACCCTATACACACCCCTCTCCTCACCCATACGCGCCACATGCCCAGCCCATCTCATTCTTCTCGATTTTATCACCCGCACAATATTGGGTGAGGAGTACAAATCA
>Ga0131853_10021041_pt1 | contig 11843 bp, 6 predicted proteins | sample TergutLab28metaG_FD_92764 | JGI IMG/M metagenome (GOLD analysis project Ga0131853, IMG submission 92764) | Labiotermes labralis P1 segment gut microbial communities from Petit-Saut dam, French Guiana - Lab288 P1 (version 2) (version 2) | ecosystem: Host-associated > Arthropoda: Insects >...
CACTACATGCTTCTCATGTAGCCCTCCCGACTTAAATTTATTAGTAACCAATTTCATATTTTGTATACATGTAAAATAACCACTGCCACCGGGTGACAATCCAATTGCAGTTAATAAATATTATTATTATTAAGACGTGACGAAATTCTTACCTCCGTGGCCCCCCTGATACAGCCACTCTCCTACCCTCAACCACTGCATGAAAAAGGATGTTTCCATATGAAACCGCAACAATAGACAAAGGTCTGTTGTTGTGGTTATGGAAAATAAAAACCTTTAAATGTTTAGTCGCCCTACTCTCATTGCGGAGGCCAGGGTTCTTTCCCAGTCCTGTCTACGTGGAGTTTGTGGTGGGAAAAATGGCACTGAGACAAGAGACAAGTGTTTCTCCGAGCGCCTCATTTCTGCTGTCGTTATCATTCCACCAGCACTGTGTACTGTTACCCACCACTACTATATAAGCCTAGCAAATGACGACGTCATTACCTAACACACTAAGAAAACAGTCAGAAAGTAGTAGTTCCGTCACCAAGTGACGTTTCAAAGAAACTTTGTCTCTTCTTCGTTTAATTTTATTTCTAGCACTTTTATCTTATTTTATTTTAGTGTTACTGGTGTGTCTTTATTAACACTACAGAACAAATAATCTACAGATGTAAACAGTATAGATAATTTGCACGAAGTGATTTTCCTTTCTGTGCTGAAAACGCGTTGTTTCTGCGTCTTTTGCTATTTTATGGACTTTCCTATAAATATTACGTTTTTTAAAAAATGAATTCTATGACACAAAGTAAACAAGCAAAAGAATTTTAAAAAAAACTGAAGTTTGGTTTAATAATATAGGATTACACTGCGCACTAAGTTACTTTGTGACGAAGAAGAATGCGAAAGTCGAAGAAATTAATGAAATTAGGAATTAATTAACGCAGTAAATAATGATAGTCGGCCGGTCCCAGTGGCCGCGCGGTCTAAGGCGTAGGTCTACGGCCGCTCGCCTGCTGAGATCGTGGGTTCTAATCCCACCGGGGGCATGGATATTTGTTTGTTGTGAGTGTTGTGTGTTGTTAGGTAGAGGTCTCTGCGACGAGCTGATCACTCGTCCAGAGGAGTCCTACCGACTGTGATGCGTCGTTGTGTGCGATCCAGAAATCTCAGGAATGAGGAGGCCCTGGCCCGCGTTGGGGTGCAGCGCCACAGGGGGGAAAAAAGGTGATACTCTACATGTATTATTTAGCTTCTGACTGTTGTTTCCTTCTCCCACATCACGAAAATCCTCTTCGAACGTTAAGCTAGCTGCATGCAGTTCAAATCATAAACCTGAAGCTAGTTCAGTCTAGTTCAAATTAGAAGCAATTTAAGCTAACGGAATCCCGTTTACATTAGAAGCAAGTTAAGCTAACTGAATCCATTGAAAGCTAGCTCAATCCAGTTAAAGCCACTGAACTTCAAGGTAACCGAATCCAATTTAAATAACCGAACGCTGAAAACTGGTTTAGCACAGTTCAGATCATCGCAGCATTGTCCATTTAATGTCCTCCCTTCTCCGCTAATGTCAAAAGAAATTTCATTGTTTTTTTTTTCAGCAAAATGTTATTGGCATTTATTTCCCTACCTACCCCCACCCCCACCCCAACCCCTCTTTCTGATGTTCTGACTGTCAGATTGCTTTTTGACAGTTGAAGGAAAATTTCTGTTTTTCGGAATGGTGTTCTTGTGTTTTGTTATTTGCACACATCTGTGAACTCGGACTGCGAATGTAGCCATACTTTCAATAAAGATGCAGTATGCGTATCGAATTGCATAATGATACTCTGAGACGCTTGATGAAAATTCCTAGAGTACTTTTGTACTTTGTTGCTTCATGTAAAGTAGGATTACGTAATTTGAAAGTATTGCAATGTAGAAAATGTAATTCACATGAGAACTTAGTCGAAATTCTTTGAGCAGTTACGGAGATGAAGTTTTTAAATGACGGCTATTGTATCTGTATTGTGTCTTATTTTTTTTTATTTACGATTTATTCAATCTGCTGTCTCATTCAAGACTCCCACATGCACAAGTATGTTTCGAAAATGTGTCACCGACTTGAGTTCGCTTTTTGGAATGCTAGTTAGTGAGTGATAACTGTGTTTTTTCTTACAATAAAACCAACTAGATGCACTAATTTCTCAAATTTATTTTTGAAATAAAAATCTACATGTTTCGGACAGTTCATCTGTCCATCATCAGGAGTTTTTTACTGTACACGTAGCAGTGGTATATGTCATACCGGTTTGCTGACAGCCTGTGGGCAGGATCAGGACGGATCCGTCCTGATCCTGCTACAGGCTGTCAGCAAAACTCTATGGCATATACCATTGCTGTGTGCACAGTGCTAGACTCCTGATGATGGACAGAGGAACTGTCCGAAACACGTATAATTTTATTCCAAAAATAAATTTGAGAAATTAGTGCATCTAGTTGGTCTTATTATAAAAATTTATCACAATGCACGGTCACCTGAACGTGAAAATTGATAATAGTATGTCCTGTGATTATTCAGCCAATGAATCAGCCGCGTTGTAGCCATCTTTAATAAATTAGTGAACATTTTCCCTCAGAATAGGCTTATATGGCATCAGCCTTTTTCCTTATACATGATCAATACTTTCAAAACAAAGTGCGTTCCAAATCGAAGTGGCGTCTAACGATCAGCTTCGTGTCTAAAGTTGTGTTTAGAAGTAGTTGCTGTTACTTCAGTGTATAGTGCACAGTACGTATTTGGTGGTTATGTGATCTGCGTTCACACACTCTTCTTCGATGGAACGCGTTCAGGAAGAATGGAATTACACGTGAGTAGAAACAAGCAGAAAACTGCACGTGTGATAGAAGTAATAATAAGAAACGCGTAGATTATACATGAACTGAAACCTGCGCACGATCAACTCAGATCGCTGGAAATGGTATATAGTCAAACACAACTATGTCAATTAAGATGTTTTAATGACTAGACGAGACAACTAAATGTTTCAGTCCCTACTGGCCATTTTCAGGTTATCTTCAAGAGAACTTAAGGTCCTACTATATATATTGTGCGCGCACGTGATGGAGAGATCTCTACATCCTGTCTCTGTTGCGTAATATGTAACTTCCGTATTGAATGCGGTGGTATGCTCTGGCTAGAGGCACGATAGGGTCTGGTGGCTTGTATCGAGTTTGTATGTTTCTTGGTGCGATGGTATTGTGAAGAGGCATGTTCCTTTTCCTTCCTCCTAATTGGAGTCGTGTTGCGGGGAGGTCCGAAAGTGACCTTGGCCAGTAAAGGCCGAAACATGTAGTTGTCTAGTATAGTCATTAAAACATCTTAATTGACATAGTTGTGTTTGACTATATACCCTTTCCAGTTTTCACACACACACACACACACACAACGGGGATGACACACTTCCAAGCAACCCAGATCGATTCATTCGGTCCTATAATTCTGTTTGTTCCCTGGACAGTTAAGTGTGAGTAAAAGATCTTAGATAAGCATGGTTTCTGCACAGAAAACCTGTCACTATTGGACAATTAATTTTATGTCCTTTCCTGGTTATTATTTTTATTTTTTATAATCTGTGGTCATCTTAGCTCGCTAAATATTATTGTATATGGAATGTTGTGTAATTCTGGTTCGTGTAACTTTTTTTATTATTATTGGGAAAGTCCATTCTGCTATTCGTCTCACGAAACATGCTTTCTCGTCTTCACTTACAGTTTGCCGCTACGTAATGAAGTATTTCCATTAATGCTTAGAGATCAGAGATTACGTAATGCCTAGAACATCTGGTTCTGACATCTGCAGTGTGTCGATGTGACCCCAGCCACATTTTCATATTTTTCTTCGTCGTGTAAACAAAATTACATTGCAGTGTTATTAATCATTAAATAAATTAAGAATGCGCTGGCTAATATTCAGTTCCCTTGAAGACAGAGGCAGCATTTTCTTCCGAAAAGTCGGAACAGATATAATGATGACCTATTTGACCATCAGCTGTGCAAAACACACTGTGGAAGTTTGAACACTTAGTTACGAAGTTAATGAACTGAGCATTTTCCATCCCACTTGTTTCCGCTCCTGTAACTTAATAGTCACCTTAAGCTCTAAACATAATCATTTACAAAAAAAGAAAGGGCTAAAATTTCCTGTGTAGAGAAGAATTTGTTATTCACTTCAGGATATGACAAAATGTTCTCCCTCTCTGCGTTATTAATGTTTATCTTATTGCGAGTATAACCCGGAATAGGTTGAAACGATATGTGCCACTTTCGAGTGCATAACAACCACGGAACCTGGCTCGTGCCGTTTTACAAACGAACGGTTCAGTTCAACTGAAAGCAATTTTTAAAACTCTACAGCACACGATACCCATCACACCATCACACCATCACACCATCACATCATCACACCATCACATCATCACACCATCACACCATCACATCATCACACCATCACATCATCACATCATCACACCATCACACCATCACATCATCACACCATCACATCATCACACCATCACATCATCAAACCATCACACCTCGCTTCCGCATTACTAAATAGCACGATTTTCTCATCTCTGGTTCTTGAACCGTTCACCGAAAATTTCAGCATCGTATCAGTTACAGCACTGCAGTTTGCAGTAACTGTGCCGATGGGGGAAACGTCAGCTATACTGAGACCATGGCAAGATGTTCCATGGGTGGAGGGGATGACGGTCCGCTGCCTCCTGTCGCATTCCTCGCCAGATCCCTCTGGTCTGAATCGGCTAGGTCAAGAAATTTGTCATTCGCAAAGTTCATCACCTAAATTTTCACTACCAATATTCGCTTGAACAGAATGGCTAGATGACTAGAGGAGAATACAGGCAAGGGTGCGGAAGATGGAACACAGAATTATAAGGGAGGTATGTGGGACTTCTTCTTGTGGCCTCAATTCAGCCGCGGTTTCTTAAGGTTTGTTTGTAGGTCTATCCATGTGGGCATGCTGTGAGCTGACAGATGAATATCGGAGTATCTGCGGGTTAAATTTTTGGCAGTTGAGGTCATTAGTGCCCTGCAGTCATTTGTACTGTAGTGACACAGTGCTTGCATGTAAAATTGTGTCTGACGGGGGAAATTCTACCCTTCAATGGTGTAGAAAAAGAAACTTTAAATCTGCAAGATCCGATATTTGTAACCTTGAAATTTATCACGATAGCTTGTAATATAGCATGCTCAGACATTTTTCCTGCTGCATGAACCTTCGCTAACTACACAGCGTGGGCTATCTGCTAGCCAACTACAGAAACAGTAAGGCAGGGACAGCGATAATGCATGAGGGTCGGATTTTATAAGTTCCTCTTGGTAGGTGCGATAAAACAGTAGCGTTTTTGAGCCAATGTCACGGTCACCTTATCTGTGTTAAGTGCACTGTATGGGAACACTCTCACAGGCGATAAACAAGGTATTACTGGAAAGCGTCGTTCATGTGATTAGAAAGGTCAGAATATTTCATAAAGTGTAGAACAAAAGGAATGAATGGGAAGCGTGACGTCATGCAGATAAGAGTGCAGAATTTGCTATGCTTTGTTTAAAAGGCCAAAGAAACAAATGTGCCTGTCTTAAAACTTGATATTTGCCCAGAAGTTCAAGAGAGGCGACCCTCATCGTTCATAATGGAATTCCCAAAACTTGTACTTGCAACCAGTCCAGAGTCAAAAGAAACAAGTGTTGAAGGGTGTCTCAACAACACCGTCCCGTTGAAGGGTGCCTCAACAACACCGTGCCGTTGAAGGGTGCCTCAACAACACCGTCCCGTTGAATGGTGTCTCAACAACACCGTCCCGTTGAAGGGTGTCTCAACAACACCGTCCTGTTGAAGTGTGCCTCAAAAACACCGCCCCGTTGAAGAGTGTCTCAACAACACCGTCCCGTTGAAGGGTGCCTCAACGACACCGTCCCGTTGAAGTGTACCTCAACAACACATTTTAATGCTGCAGGGGCAAGAAAATGTTTTGTTCTCTAACACCGTCCCGACCTGCCCTGGAGCACACCCAACTTCCTATTCAAAGATTATCGGCGTTTTTTCCCAGAGGTAAAGCGGCCGCAGCATGAGATTGATTACTCACATAATTCTAGTTTGAACGTTAACAATAAGTGGAGCTGTACCTGTGCGCCTCTGAGTGTCTGTATGTTGTGGAAGTGGATAGCTGTACTGGACATGTTGCGTGATCTTGCGGTATGAATTGTTGTAACACAAAAAGGATACGTTTTAAATGAAGACAAATTAACACATTGGCCCTTACCTAAAGCGAAATTTCTTACATGCCAAAAATTTACGTACGTAAAGTTTAACAACAACTTGTTGCACAGCCTTTTATATTTGTTAATTAATGCTCCGACATGTTTCGGACATAACTTTTGGCCATCTTCAGGGAGCTCATAAGTTCTTCTTTGACATGTGCAGCTTATGCGTCAACTTATGCGGTGGAAATACTACATATGTGATTAAAGTTATTGTTGACGTGATAATTCTAATCGTATGCGTGGAATTATTATTATTATTATTATCAGTAGTGTAATAGTAGTAGTAGGTGGTGGTGGTAGTAGGTGTTGGTAGTAGTAGTAGTAGTAGGTGGTGATAGTAGTAGTAGTATGTGGTGGTAGTAGTAGGTGTTGGTAGTAGTAGTAGTAGTAGTAGGTGGTGGTGGTAGTAGGTGTTGGTAGTAGTAGTAGTAGTAGTAGTAGTAGTAGGTGGTGGTGGTAGTAGGTGTTGGTAGTAGTAGTAGTAGTAGGTGGTGATAGTAGTAGTAGTATGTGGTGGTAGTAGTAGGTGTTGGTGGTGGTGGTAGTAGTAGTAGTAGTAGTAGTAGTAGGTGATAGTATTAGTATGTGGTGGTAGTAGTAGGTGTTGGTAGTAGTAGTAGTAGTAGTAGTAGGTGTTGGTAGTAATAGGTGTTGGTGGTAGTAGTAGTAGTAGTAGTAGGTGGTGATAGTAGTAGTATGTGGTGGTAGTAGTAGGTGTTGGTGGTAGTAGTAGTAGTAGGTGGTGGTAGTAGTAGTAGGTGTTGGTAGTAATAGGTGGTGGTGGTGGTGGTGGTAGTAGTAGTAGTAGGTGGTGATAGTAGTAGTAGTAGTAGTAGTAGTAGGTGTTGGTGGTAGTAGTAGTAGTAGGTGGTGGTGATAGTAGTAGTAGTAGTAGGTGATGGTGGCAGTAATAGTAGTAGTGGGTAGTAGTAGTAGTAGTAGTACCTCATAGTGTACTATGCTTGCATTTGTAAGATTTTTTACTGGCAGATATGAAGCCTCCTTAGGAACATATTCATTGAAGAATCGAATAAATGGCAGGTCGGAGGAATTTTGTGGCAGTCGCTTTAGTGGTGATTTAATAAAATCGTTTGGCAGTTTGAAAACTTTCTCCACGGGATTCGAGTATTGAGGTCGTACTGGACGGATCATTTTCTCCACGAACTGGTGCTCTTTGATGTGGGAGGGGCGGTGATTTACGACCTGTCGCAAGCCAGCTGACGATTCCTCTAGGGTCCGTCAACACCTTCCCATTGCCTCCATCAAAAAATTCTAGCCTTCGGAACTAGTCCAGCCTATGCCACACGCTAATAGTATCATTCCAAGTCAGTGTGATGTTGGATGGTACATCCGTCAAAATTTCAGCAGTCAGAATTCCTTTCTCTATGTCAGTACAAAGCGTGTGCTTCTTATATAACGCGCGTGACCGAATGCCACTGGGAACTTGTTTTACTGTGCTTAGTTGTGTTATGAATTTCGTGAAATAGGCTGATTTCCAACCAGTCGAATGTACCCTTTGGCTAGAAATTATACCACGCGGAATAACATTCACCTGTTACAGGCAAGATTTTCTAAATATTTCAAATGAAAATATGAAGCCATTAAGCAATAAGGCCCACTCAGTATGAATTTTAGTTTAACTAAGCACGTAAGCATTTAACAGAAAAAATTAAACCCCGATTACTTTGGTAAACTAATTATATATATTTATTTATTTACATTACGTATGAAAATTTTGTAGGTGAAATGGTTGGGATCCGATGCAAGAACAGTGAGGAACCGGATTGAATAACAAACAAACAGACAAAAAAGAAACAGAAACTAAAAAAACAACGTACCTGACGCAGCAACCAAACAAACAACCTAAATACATACCTACCTACCGACTGACTGACGAATTAACTAACCAACCTATTGACGAACGAACTAACTATCTGTAAACTGATGTAGCAGACTTCTGGAGAAGTTAATGGTCCCTGAGATATTCAAGGAACTCCCCGCCTCTAATATTCTTTACAGTGTTTACAAGAGCCCATCACTTAATCTTAAGCGGCTGGGGCGTGACGCTGACCCCTCACTCCCTCCTAGTGCCGTGGTCAAGAAAGAGTAGAGATATACCTCTACTCCCCCTATGGGTCGTACGGCCTGTACAGAGCCTCAATGCCTGTACAAGGGTGCACTTTAACTTTTTTACTTATCACTTAATCCTAGCCTGATCCAGATGAATACAATCCACGTACTCATGCCGCGTGTCCTTAGATACATTTTAATTTTATTTTTCCATCGACACTTGTTTATTCGACTGAAGTATTTATGGAATTTTCAGCGTGGAAACCTGCAGGAGATGGAGACAGCAGGTTGCTGCAAATCGTTCGTACTCGCCGTCAATGTGCTTCGCTACGTCTAAGAAGAACGCGATCTTACCAAAGGTATTTGTACATAACTTTACGTAAAGTGGGCCTAATCCTATTGCTTGCAGTTTCTTCTTGGATTTGTTACTGCTTTTGATTTCACTGCAAACTCATGTGCATAGTACTTCCATCTTCACTTCTGTTTTTGCGTTTTCATGCCGCCCATTAAAACAAGATATCAAAGTCCTGCATATTCTTTGTCATACCCTACACTTACAAATAAGACGAGAAAAGCACTTAGTTTCGCGGTCCGCGGCCTTTGAAAGCGAACTCCATTCCGAATCACAGCTTACATTTGCTTATATTGAAGTACAGGAGCTGTTTCTTATTCTAACCAGGTTTTTATCACGCGTATAATTTAACGCTGTTATTTGTATATACTTTCACTCTCCGAAGTGTTGTGAAGCCCTCGCCGTCCGGCTGTCAGAAAACTAGCTTAAGACGATGCAGTCAATGTATTAATGAATGCAAGGAAAATCGACTTCTTGTTGAAAAGCTGACCTATTTATACACACAATAAACCGAGATGACAAGCACAGTAATTACACGTGTCTGTAATTAAGACCGAGTTGTACACTCGCCCTTTTTCGATTAATTTATATTATTTTCTTCTTTCTGTCTCTCCTTTGCTATAGTTTTCTGGTATAGTGACTTTAACGAGTGTCATCCCCGTTGTGTTAGTTGAAACATAAGGAAACAATTATACATGGACATGACCGTCATTACACAAGTATCTTGTCAATTATACATAACATGTCAACTGCTTGTTTCGGCCATTACTATTTTGGCCATCATCAGGTTGGATACAAGTATCGGAGAAAACTACACACTGTACAATATGATACAGTATAACCATCAGTGTTGGTGTAAGTACTCTACTACGTCTTTACGGTGCGGGTACACACGACCCACGCAGCGGCTCTCAAGACCACCACCACCCATCCAAAAACTCGGTACAGAAAACCATATGCTGCAACTGAACATCTAATGCTCCTGATGATGTGCGTATGTACTCGAAACATGTCGAGCTAAGAATACATCAATAAAATTACCTACTTGCATCAAATTGACATTTCACTTTATTTCATGAGGACATGCACGGTCAAACAACCCTTATGTTTAGTAGTCCAGAATTCATGAAATTCTAACAAGAACAATGTAGATAATAAAATAGCATTACAGGAGGCATATGAGAATTGGCTCTTTTATCTGTTACAGTTACTCATCCATTGGGGCAGATTCATGATTGGAATTCATCCATTTTCTCGTGTGTCCAGAATTCATGGAATTGTAACAAGAAGAATGTAGATAAGAAAATAACTTCACAGGAGGCGTATGACAATTAGCTATCTTATCTGTCAGATTTATACATCTACTGGGACAGATTCATGTTTGGAATTTATCCATCTTCTTGTGTTCAAAAAAAAAAGTCAAAACAACTGTTTTTTGCAAACTTGGTCATACCTTAGCATGTTGAGAGCATTGCTGTTACGGGACAAGAATCTTAGCTGCATTGTACGTTCATTGGCTTGAATACTTGCTTTGTACTGAATTTTGTGAAACGTTAATGGAGGTTCTTAAAATAAAACCGACTAGATGCACTAATTTCTCAAATTTATTTTTGGAATACAATGGTATATGTCATACAGGATTGCTGTCAGCAAACCTGTACGACATATACCATTGCTGTGTGTACAGTGCTAGACTCATGATGATGGACAGAGGAACTGTCCGAAACATGTAGAGTTGTATTCCAAAAATAAATATGAGAAATTAGTTCATGTACTTGTTTTTACTATAAGAATTTATCACGAGGCACGGTCTCCTGAACGTCAAAATTGATGGAGGTGGTGTGAGTTTTGGCTGAATGTTAAGTCTGAATTGAACGATGGTACCACAGAAGGGAAAGAACAGACGGCAGAGAAGTACGTGTCTCGCAGTATGGTACAGATACGACGTACAAGAGAGGTCATATCACAATAGGTCTACGTATGTACGTGGCTGAGTCAGAAGTCAGCCAGAATGTATAATTGCAAAAAAACAAAAAACTAAATATGGACCTTGGCATGTCGCTGTGGTATTTGTATTCGAAAATATTCCTGGTAAACCGGCAAACACAACTTTTCTTGGTGAATAAATCTTATTTACATCACCTTTAGTGATGTATGTTGCGACTATGGTCAACCTAATTTGTTAAACTATAGAAATGCGCATAAAATTGTATAAATCAACAAGATATGTAATTTACTGTGCGTATGACGCAATACTGTGAAGCTTTCGTGTAAACACTGTTGTCGTGGAAAAGCAATAAGTATTACATATTCTGAGTGTGGTTTTTAGCCTTAGGTAATCAGCATGCAATGCGCATACACCATATTGTCTGTGACCTATCTGGCTATGCGATATTTTGCACAGTTTTCTCATAAACAGCACGATTTCCGAAGAAACGTTATTGAACATAAAAGGCATGGTGTGATTTTCTCTACAAACTTTGTCTGAAACATTTCTAAAACTAAGAACAAATGAGCGAGATATGAAAAAACATGTATATTGATCTTCATGCAAAGTGACCGTTATTCTTGTCAGATCTTGATGACACTTGAATTTTTTTTTTTACAATTTTCCGCAAAATACTCAAATATAAAATTTGATAAAAATCCTTCCAGTAGGAGACGAGTTATTCCATGTGGATGGACGTACAGACAGGACAGAAAAGACGAAAATAATATTCGCTTTTCGCAGTCTTACGAATGCGCTTCTAAAAATGTTATGTTCCAATTTATTTTTTATGTTGGCCCATTTCTATCTTTTTACCTTAACTCTTGGTAAGGCCACTCGAGCAGGACAACTTTCGACCGCGTTGTCGAACAAAGCGAGATACTTTATGTAGCACCAAATTTAACTGTGCGGTTGATAAAATCGAGAAGAATGAGATGGGCTGGGCATGTGGCGCGTATGAGTGAGGAGAGGGGGATGTATAGGGTCTTGGTGGGGAAACCGGAGGGTAAGAGACCACTGGGGAGACCTAGGCGTAGATGGGTGGATAATATTAGGACGGATCTCCAGGAGGTGGGATGTGGGTATATGGACTGGATTGGGCTGGCCCAGGATAGAGACAGGTGGCGGACG
>Ga0131853_10021042_pt1 | contig 11843 bp, 11 predicted proteins | sample TergutLab28metaG_FD_92764 | JGI IMG/M metagenome (GOLD analysis project Ga0131853, IMG submission 92764) | Labiotermes labralis P1 segment gut microbial communities from Petit-Saut dam, French Guiana - Lab288 P1 (version 2) (version 2) | ecosystem: Host-associated > Arthropoda: Insects >...
AGAAGCGTAAAAAATAAGTTAAAATGGAGGCGTATAGCATGAATTTAGAAATTTTAAAAGATTATATGGATCAAGCAGTGCCAGCTAATAATATGACAGGGGTAGATTGTATTATCTATCAGGATCACAAAGAAATTTTCCGTCATGCAGCGGGTTATGGTAATATGGAAACAAAAACACCGATTCAGCCAAATTCACTTTTTAATATTTATTCAGCAACAAAGGTGATTACTTGTGTTGCAGCATTGCAATTGTTAGAGCGTGGAAAGTTTTTACTCGATGATCCGTTGTATAAATATTTGCCAGAGTTTGAAAATATGTTGGTGAAGTATGGAACATTTAGTATTGTACCAGCTAAAAATAAGATTCGAATCGTTGATTTGTTTGCGATGACCTCAGGGATCAGTTATGAAAAAGAATCACCAAGCTTTCAGCAATTAATAGCAGAGAAAGGAACGAATTTTAACAGTCGTGACTTTATGAAAGCTCATGCGAAAGAGCCTTTGTTACATGAGCCTGGTGAGGGATGGACTTATGGGTATAGTCATGATGTTTTAAGTGTGTTGATCGAGGCGATTGAAGGTGTAACATTTGAAGAATATCTTAAAAAGAATATTTTTGAACCGCTAGGAATGACAAATGCTTCTTTTTACTTGAGCGAAGCAAACAAAGCGCTTATAACGCCGCAATATGGTTATAGTCAAAAAGGTGAGATTGAACGCTGGCCGGATGATTGTCTCGGGCGTGCAGGGGATCATCATGAGAGTGGTGGCGGTGGATTGGTTATGTCTGCTGAGGATTATATTCTTTTTGCTGATGCGTTAGCATGTGGAGGTGTGGGTGCAACGGGTGCGCGTATTATTTCCAATCGCACACTAGATTTGATGGCTACGAATCGCTTAAAAGGCAAGGCATTAGAAGATTATTATAAGTTAGGTGTTTCGCCTGGAAATGGGTATGGGCTAGGTGTCGGGGTTGTGATTGATTCAAAAGAGGCGATGACGCTTGTTCCTACTGGTGCTTTTACTTGGGGTGGTCTCGGTGGGGTTCAGAATTTGATCGATCGTGAGAATCGTCTGTCTTTTTACGTTTCGCAGCATTTGATTGCAAGTCCAAAGCATTTGATTGGGCGACCGATGTTGAGTATTTTGTATTCGAATTTGTAGGGGTTGTTGTGGAATAGGGTTGATGGTATGGAGTTAGTTGATTGATGGGAGTTTGTTTTGCTAGGTAGTTGGATTCCTCAAGCGAGAGCGCGCTTAGATTGAGAGAGAAATCTATAACGAAAGGAATAGACGAGAAAATGGTAAAAGATAGAGTAGCAATTATTGGGGCTGGGTCGCTTGGGACTGTGATGGCAGCGATCGTTTCGCAAAAAGGTGGGGAATGTGTGTTAATCGATACGAATAAAGCGCATGTTGATGCATTAAATCAAGATGGGGCGACGGTTACTGGAAAAATTGAAATCAAGAATCAAGCTGTAACTGCAATTACACCAGAAGAAATGTCAGGCATTTATGACGTTGTTATTCTTTTAACGAAGCAGACTGTTAATAAGATGGTGTTAGAAAATTTGTTGCCTTATATTGATGAAAATTCAGTGGTATGTACGTTGCAAAATGGTATTCCTGAGCATTCGGTTGCTGAGGTCGTTGGTTGCGATCGGACAGTTGGAGGTGCGGTTGGTTGGGGGGCTGGTTATGTAGCGCCTGGGGTTTCTGAGTTGTACACATCGCCTGAGTTTATGTTGGTTGAGATTGGAAATTTAGCGAATGTTTACGATGAAAAGCTGCAGCGAGTAGAGCGCTTTTTGAAATTGGCGGGTGAAGTGACGGTTAATGCGAATTTAGAAGGCTTTAGATGGGCAAAGTTGTTGATGAATGCGACGTTTAGTGGCATGTCGGCAGCACTTGGATGTACATTTGGTGAGGTGTTAGATGATGACAAAGCACTAAAATGTATTGTTCAAATTGCAAACGAGTTGATTCAAGTTGCACGAGCAAAGGGGATTACTTTGGAAGTGATTGTGCCGGGTAAAGATTTTTATCAATTTGAATGTTATGATGAGGTTGGTATGACAGAAGCAATGGCTTTTGCGCGGGTTGTCTGGGATGTTCATCGGCCTCAAAAAGCGAGTATGTTACAAGATATGGAGAAAAGCATTCCGTGTGAGATTGAGTATATTAATGGGTTGGTTGTTAATGGCGGAAAGGAAACGGGGATTTCAACACCGTTTAATGATCGGGTTGTTCGTATCGTTAAGGATTTTGAGGCTGGAGAGATTCCATTTCCAACAATGGCGAATTTAAAGCATTTCTCAGCGCCAGAGATGTAGAAAAGCATAATTAGTTAATTGCTAAAAGAACTTACTCACTGAAAAGGGAAAATCAATGTTCTAGTGAGTATATTTTGAAGAAATATCCTCAAAACACCCACTGGAATCAGTGAGTGTTATCGGTGAAATCAAGTTAAAAATACTCACTGAAAGTGTGGAAATCGTAAATCAGTGAGTATTGGCGAAGTTCCTATCGCTAAAAGCTTTTAGTAGCAGGGTTTTGCCTTTTGCAATTGTTTAAAAAGTATAGTTTTAAAAAGGAGGTCAACTGATGCGATTAAAAGGAAAGATAGCACTGATTACAGGTGCAGCAGCAGGGATTGGTAAAGTGACAGCGGAATTGTTTATCAAAGAGGGGGCAACGGTCATCGCTTGCGATATGGCACCGATTGCGTATCAATTTGATAAGCTTGAAAGTTATGAGTTGAATGTAACAGACAGTGAAGGGTGTGGTCAACTATTCAACTCTATCATTGAAAAGTATGGAAAGATTGACATTCTTGTGAACAATGCTGGGATTACACGTGATGCGATGACAGCGAAAATGACAGATGAGCAATGGGATTTGGTGATAGATGTTAATCTGAAAGGTGTTTTTAATTTGACACGATATGTTGGTCCGCACATGGCGGAAAGTGGTGGTGGTTCGATTATCAATATTGCTTCTGTTGTTGGTGAATTTGGGAATATTGGACAGGCGAACTATGCTGCGACGAAAGCGGGGATTTATGGCCTTACCAAATCATGGGCGAAAGAGTTTGCACGTAAAGGTGCGGCTGTTCGGGTTAATGCAGTCTCGCCAGGGTATGTGATGACGGATATTTTGAAGACAGTTTCACCAGAGTTGTTGGATAAATTTGCGAAGCAGACGATGTTGGGTCGATTAGGGGAGCCGATCGAGGTTGCGCAGACGATTTTGTTTTTAGCAAGTGATGAGGCATCGTATGTGACGGGACAGAATATGAGTGTCAATGGTGGGATGAGGTTGTAAAGTACTGGGAGTGATGAGAATGAGTAAAGAGGTATATATTGTATCCGCTGCTAGAACCGCGATTGGTAATTTTGGTGGGAGTTTAGCGGATTTATCGGCGGTTGATTTAGGTGTTGTTGCAGCAAAGGAAGCGATTAAAAGAGCAGGGATAACGCCGGATTTGATTGAAGAGGTTTATGTTGGAAATGTTTTATCAGCTGGCTTAGGACAAGGTGTTGCACGTCAGATTTCGATTGGGTCGGGCATTCCAGTTACGACACCTGCGATGACTTTAAATATGATTTGTGGATCGGGGTTGCGTTCGGTTAGTTTAGCTGCCCAGTTGATTAAAGCTGGTGATGCTGATGTCATTTTAGCTGGTGGGACAGAGTCGATGTCGAATGCTGCTTATGTTTTGCCGAAAGTAAGAAGTGGGCTGCGAATGGGAGATGCTGCGGTTGTCGATACGATGATTAAAGATGGGTTAACGGATGCGTTTAGCGGGATTCATATGGGAATTACAGCAGAAAATTTAGCTGAAAAGTATGGGATTACTCGCGAGGCGCAAGATACTTTTGCGGCAAATAGCCAAAATAAAGCTGAATTGGCGATGGCTGTTGGGAAATTCAAGGATGAGATTGTGCCAATTGAGATACCGCAACGTAAAGGCGATCCAGTTCTTTTTGATCGTGATGAATTTCCTCGTGCTGGTGTAACGGCAGAAGGGCTTGGTAAGTTGCGTCCAGCATTTAAGAAAGATGGGACAGTAACAGCGGCAAATGCGTCTGGTTTAAATGACGGTGCTGCGATGCTAATTCTTGCTTCGAAAGAGAAATGTGAGGAATTAGGGTTGATGCCAATGGCAAAGATTGTGTCGTATGCTTCAAGTGGTGTTGATCCTGAAGTGATGGGGTATGGTGTTGTGCCGTCTACTGAAAAAGCACTGGAGATTGCTTGCAAGAAGATTGAAGAGATTGATTTAATTGAGTCAAATGAAGCTTTTGCAGCCCAAGCTTTGGCTGTGATTCAAGGACTTGGTATTAAGGATACAAGTAAGATGAATGTGAATGGTGGTGCGATTGCCCTTGGTCATCCAATTGGTGCATCGGGTGCTAGAATTCTGACTACATTACTTTATGAAATGAAGCGTACTGAGGCTAAAACGGGTCTTGCTACACTCTGTATTGGTGGCGGGATGGGAACGAGTTTAGTTGTGGAGCGTATTTAGTTTGTATGATGGATGAAGCGGGATTGTTTGAAATGGCTGGAATTAAAAATGTAATCAGGTATTGTTTTTTGTAGAAAATTGGTGTATAATAGAGTTGTTAAATCCGAGAAAGCGCCGAGCAAAAACGTTTTCTCGCAGAGATAATCATTTTCGAGAAGGGATTTTTTCATTTTTTGCGTAAGTACTATATGTAGGGGCATTTGTCTGAATGCAAGTGTCTGCAAAAAATGTGAAAAGGTGGTCAATGATTTATGTCGTTACAAAGTACTCAGAAAAAGGCTCAAAAGAAATGGAAAGATTTGACATTCGCAAATGGTTTTATCTTTTCCAAGGTCTTACTCAATGAAAAGCTCTGCAAAAAGATTATTCAAGAAATATTAGATATCCCACCAATTGAAGGGATTCAGTATTTTGAATCAGAAAAGATCATCGATGTTGATATTGATTCTAAGAGTGTTCGTTTGGATGTGTTTGTTCAAGATGTTGAGAATACGGTTTACAATATCGAAATGCAAGTGAAAAATACGGGTGAACTGCCACAGCGTTCTCGTCAGTATCAATCGATTATAGATGTTGATGTGCTTAGGAAAGGTGAAGATTATATAGATTTGCCAGATAGTTATGTGATATTTATTTGTATGGAGGATGTCTTTAAACGCGATTTATACCGTTATACTTTTATGAATACTTGCCAAGAACTACCCGATTTAAAGTTAGAAGATGGGACACAGATTGTCTTTTTGAATACAAAGGGAACAATTGGAAATATTAGTGAGGATACGAAAGCATTTTTGAATTACATAGAAGGACAAATGAGTAACAATCCTTTTATTATGGAATTAGAGGCAGAGGTTGTGCGTGTTAAGTCAAACAGAGAATGGAGGCGACAGTACGTGAGAGAATATTTACGAGATCGGGCGAATTGGAAGCTGGCAAATGAGGAGGGGAGAGTTGAGGTTGCTGAAAATCTCCTTAGCATGAATCTCACGATCGAACAGATTGCAAAGGCAACGGGTTTATCTGCTACTGTGGTTGAAAAATTAAAAAGAGAATTAGCCAATGAAAGATAAAAACCAGGAGGAACGAAGATGTCTCATAAAATTTATAAGATGAGTTTTGCTAGCATTTATTCTCTTTATGTAACGAAAGTTGAGAGAAAAAATCGGACGGTTGCTGAGTTAGATGAAGTGATTTGCTGGCTAACAGGTTATTCTTTAGCTAGTTTGAAGCAGACGATTGCCGATCAAATCGATATGGAAACTTTTTTCGAAGAAGCGCCAGAAATTAATCCAAATGCATATTTGATTACAGGAAAGATTTGTGGCGTTCAAATTGAAGAAATCAAAGAACCACTGATGCAACAAATTCGTTATATGGATAAGTTGGTTGATGAATTAGCGAAAGGGCGTCCGATGGAGAAAATTTTGCGAACGTAAAAAGGGTCACTCATAACGAGCGATCCTTTTAAATGGCTAATTCGTAAATTGCTTTTGCATCCTCAGGTTTAATTGGTGCAAAGCCACCAAATGATTCACGACCTTTCATAACGCTAGTAACCATTTCATCAATTTGATTTGTTGGCAAATCGGCATCTGAGAATCGAATCGGCATGTTGATATCTTGATAGAAGCGCTCCAATTCAGCAATCCCTTTTAAAGCAGTCTCTTCTAGATTTGCTGTATTGATTTCAATATCGAACACACGATTAGCAAACTGAGCAAAAAATGGAATGTCATTCTTATAAACATGCTTCATCCAAGCTGGAATAATGATACATAAACCAGCACCGTGAGCCAGATCATAAAAACCGCTTAATTCATGTTCGATTTGATGACTAACCCAATCGCCACCGCGTCCAAGGCCTAACCAATCGTTATGCGCAACCATACCAGCTAGCATAATTTCTGCGCGTAAGTCGTAATTATTTGGATCTTTGAAGATTTTACGACCCAACTCAACAACACTTTTCATGGTTGCTTCACATAAGCGCGCTGTGTAAATATCATGACGTTGCTGAGTAAAATAACGTTCAACTACATGGGCGAACATATCAGCAAGCCCACATGAAGTTTGATAATCAGGCAGTGTAAAAGTTAATTCAGGGTTTAAAATCGAGAATACTGGGCGTAGTTCCAGATGACCATAATCACGCTTCTCATTTGTTTTCTCATTCGTAATCACAGAGCCTGTACTTGCTTCACTGCCAGCAGCGGGAATAGTCAAGATGGTTGCAACTTTCAAATGCTTAGGCGCTTGTTTTCCTTTTGTATACAAATCCCAGAAATCACCCTCATAATGAACACCAGCAGCAATCGCTTTAGCTGAATCGATGACCGAGCCACCGCCAACTGCTAAGATAAAGTCGATGTTCTCTTTGCGGCAAATTTCAATCCCCTCGTAAACTAAATCAGTACGTGGATTTGGTTTAACGCCACCTAACTCAACAAATTCGATACCAGCCTCATTTAAAGATGCAACCACTCTATCGTATAAACCAGTTGCTTTTGCTGAAGCACCACCATAGTGTAAGAACACTTTCTTTGTATGTTTAGCTAACTCAGCCCCCACTTGCATCTCGGTATCTTTTCCGAAAATAATTTTTGTCCCATTTTGATAATCAAAGTTAAACATTTGAATCGCCTCCTAAATATGTATAAATTCATTATACTCCAGAGTCAAAGAAATTTCAATCCAAGATGCAGTTAGTGACCAATTTGCTATTAGTTTAGTACTCACAAGAACCACACGGTATTGCAAAAAGTACTATGTCATTTCACAGCTGAATGATCTACTAGTAGTAAAAAGCTTCGATCACTAAAATCTGTGCCATTTTCATTGCTTCCGCGCATTTGCTCATCACGTTTTATGTCATTTTACTAGGCTTGATTTTTTTGCAGTGAAAATATTTTTTTATGGCGAAAATAACTTTTTCCGCTTGACATTTACGACTTAGTACGCTATAATTATTTCGTTATTAGCACTCGATACAAAAGAGTGCCAGATCGCTCGAATTCAAAAGAGTAAACTCTTGCGTCCGAGAGTTAAATTTTACAAGAGGTGAAAAGGGAATGAAACAATTTCAAACAGAATCAAAAAGAATCCTTGATCTGATGATCAATTCAGTTTATAAAAACAGAGAGATCTTCTTACGAGAATTAATCTCAAATGCGAGTGATGCAATCGATAAGATGTATTACAAATCGTTAACAGATGAAGACCTAACATTTAATGCAGATGACTACTATATCAAAATTTCATCAGATGCAAGTGAAGGAACGATCACAATTGAAGATACTGGTATTGGAATGAGTGCTGAGGATATGGAGAATAACCTTGGGATCATCGCAAACAGTGGTTCGTTCAAATTTAAAAATGAAGAAAAAACCTGCGATGATCACGAGATTATTGGTCAATTTGGTGTCGGATTCTATTCTGCATTTTTAGTCGCGAGCAAAGTAGAAGTATATTCAAGATTAGCAGGAGAAACTCAGGCGAATAAATGGACTTCTGAGGGTACAGAAGGCTACACAATTGAAGAATGTGATAGTGATATCACAGGAACAAAAGTCATCTTAACGCTAAAAGAAAACACAGAAGATGACAAGTTTGATGACTTCATCCAACCTCATACATTGCGTCGAATCATCAAAAAATACTCTGATTTCATTCGCTATCCGATCAAGATTGATGTCACGACGAATCAGCTAAAAGAAGGTAGCGAGGATGAGTATGAGGAAGTAACCAAAGAAGAAATCATCAATTCACAAATTCCAATTTGGAAGAAAAATAAAAGCGAGCTGACGGATGAGGATTATGTGAATTTCTACCATGAAAAACATTTTGGATTTGATCAACCGCTGGTACATGCACACATCTCTGTCGATGGGAATATCTCGTATAATGCGATTCTTTACGTGCCAGGAAGTACTCCGTTTGATTTCTATACACCTGATTATAAAAAGGGGTTAGAATTATACTCAAGTGGCGTTTTGATCATGGATAAGTGCGAAGATTTATTACCAGATTTCTTCAATTTCGTTAAAGGGATTGTTGATTCTGAAGATTTGTCATTAAATATTTCGCGTGAAGTGTTGCAAAATGATCGTCAATTAACGTTGATTGCGAAAAACTTGCAAACAAAGATTAAGAATGAATTAGCCAAAATAATGAAAAATGATTTTGAGAAGTATGTTGAATTCTTTGAAGCGTTTGGTCGTTCATTAAAATTCGGTGTTTATTCTGATTTTGGTAGAAACAAAGAAGTCTTGCAAGATTTACTCATTTTTGAGTCATCATATGAAGATAAATATACGACGCTAACTGATTATGTCCAGCGCATGGCTATCGATCAAGATGCGATTTATTATGCAACTGGCGAAAGTAAGGAGCGAATCAAAAAATTGCCACAAACTGAGGCGATCCTTGATGCTGGATATGAAATTTTATACTTTACTGATGATGTAGATGAGTTTGCAATTAAATCGCTAATGACTTATGAGGAGAAAACTTTTAAACCAGTCGCTGAATTTAAAGCTGAAGGGGATGACAAAGCTGATGAAGAAGCTAACGAGACATTCAAAGATGTTTTTGAAGCGATGACATCGCTGCTTGAAGGTAAAGTGTCAGCAGTGCTCGCTTCTAGTAAGTTAAAAAGCCACCCAGTTGCTTTAGCAAGTAAAGGTGAGGTTTCAATTGAAATGGAGAAAATCTTGAACGCAATGCCAAATGCTGGTAATGTCCAAGCTGAAAAGGTTCTTGAGGTCAATACAAATCATGAAGTCTTTACAGCACTTCAAACAGCACAGGCAAATGATGAGGCGAGATTTGAAGTGTTAACAAATGTTCTTTATAATCAAGCGCGTTTGATTGAAGGGTTAGAGATTGAGGACCCAGTTGGGTTTGCACAGGATGTTGGGAAGTTAATTTCTCAGTAAAAATGTTAAAAATAAGTTCTCAAATTATAGGAAATGTGGTATACTAACGGTAATGTTAAAATTTAGAGGTGAGTCGTATGCCAACAAAATATTATAAGGTAAGTACAACAGAAGATGGAAGTGTTGAGGTTAATGCCCAAAGTTTTAAAATAATGGCACGTAGTGCACTTGCGGAAATCAAGGGAATTTGTAAAACATTTGAAACGATTACGCCATCTATTACAGAAAAATTTAATAATAAAAAGCATCGCAGTGGTGTGGAAGTTGAATTTGAAGATGATGGTGTTGTAATCGATGTTTATTTAAGTGTTCAAGTTGGGCAAAAAATTGTAGAAGTTGCTGAGAATGTGCAAAAATCAGTTCATGAAATGATTGAAAATATGACATCTATGAAAGCAAAAGCAGTTTATGTGCATGTGGTTGATGTGGATTTTGAGTGAAATAATGCTTTTACAACTGGTAAAGAACAAAAAATAGGCATTCTCTTGAAAATTAAATGGAGAATGCTCTTTACTTTGGCAATCAAACCATGTATACTATTGTCGTGATAACTAGCTTATCAGGATAACAATGATTTAGGAGGAAATAAAATGGTATTTGAAAAGTTGAAAGAGATTATTAATGAGGAATTAGGATTCGAAGCTGGTGAACTAACTTTAACATCTACACTTGAGGATATGGGTGCAGATTCGTTAGATGCTGTTGAAATGATCATGGCAATAGAAGAAGCATATGATATTGAAATCTCTGAGTCAGATGCTGAGGCGTTCACAAATTTAGGAAATATTGTTTCTTACATAGAGTCAAAGATTTAATATACTTAAGCTAAAGGTTGGGTCACGCTATGGATGAAATAAATGAAGTATCACAAGAGGACACGAAAGCTATATTAAATGATTTGTTTGTCGACATTTTCAATCAAGTTCTTGCATTAGAAAAGAAAATTTTTGAGCAGGATAAAAATTTTCATGATGTCAGTATGACTGAAACGCATGTCCTTGAAGCAGTTCGAAAATGTGACCCACCTACAATGGGGATCATTGCTGCTAAGTTGCAAATTACACCTGGGACATTGACCTCATCAGTTAATAAGTTAATTGATAAAGGTTATGTTAATCGACATCGTAGTGAAGTTGATCGCCGTGTTGTGACGTTAAGTTTAACTGAAAAGGGTGAGTCAGTCTTCCAGCTTCATGAAGAGTTTCATCGTGATTTGGTTGAGGCAGCGGTTGCTGATTTAGAAAATCGTGAAGATCTGAAGAAAGCTTTGCAAAGCATGCACCGATTTTTCCAGAAGATTCGTGAGAAATATTAGATGGTGCATGTGCATCGAGCGTAGCGAGAGCTGTCCTGAGGAGCGGAATGAAATGAGCACCGTAAGGACACCGATTTTTCCAGAAGATTCGTGAGAAATATTAATTAACAGCTATGCTGAAATGTTGACTTAAAGTAGCGCATGTCTTGAATATGCAGGGGCGTACCTTATAGGTGCGCTACTTTTTATTAGTAAAGCCTAAATCAAGAAAGGATGACTTCAAGTGGTACAGAATATGCGAAATGCAAAAGGGAAAAAGAAACGCCGAATTTTAATCCCGTTTCTAGTTGTTCTAAATATACTTTTATGGGGAAGTGCGATTTATTTGTGGATGCGTCATCGAGATATGCCACCATCAGCGCCAGCGCATGTTGCAATTCGGGCCGAAATGGATATACCAGAAGCGATGCACCTAGCTTTTTTCGATGATTCTTCTGCTTTAGCTTATGAAGATGTTAATGTGCACATGTATAGTCGTCATGCTTTATTAGTTAACGTAGATACAGGTGCGATTTTGTTTGATCATCGTGGGAGGGAACGGGCATATCCAGCATCGGTAACAAAAATAATGACAGTTTTAGTCGGGCTTGAATACGCCACAAGTGATGAGGTGGTGATTCATGCAGATTTTAACGCACTTTTTGAAGCAGAGTCGATGATGGTAGGTTTTGTATACGGGGAAACTAGAACTTTATCAGAAGTTTTGCATGCTGCTCTATTGAGTTCAGGCGGAGAGGCAACGACGGCACTTGCTTACCATATAGCCGGTTCATATCAAGGTTTTGTCGATTTAATGAATGCGACCGCACGACGATTAGGGATGAATGATACGCATTTTACAAATGCCACTGGCTTACATGATAATAATCATTATACGACAGCTTACGATACTGCATTGTTGTTAAGCTATGCGCTTACTCATACTCATTTTAGAGAGATATTTACAACGCCAACCTATTCGTTTATCAATTCGGAGGGTGAGGAGCGATGGATGCAGTCAACGATGTTTCGTAATATGGAGACACCAACTTTTGCTAATGGCGAGATATTAGGTGGCAAGA
>Ga0131853_10021043_pt1 | contig 11843 bp, 6 predicted proteins | sample TergutLab28metaG_FD_92764 | JGI IMG/M metagenome (GOLD analysis project Ga0131853, IMG submission 92764) | Labiotermes labralis P1 segment gut microbial communities from Petit-Saut dam, French Guiana - Lab288 P1 (version 2) (version 2) | ecosystem: Host-associated > Arthropoda: Insects >...
GTGTGTGTGTGTGTGTGTGTGTGTGTGTGTGTGTGTGTGTGTGTGTGTGTGTGTGTGTGTGTGTGTGTGTGTGTGTGTGTGTGTGTGTGTGTGTGTATAGTTTCGTATTCTGGATCCTGCAGTAAATTGGTTTTAGTTTGGACATATCTGCAAAAATTAAAGATGTGATTGAAATTTAGAAAAAAGAATTTAAAAATGAAAGATTCGATTGAAATATTTATGTGTCTTTACTTTGGGATTTTTAAAATAATTCTTAGTTAATTAATTGTTACGTAATTATATGAAGTCGAATTTTGGCTATTTTATTATATCTGTAAAGAAAGGAAAAAGATAATCTGTAAAATCTCATTATAGAAATATAAGATAAGATAGAATAATATAATGGAAAAATAACATGAGTTATATACTTAAGTAAGTGCACAGTTAATCTGATGTCTGCCGCATGTCACTAGGGTATTGTTTGACATAGAGAAGAACTCAGATCTGTTTTTTAACCTTACATCACACACCGTACTGCCCTTATATGCTTTTTTAAATTGTATATGCAGTCTATTTCATTCTAGACGATATACCTTATACTGATTTTGTCAATGAATTCATTGTCAAGTTTGAGCTCGCTTACTGCATTTGCAATTGTGTTGTGCAACCCGCTGAGGGCTATTAAAATGAAATGATATATTTGTTAACTGCAACTGGGTAGCCACCCGGTGGCAGTAGTACAGTACACATTTACACAAAAACAATACACAGAACGACACAAAACAAACAATACAGAGAACAACACAAAAATTTTGGAAGAGAGTGGGCCGTGCCCCATCTTTGCAGGTTTTACTCTGGCATTTGCCTTACAACTGAGGAAAAAGCACGGAAAAACCTCAGTCAGGGCAGCCGAAACGTTTAGCTGTTGATTTATATACAATATATCTGTGATGTTTGTTGGTTTTATTGGATCTGTTTTATTAACTTGGTACGAATCATTCAGTTGCAGTATGTAAACAAAGAAACAAATACTTTATTTTAGAATCTGAAAGTCATTGTGTAAGCGTCCGTAACAGTTCAGATGCAACAGTGGTTTGTTACGTTTGTTATGTGACTTTGATAAGGTTGTAACTGTCTCACAGATGGTCACAATGTGCAGAAGGATTCAGGTCACTTGTTCTGCTGGAACGAAAAGTCACGTTACCTCTGCACAAGGTGTGAACGAATATGAAGTTAGTGGGGATTTAGCTATACTTATTCTTAATTTCGTCTCTGGATTGAAGTGATTTTTAGTCTCACGCTCCGAATGCATTTTGCCTGACGAAAGAATCTCCGACACCCATTAAATAGGAGACTGAGCGGTCCCCAGGAATAGTCTGGACATTTTGGAAAAATAGAAAATCTATTGTCAGTGCTAGGATTTGACCCTGGATGTCCAGCCTATAGTTTAGTACAGAGTCTAATACTTTCACCGACAGTTGGTCTCTTCTTGTAGCGTGGTTATGTTTGTATTAATCAGCCTGCACTTCGTACTAGCAATGTGCCAAATTTGATTTCTTAACGTCCTTGATGTCCGTGGTTTAAATTTATTTATTCTGTATCGAGAATATCTGTGCTGGTACTCAGATATGACATTAATGTTTCTCTGCATTAGTCTTGTTCTGTGTAGTTACAGAAGCAAAGGACCATGTCACAATAAAGCAGAGCAGTCACACTACAACCGCACTTATGATGTTCTTGCAAAGTACAGCCGTTATGGAAATAAAGGTTTTATGGATAACTGTTAGAGTAGCCATGATCACCTTTAACATTAATCAGAACACAACTCTGTGAAATTGTTATCGACTTCAATGATTATTATCTCGTGGCCACAAGTTAAAAACCGCGAGTACGTAAAACCACATACCGCGCTTGTCGAAACGAATGCAAGACCTCATAAACTTGAAATCCACGGTTGGCGAGACTAAAGTTGTGCTTCATTATAGCTTCAGTATTTTACCGCTGCACACGACGCCTGTAGTGGGAAGGAAGAACAGACGGCAGCAGGTTGTCCTTCTACCTTTCCTCTACAGATTTTGCTGACATCTGTGTTAACTCAACTGAACTTGTTCATTGCTAATAATGCTAGGATCCTTGTCAGTGGCGCCGTCTACAACGAACTGAATTTCATATAGAGAATCTTCACTAGTGACCTTCAAACAATGGAAACTGCATTCAGAATGTTTCTTGCATGAGGCAAGTTTTAGAAAATCTTTCTTCCTGCAGCATCCTGCGGGGCTCTAAAGTAACAGCAAATCCCAAATCAAAGAAAACACTCCTTTTCTATAATAAACTCACAAATATACAACACAACAAATATTTATTGGAGCAATTGGCTACATGTTTCGACCTACTAAACTTTCCTTTACTCACATGCAAAACATCAAGGGCTTTCCGTATTACCAACCGTCAATCATAACAATATTTCAGGCAATATTTTATTGTCGATCGTGCTCCTGCTACATGTTTCGGCTTCAATAAAAGTTACCATCAGGTAACAGTCGAAACATTTAAATGAAACTTGTGTCGAACATACTGTTAAATACAATTTACTCGGTTTCATATTTCAGTAATTTGTATATTCATTTAACTGAAAGTGTGATATGCTGATTTTAATTATGCCTCGAAAGTAAAATATTAAAAAGCGTATTGTACAAAATACAACAATGTAAAAATATAGTACTTCTACCAAGATGCGTGATCTTTAAATTTATGTATTTTAATTGACTCAATACATTTGTAAATATTTATATTACAAATTTGGTATATTCTTAAATATCTAATTAACATGAACATTTCACATTTTCAGATGAATGAGTATACAAGTCACTGGCATCCAAACGGACATCTTAATTGCATCAATTTTTTGGTTACATTTTTTCTTTTATATGTATTTCAACTCATGCCTGAATGATGTTTTATTTAAGCCGAAACATGTAACACGGGAACGATTGACAATAATACGAGTATATCGTCTCTATTTAAAATTGTTATTATCTTCAGAAAATTTTCTTGACAGGCTAATGATCGTTCAGCTTGTCAAGAAATTAATTTTTTTTAAAATCACAATCATCGCGATAGTCAAATGTATTCATTCCACCATATTGTGTCTTACTGAAAATCCATTTTTCATCCACGCGCAGACACATCAAGGGGGTACTTTACTCTTACCTTCAACAGCTTCTCACAAATCACGTTAATTTCAGGCAGTCTAATGCGAGAAGGGCGTAACAGTTACCAGGGATCGGTAAATATTTACTGAACAGAAAAAGTGTTAAAATTCGAGCTTCAGAATTCGGTCAAATATTACGTATATTATACTAAAGTATAGTTTTATGTTATGAGGCATTATTATCAATAAGTTAAACATAGATGTGTGAAATAATTTTATTTTCTTTATATGAATGATAATTACTTATTCTATTCACACATACCACATAAAGAGAATCGTTAATATTATTTGCACAAGTCTGCGTTTCTTTGACTTTTAATCTGTCCTGTGTAATTGTGTTTCAATGGTTTCACAGTAAATCATGGAAATTAATTTTTAGAATTTTCAAACGAAATGTCAGCTGACCGAAGATATTTGTTTGGTCTCACCTTGCAGACTGACATGAGGGTAATTATGTGCGAAGGTAGTAGGCCTACAGCTATTTGAAATCTTGGACAGAGTTAAGAGGAAGTCAGTCTGCTTATTGACGTCTGAAATGGTTGCAATATTAACCATGCTGTCCGCCGTGGCCACGGCCTCTGCCGTATCCACCGCCATGTCTACCAGTGTTGCCTTATCCGCTGTATTTCCCGAAGTGTTGGGCCATGGTGCCAGCGGCTAACAAAGCAAGCAGTATCACTAAGAACTGAAATGAAATCATCATCTGGGTTACAGTTTAAATAATGGTCGTTTGCATAATGTGCAAAATACAACCTTCATGGGACTGTAAAGCAACCAATTACGTCAAGTCATTAGTCGCTTCAACATCACTATCTGACATGAGCTGCTTCTGCTCTGAAGATGGAGGCAGCATGTTGCGCCGAAAACTTTATGTCTATCTACTAAGCTAGGCGATGTCATATACTAAATCAAACCTTAAATCTCTCTCTAAAATTTCTCTGTCTCTGTCTATGTCTCTCTCTTCTTCTTCCGATTGGACATAAACCATTCCGGAAAGTGAACGTAATAGTGCTCCAACAGTGTGGTGATTTTTGACTGGCCATAATGTATGTAGCACATACAGTTTCGCCCAGAAAGACATTAATAAAGGAAACTAGTCCAGTCAGCTTTACTTTCATATATGTAATATTATTGCTAGTTTTACAATTGGTTCTGTGCTTCTAAATGTAATTTGTGTATTATTTTCTGTTAATTTTGTATATTTTATGTTAGTTTTATAATGGCCCTGTACTGTCAAACTAGCACGTTAAAAAGTGAGGAATTGAATAATAATAATAATAATAATAATAATAATAAACTACAGAAAACAACCATATTGGGCACTGCACACATACTTCAGAAAGTATTAATGTAAAAATACAATAGATTCAACACTGAAACTAACGATATAAGCGCCATGAATAGTAACAACAGAATAGCCACAACACTGTATTCCCTAGGGACATTGTTTGTATCAGGAATGTAAGTATAAATACCCTGCATAAAGGAGATGACGATAATAATAATAATTATTATTATTATTATTTAACTTTCCTTACGAATTAACCGTCCTTCCGAAGATGACAGCCATTAATAAGCTAAAAAAATTCCTCGTTACTTATTTATTTGTGTTTTTTAAGAACTGTTTAGTAATGTTGTCAGTACTTCAGGGAATGTAGCGTGAAGGATAGTACCGTTCCTGAACAATAAGTTGCAAATATATAAGGATGGGTCGTGGCCTAATTTGATTTACTATAGGAACATATGCTTGAACAAAGCGTGGATAGCGTCGAAAAACCTTACTGGATGGTCTGCTTGCTGGTAAGAACAGGAACAGGCGCCCTTCTGAATGAAAGTTAGAAGGGCCACGGCTTTAATAAATTTGTTAGTTGTTACGAAATGAGAGGAAGTTGTCTTAGCCTTTTAAAAGTGGCCTTGTGTGTTGGAATTCGTCTGAAGAAACTAAAGATGTCAGAAAGGACAAATACTGAAACCTTTTAACTTCATTGTTACTATTAAGTAACTGTTACTTCTAGGTCAAGATATCTGATAACATAAAACGCTTATGATAAAATAACAAAAAATAAATCTTCAATTTAATTTTTAGTAAGCTGTTACCAAATCTAGACGCAAACATTTTGCATCCCTTTAGGATATTGTGTTACATGTACTAAATTTTGAGCCAAAATATATCGTTTTAACTTTTGTTTTAAATTTAGTATCCTCAAACTTTTTTTTAAACTAAGCAAAGCAATGTACGTATTTTACTGTTAATAGACAACGTTCTCACTTAAGCGGCAGAGCTATTGCAATTCATGTAATAGGTGGTAGACTTTTTATGCTGTTTCCTCTTGCATAAGAGGTGCAATATTTTTATTGTAATTTCATAATCAGCAAGACAAGCACAGTCACCCATACCTTATAATCTGCACACACGAAATAAATAAGAAAACATTCTACAAACATCACGTTATATCTAGCGTCCTTTGAGACAATTTCAACTTTACCTTTCAATTCAGAATTCTACTGACAAATACAAACGCTGTTCTGCGCAGTCATAACCAAACATTTATAAGATCCCTTCACAATTTGCAATGGACAATGAAGAAATGCCTGATTTTGGAAGTAAATAGCCTTCAGTACGATGACATTTTTACCAGGAACTTGACCCGCATTTGCTTTGCCAAAAAATAATGTCGCCTACCTTATTCAAGGTACGTGGGTAACGCAGGTCATGCCATTTATCTTGTCTTTAATCTATTATACTCCTTTCTCATTTCACATGTTTGAATGTAACAATGCACAGAAAGAAGCTGAAAATTCGATAGTTAATGTAGGGCGGAATATACTTAAAACACATACAATTAATGGTGTACCGTTATCTCGCGCAAACGAACACGTATCCTTCATTGAACAGAGTATTTTCGACATTTCTGCTGACAGGAACACCAACCGGGAAATAGATTTTGAATCATAAGTGCTGAAAGAACACCGAGATATTTTACACGAATAAAAATTAGATTTATAAAGTGCATATATTAAAAAATTCAGTAACAAAAAGATACAATGAAGCAGCGTGCCTGTATATAGGCCTATTGTTTCATTAGGCCTACATAGACCTACTGTTTTATTGTATCTTTTTATTACTGAATATTTTAATGTGTATCAAGTAAAATATTTTCATTTAATAACGGGTCGAATTTTCAAGTTCCTGAGACGTGGTGTTATATGAATCCCTGTAAGGGACTCTTGTGTGCTATTTTCTCTTCTCCACGTAACTATACAGTAATTATTGTTGTTGTTTATTATATTTGTTGGAATTTTCACGGCAGCTCTAAAGAGATACAACACTTATCATTATAATTTTTTTGTATTTTGTTTTGAGGCATATATGCTGAATTACGATAATATTACTTAAATTGCCGTACATTTGTGTAAGATATGTCCACAATAAGAATAATTTCTGGAATTTAAGCAAAACTGACAATACACTTCCACATGAGAGGGGTATTTAATATTGCATATTGAACATCTTTAATTAAACGTGCCATGATTTTTCTCGGTCTACTTAACGACCAACATGTCAAATTCACCATTTGTTCAAAACAAGAAAAAAAAGGCTTATTCACGGTTCAGAAAAACAGTAAGTAAGAGCACACTAAGGTAGAAGATCACGACACTTGACGGAACTGCAGTATTGCTGTTATAATAAACTGAAAAATAAATACCGCACCGACAGGGCACAAATATTAACAAGTTACTCAAAGAGTACGGAATGAATCACCTTTCACGAATTAAAAAGGATTATCTAAGTTAATCATAGTTAATTTCTTCATTTACAGCATTTTTAATAATATATAATATTTATGTGATTTTTGGACATTATGATATATGTATTTTATATCTCTAATTTGTATTCGTGTAAAAGCTTTCCGTATTATTCCATTGATTGTAATTAAATAAATTTTTCATGACAATGTCCCTAGGACCAAAATAGTCGGATATTCTTGTATATATAAATGAAGGATATATATATAAGTATTAGAATAACATCTTATTAATTTACTTCCGCAGTTATTGCACGGTTTATAATAAATATGTCACAGATATTTTTTGGAGGTTCTATTTACATTTATTAATTGATAGGTAATTGAAAGCTGCTGTTTCAAATGAAAATAGGGTTATAGTGAATCGAAAGAAATGGACGTACGGTACAATGTATATCAATGTTCACAGTCACACACAATACAATCTTTTGCGAACATTTATTACTTGGTAACTAGTTTCGACCCCATATATGGGTCATCAACAGGTGGTTATTCATTATAGTACATTTGACGTTCTCACGTCGGTGACATAAAGGCCACTGTTTACTAGGATGTGACGTAGCCTACTGCCCTTCCTGTTCACCTGACTGTAAGCCATCACATTTCGTAAAGTAATACTTCCGAGAAAAGTATATTCTCATAAATGGCGAATAATGAAGCACAATGAATTAAGTGAAATTGTGGTAGCTCCTCTCCAGACACCATTGAGAAATTTACCTGGAGACATTCAGCTAAGACTGCAAGGTAGTCTGTAATCCGCAGAAATATAGTACTCTCATCACGTATCCTGATTTCGACACTAAATTAGAGTACTGATTGTAAGAAAGTTAAGCAGACATATTTTGTACTTTTTTGAGAATTAATTTAACATGTAGCTGCACAAGCGCTGTTAGGCAAAATTTAGAAGGAAACTACTTAAGAGCAGACCTAGGCAGCTTGAGATCTGAGAAAGACAAAATGGAACAGAAGCATTAGAATCTGTCATCATACTTAGATATTTTAGAATTAGTGCACGAAGTGAATTTCGAGATTTTGACAGTTCTAGCTCACAGCTCACACATAGTCTTTGTAGAATTCGACGATTTTTCCCTCCCGAAAACAATGTTTCAGAATAGCTACGTAGATACGCTAGTTGAGTCATGGATTAACAAGCAGAATTTTGTGACTAGCTCAGATATGAGATTTCGAAACTTTAGATTTTAGCCCATAAAAACTGTAGAATAATGAGTAGTAACCAATAGGAGAATTTAGAAATATTTGAGGTTATTATTTTCGCGATAGGAAGGCTTTTTTACTAGATTAGGGCACTACCTCAACTTGTCTTTCAGGCTCGAAGTATTCAGGCCTGAAATCAGTGTCTACTTTCAGGAATTCTCACGAAAAATTTATAGAAATATTAAATGTAATTTGAATTCTTTGGTGAGTGAAATGCATTGAAATTGTGTGATAATATTTCAGTCAGTTCAAACCTGAACTTAAAGTCACTTAAGGACAGTTGTGGAACGTAACTATGCATACGAACTAATTTCAACAATGTATATTATTAGATTTATTTATAAAAAGTGCCTTAAGAAAGGGACTCGGAGCAGTGTTTGCCTGTTCCAACAGTGAAAATAAAAATACCGAGAAGTAACCAATATATTATCAATCTAAGATAATAATCACCGGACCGGTACAATCATCCTCTGCAAATGTCACAAGTTAATATTCCCTCTCTGTCGAGATCATATGAACGACGTGAAGCTAGAATTCACCTGTCACAATAACAGCCAAACAACTTTCTAAATATTCCAACCCCATTTCTCATTTCAACTTGTAGGAACTAACAACCCACTGGCCCACAACAAAACAATTTATTCAGATTCACGAGAACAAAGAACGCCGATATCAACTTAAGTTTTGACAAAAATTATTTACTCGTAATTGTCAAAAAAGTGCTACATATTTAGGCCCCTACAGCAATAATCAAGTACTCATTTATAAAAGTGTTAAGGGAAAGGCATGTACACTATGTTAAAAGTAACAATTAGCTATCCCACTTGACAAGGTGGTAGACCAGAGGAGGACACTGCACTGCATGGCCCGGCCTAATCACGGCGACGTTAAATGTCACACCTATTTACAGTTGTGCATTACCTTTTAAAACGCATTAAATACGATACACATTTTGCTTTAACAGTCATAAACCTGTTGCCCATATATTATATTTTTGTGTTTGTTATGATGCCTCTAACAACATTAACAAATCTGTCTTTGTAATTGACATGCAGAATATTTGCTACGAGGTACAAAATGAAATCTTAAAAAATATTTTGATTGGTTTAGCATTTCAAGGTCAAACAAATGAACATTATTAATATTGCCGGAACGAACTTCAAAGAGATCCCATTGTAAATTAATTTGAAATATCCGTACAATAAGAACCAACAGGATGCTTTATTTGCTTTCAATTTATTTGAATGATTAACACGCAGAGGTTAATTACTCAAATAAATTGAAAGTAAATAGTGCTTCCTGTTGGTTCTTGTAGTAAGGATATAACACGACGCAGGTCAACAAAACATTAATTTAAATTAAAATGTTGAAGTTTACATCACCGTTTAAGTATTATCTGTCCTCATGTGTAGCAAGGCCAAAGACAACAAAATCTTCTGTCCGTCCACTAACCCACCCCACTCCCCTACCCATTCTAAGTTCCTTATCCATCATTTATCCAGCCAGATGTGTTACGGACGACCATTATACCGAACTCAAGGCTGTCTGGATAAACATGTGGTGAGTATATTTATCTTAGTAATTAACCAACTTTATGCACAAAATTTTTGTTTTGCAATAAGTTTATTTCATGCCTCTACATGTTTCGAGCACATGTGCTAATCATCAGGAGGTCAAAATTGTATTATACAGCCTCTGGTATCATCACACCTACAGGTGTGCTAGAAACATGTAGAGGCATGAAATAAACGTATTGCAAAACAAAAATTTTGTGCATTAAATTGGTTAATTACTAAGATAAACATACTGAAATGCACGGTCAGCAAAACACCAAAACTTGTGGCGAGTAGTTTTCTTTACATGTTTCAATATGCAGGATGTAATAAAACTAAAAATCAGCCAGAAGTTAATTACTGTATGACTTATTCCAATCATATTAAATTCGACTTACACAACCTCAAGCTTTCTTAGCGTTGAAACATTTATAACTGTTAAAACATAAGTAAGGTAATAATGCAAAACTTCTAGACTTTTGTAAATTATCTTCATACAACATTAGTCCCCTGCCTTTCTTTCTTTCTTCAGTTCTAGCCATAAACCAGGAAGAACAATAAATATTTCGCTTGGCTCCTATTTTGTGGTTTTAAATCCTACGAAAGTTACTGTCAACGAAGATTAGATGTTCTTAAACAGATCTATTATAAAACAAAATTTCAGGATGTGTAAAGTAATTGTTTCTGTTATGTGTAACAGTTTATAGCGTTGCATTTAGCTTTTATGTTGATTTTGTTGTTTGGAGAAAGTAAGTCAAGAGTAATATGTCCAATAGTGACGATCGTACCAAGCACAATCAAGAGACTTTAACTGATAAATGTTTATTATGTATCAACATATGTACAAATACGTGTAATTTGTGTAAATTTATATTAAACTACTCCGACATGTCTCGGTGTCAATACACCATCTTCAGGAAGTTTACAGTTGTGTTAGCTAAAGTTATGAATTATTAAAATGATAAAATAAAATATAGTAATATATTGTTATGATAAAATCTTGGTAAATGTGGCTGCATATACACTTCCTAGTTAGGTGTGTTTATGTGCGGAGTAAACAGGAACCGGAAGTGGGTAATGCTTTAACTGCTTTATAGTTGGTGAGCGTGGAGAGATGTGTATATATACGATAGTATAGGCCTATTCTCTTACATACAGCAGATATTAGGTCAATAATTGACGTTTACAATTTATTGTGAAACGATATACTGTGGCCCACAAATTAGTATGCTTACCCCTGCTTTATAGAGACGTGTGCAATTCATTACAATAATAAAAGAACACCAATTTGGATTTACCTTGAACTTCGTTGTTCATGTACCAGAACAAGTACGTCCAACAAACTCCCTAATTTTCTTTCCTGTAAGCACGTACTTATTATCTGACAAAGACTTACCAAATCTCTACCCACTCTGTTCTTTTCACGCCACTTTATCATGAGTAATTTAAAGGGAATTCTCTGTAATATAAGGAAAAGGCATTTCACGGCTGTTTATCCCTCTAATGACTCTTCGCAGTTCATTTCTGTGGAAGTTAATTTACACGAACTGCGTAGCTTGGGATTTCCCTTGGACAGGCAGCATTAGTCAGGCATTCAAGAAATTCCCTGATTTGCGTCACTCAATATTTTGCAGGAGTGTTTTTAAACACCGCCATTCTGCGTGAAGGAATCCGTCGGTTCCTGAAGTCCCCACACAGTCCTCGAGTGGCCCAAATATTTCTTCTGACTATTTTGTGTTCAAACACTTGTATTTACTAAACAGAAAGGATATAGTTGCCTTCATCTTCACACTTGAAATTTATGCTTTTTCCTTCACACTGAAAATTTACTATCATACAAATACGATGGAAATATTAATAAATGATCCTATTTATTACATCTTCTAACAAAACTCCATATTTGAATAAAGGTTGACCAACTAGATGATACTTGTTTATTATATATTGCTCAACATATTTCAGACGTTAATACGTCCATCTTCAGGAGCTAGCGAGTACTTGTTTTGTTGTGTAGGCTGCAATGATAGAGGTTTTGTGTGTTAATTTATTTATCTAGTGGTAAGTGCTATACCTATATTA
>Ga0131853_10021044_pt1 | contig 11842 bp, 4 predicted proteins | sample TergutLab28metaG_FD_92764 | JGI IMG/M metagenome (GOLD analysis project Ga0131853, IMG submission 92764) | Labiotermes labralis P1 segment gut microbial communities from Petit-Saut dam, French Guiana - Lab288 P1 (version 2) (version 2) | ecosystem: Host-associated > Arthropoda: Insects >...
GCAGTAGACATCGGATATGGACAAACAGTAGCTGGAGACCCACATAGGACAGCAGCGAGCAGACATACTTGAGCTGCACACCCCAGGATAGCGCACATCACAGATCCCCCCCCCCTTTGCCCCCTATAAATAGCACATAACAAACATCACAAATGCTGAGATCTCACCATCGTGACATACCCATACCAATCCTGTAAAGCACTACCACCATACTTTCGGATGTAAACCTGATGATGGCCACATTAGGCCGAAACATGTAGTTGACTTCATCCTTTATTAAACATCTTTTTTAGATATTGTTGTGTTATTGACTGATACCTACACCTATTTTTTATATACACACAACGGGGGTGGCTCATTTTAGAACTTTTATAGACTTCTGTAGCAACTGTGACATGGCAGACTCGTCTTCTACAGAGGCAGTTAAAAAAAACCAATGCATATATTAACCTGACACTTATCATAAGGAATGTGGAATTCTCAGCTCCACGTTGCATATGACGGCCTCATTAAACTGAGGGTAGATGCGAATACAGCTGGACTGAATAAGTGCTTGTGGACTTCCAGCAAAGGTTTATCCTTCGGGTTTAAATGAATATAAGCAAGTCAAATACCCATAATAAATAAAGAAAGCAGAAACACCCCAACACCAACTGTAATGTGACAACGGCATCCCACAATTGAATATCCGGTGAACATCAGCGCACTAAAAAGGAAGGAATTTTATGCTTTAGTGGTTTCATTCTTAAACACAGCCTGCAAATAACAATAACTCTGTAGTTATAACTTTTCTAGAAAGCTTTAGCAAATAACTAATCCACATGTAAACACTATGGGATCCCAAAGTGGACAAAGCATCTGGTAACTAAATTGTAGGGGTCTGAAGATGACTAACATCTAGTCGAAACATGTAGCCTTGCTCTAGAATAAATAGATTGTGGTGACGTACGTTTGTATAATACTTATAAGTAAGTCAAATACAACTACACCATGTATGATCTATTTTACAAGGTGTAGTTTTAGTGACTACATGTTTCGGCTCTCTTCACTAGGCCATCATGAGGTCGTAAGTCTTTATCGAGGGTACTATACAATGTATGATATGATGCAATATGTAAAATTTTGCTACTATTAAGATCCAAAAACTTAACTGAAAACATATAACTTAAGTTTTATAAAAGGTAAGGTAAAGTGATCCCGTTACAGGTCCGGTGTGGCCCAGAGGGTGGGTAGAGGTATAGCTCTACTGTTCCATGACCGTGGCACTAGAAGGGGGGTGAGGGGTCAGCAGCACGCGCCGGCCGCACTTTACCCCCGGGGAAGACCCGGTACCCATTTTACATGAGGCTGGGTGGGCCGGTCTGGACGGGCGGAAAATCTCGTCCCCACCGGGATTCGATCCCAGACCGTCCAGCCCATAGTCAGTCGCTATACCGACTGAGCTACCGGGTCCACAAGCTTTATAATATATTTTTACTATACTCATATTATTCAATGTTGAAAGAAAAGATTTTATTATAAGCTTTTAGACAAAAAAGAGATGTCGTTGAATAATAATTAACTTAACGTATTGAATCACATCATACATTGTATAGTTCCCTCGATAAAGACTTACGACCTGTATGGTGAGGTAGATTCAGTCAAAAACACAACTATAATATATGGCTAAATGATTGTGTTTATTAGCAATCTAAAATCTACGTGTTTCGGCCTATAGCGGACAAGATATGTAGTTTTTACATTGCTAGTAAACACCATAATTTAACCATATATACTTATAGCTGTATTTTTGACTGAATCTACCTCACCATATAGTTTAAACACACAACGGGGATGGCGCACATCAGAATTATTTACGACCTGATGATGGCCTAGTGAAGAGAGCCGAAACATGTAGTCACTTGTAAAATAAATCATACATGCTCTATTTGTGTGACTTATGTATATTCATTTGCGTATCTATCACAGCGGGGATGGCCCACTTAAAGATTATTGATCCTTTAGGTTTGATACTGGGAATAAGATGAGGAAATATGCGTCTGTTGCCGTATGTAACAGAGGACTTCGGACTTACGGGTGCTCAGAATGTTGACCGACGATGACCCCAAGCAGGCAATTAACGTTACATAGTATACGTCAGCACAATCTTTTTTATTCTTAAGCAAGGCTACATGTTTCGACTAAAAGTTAGTCATCTTCAGGTTCTTACAACATATTTGTTACCAAATGCTTTGCTCACTTTGGGATCCCATACTTACTTACTTACTCCGTGGTGCAGAGTCCTTCTTGAGAAGCTAACTGGTTTGCAGCTAGTCAAGAAATTCCCCGCATTTCATGGAACCCGAAGGTTCTTTACCGTACTCACAAGCGTCCGCCACCTGTCCCTATCCTGGGCCAGACCAATCCAGTCCACATACCCACATCCCACCTCCTGGAGATCCATCCTAATATTATCCACCCATCTACGCCTAGGTCTCCCCAGTGGGCTCTTTCCCTCCGGTTTCCCCACCAAGACATCCCATAGTGTTTACAATTGTGGTATACATCTAGGTAAAATTTTCTAAAAAGATTTTGTTTATAAAGTGTGTTATTTACAGAATTGTGTCTAAACATTAAAATATTAAAAATTCTTCCTTAACCGTGCGTTAATATTCACCGGACATTCAGCTCTTAAGGAAGAATTTTTAATATTTTAATGTTTAGACACAATCTGTAAATAACACACTTTATAAACAAAATCAAAACCTTTTTAGAAAGTTTTAACTAGATGTATTCCGCAACTGTAAACACTATGGGATCCCAAAGTGGGCAAAGCATCTGGTAACGAAAATGTTGTAAGTGCCTGATTATGACTAACTTTTAGTCGAAACATGTAGCCTTGCTTAAGAATAAAAAAGATTGTGCTGACCTATACTGTGTAACGTTAATTGAATTGCAAGCACATCGTGATGCCTTCATTCAGAATACCAAGCAGGCAGGGTAGATGGGACTTTGGGTGTGACAAGTGCGACGAATTTCTTAACTGGCTGAACTACAATTTCATAAGAGGGGTTCTAGTACCAGGAATTTTCTAGGCATGCTAGTTTCGATAGACAGTTTTCTTTAGGTATGCCGTCTGTTAGAGGAATGAATATATTGGACGGTTGTGGTGACGATATTGTTGTGTTCTTACCACTTAATATCTAACTACAAGATATTTTTAGGCCGGTCCCAATGGCTGCGCGGTCTAAGGCGTAGGTCTGCGGTCGCTCGCCTGGCTGAGATTGTGGGTTCGAATCCCGCTGGGGGCATAAATGTCTGTCTGTTGTGAGTATTGTGTATTGACAGGTGGAGGTCCCTGCGACGAGCTGATCACTCATCCAGAGAAGACCTACCGACTGTGATGCGTCGTTGTGTGTGATCTAGAAACCTCGTGAATGAGGATTCCGTGGCCCACTGGGGGACTGTCGCGCCCAAAAAACTTATTTACTAAGAGAAGGAGTTTTCTAAACCCACGAGAAACAAAAAGTGACACTTTGAAAGCGTGGCAGAGACATAAATACTGCCAAAACACAGTTTGAAAAAAAAGCGGTAACACAGAGATAGAGAGAGAGAAAATACTCGTAAATTGTGCCAAGAAATGTTAATACAGCTACATGAAGTTAAAGAAATATCACAGGGAATGGAAGTTGTTCTGTGAGTGTGGACAGAGTAAAGATAGATACAGATATATTTGTTAACTGCAAATGGGTTGACACCCGGTGGCAGTAGTACAGTACACATTTACACATACACACACACACACACACACACACACACACAATACACAAAATACACAAAACAAATAATACATAGAACAACGATATTTTGGGAAGAGTGCGGGCCGTGCCCCGTCTTTGCGGGTTTTACCCTTGCATTTGCCTCACAACTGAGGAAAAAACAAGGAAGAACCTCAGATAAATGAGAATGGAAATTACAATGAAGGGAGAAAGAAGTATATGAATAAAGAGATAAATAAAAGATGTACAGGAAAAAGAAATAACGTAATTATTAGAAGAAAACAAGGGAGCAAATTGTTTCAAGATGTACGCCGATTAACCCTCGGGTAAAGTGGAAGGATAAGCCACGGGTGGAGATAGGATCAATCAGCCGGGAATCGAAGCAGTTTCTCTGACTTCCAGATATCAGCCAAGCTACTGCAATGGCTACGCTGTCACGGCCCCATCTAGAACCTGGGTTTAACGAAACCCGGAACATTACCTCGATTTCCTGGGGTGTCACTCCTGATGTAAAAATGGATTAATTATTACGCTTCCTTAGCATTTCCTGGTCGGTACTAGAGACTTTACTACTGAGGGAATCCCTTTTGCTTGTCAGGGAGATTAACGATGTCTCGATGCCAAAATTAGTTCCTAGTCAGAATGGGCCAAGAATGTTTACCAGGTCTGGCTGAATCCTGCATCGAATAAATCTGCAGCTTGGCAGAACACAGGAACTGAATGATCTGCATTACTCCTGCTCTTAAATCACGTTTTTTACCATACAATCTGCTCTTAGACTTAGTACACTTCACATTATAGGCTACAGCAGTGCAAATAATAGTTGAGTTTAATTAACATTCATAGCACCGTGTAACTCTAATATATTCGCAGAATACAACCAATAAGATGAGACGCTTCTCAATTTATTTATTTCTGTAAGATCCTTTATATGTTTCAGACTGTTTTTCCGCCCATCATCATGAGCTAAAAACTGCACATAAGGCGTCAGGCATTTGTCAGATCATTACTGTTACCTGCTGCTAGCCTGGACGTGATGGAACATCTCATCCAGGCTAGCAGCAGGTAGCAGTAACGGTCTGACAAATGCCTGACGCTGTATGTACAGTTTTTTGCTCCTGATGATGGAAAGAAAAACCGTCTGAAACATATAGAGGATCTTACAGAAATATATAAATTGAGAAATGTCGCATCTTATTGGTTGTATTCTGCAAGTAGCTGAGTCCTTTTCCACTGGACATGCATAAATGACCGCACTGTACTGCAGGTGTGTAATGTGTCACTTACAGCCAAAAATGCGCAGTTGCAAATTCTAGAGATACTCTGAGAAAGGTGGGTTCAGCACATGCGTATCCATAATGTTATTGGTATGGGGACTAGACAGAATCTAAGTACGTCGCAAATATGTTTGACTTTTCCCTGTCTGTTTACACAAGAGGGAAGGATTCTTTTTCGAATACACACTTTTATACAAGCTCTGTGTTTCAGCCTTCAGTGACGGTGGCGAATGTAAGTACCGTTTGCATTACAATGCTTTCATGTTCCCTAGTAAATTCTGTTAATCCTCTGATCCGTGCATCTCACATCTAATTTCTCTAACATATTTTATATCAAGTATGTGTTCCTTTATGTTAGTGCTGTCCGACAAAGTGTTATATCAAGAATGTGTTCCTTTATGTTAGTGCTGTCCCTCAATATGCCGCCTGCAAGCCGAAACGTGTAACAGAAATTATTACGACACAATATATATATAGTTATTAATGAACATAAGTGCAATTAAACAACCAACTAGATGCAACAATAACAAATTTTATTGATAATTACAATCAGCTCAACATGTTTCGGGCTATAATTTCGCCCATCCTCAGGAGCTCTAGACTGTGTTTACAGCTTGTGGTATAAAGCACCGACGATGCTGCCTGCTGTTGACCAGGATCGTCGGTGCATTATACCACAAGCTGTAAACACAGTCTAGCGTTCCTGAGGATGGTCGAAATTATCGTCTGAAACATGTTGAGCTGATTGAAATCATTAATAAACCGTTATTGTTGCATCCAGTTGGTTTTTGTTTTATTGTATCAGTGACGCACGGTCATGCAAACATCAAATTTATAAGCGCAATTATTTAAAAATTTGTTCAACTATTGCACGGAGCATGTACAACGTGAAATTTATGTTATGCAAGAAGAATATATGGAAGGAAGGACAGAAAAGAACAAATGACTGTGGCATCTGATGACGGCATAACAGTCAACTGAGAAGTGAAGGACAAGAAATCTATACGCTTGTTTTACAGATGGGAATAAATACTGCACCAAGCGGTTCAAATCTATAATTTTGTAATTATTGAAATGCGAAACTGGCAAAGCGTATTTCATAATTTATGCTAATTTTGCCGTTAATCTTGTCTCTAAAATAGTAATACTAGACATGTGAAGTCGGAGTGCGTTTGAAATAAACGCCCTTTCCCGGTATTTTAATACACGCACCGCACGTCTCATTATTATAATTATTATTATTTATTGTAACCAACAAATGCACAATTAATACCATAACAGTGTATATCACAATAGTTTGCTTGTGTAATCTACACTGCTACATGTTTCGACAATTTCGTGTCGCCATCAGTCAGTCTACAATCGATGCCTCGCCTAAGTTACAAATGTTCTTCAAATTACAGCTGTTGAAAATCCACGCCAGACCAGCACAATACTAACATCAACAAAAGAATTGTTTATGCAAACACAACCACATACTGATTACACGAGAGACAGTAACACCGAAAAGATTTTATTCTATTTTATTGTAAAGTATTTTAACATTTTAATAATATTACAAAATTGTGATTTCAACAGGTACAATCTGAGAACTTGTACAAGTTCAAGGTGAAACATCTTAATATTACAAATCGTATTATCAACAGCTGCAATTAGAGGAACGTGTTGCTTAACAAGGCTTTGGTTGTAATCTGTCTGATGGTGACAGGAAAGTGTCGAAACATGTAGCAGTGTAGACTGCACACAGGGCTGTCAGACAGTCTACTGTCTACGAGGTGTGGAACAGAGAAAAAACCTCAGCCCCCATTCTTTGTGAATGTGAAGCTTTGTCTTCACACAGACATGTTTATTTGGGCTCCTTCTTGTTGGAGCCAGAGGATATCAAGAGTACAAATCTGTGGGCCAACTGGAATTTTAGCAAAGTTCCCCTAAATTAATATGGGGCACAAAAGGCACATCAATTAAGGCCTAGGTGAATCGGGACCGAGGTCTCGAACCCAATTGCAATCAATCAATCAATCAATCAACCAATAAATAAATAAGTAAACCAAAATAAATAAATAAGTAAACCAAATCAATCAATCAATCAACCAATCAATCAAATACATTACACAAAGAGACTGTTGTGATATATACTTTTATGATGTAATTGTGCATTTGTTGGTTAAAATACAAAATATAAATTACTTTCCTGTGTTGCAGGAAATACACTCAGTCCGCCGTGTATATATATATATATATATATATATATATATATATATATATATATATATTTCTCTGTGTAAACATTCAGGACCACACAAAAAAATAAAGACACACCCCGAGCAAGTCACACACACACACACAGTGCAATATCCAGTTAGCTCTGGCCGGTTTGTTGTTATAACATGAATTGTGTCTGCCATAAAGTTTTATGCTAGTCACACTAGCATAGTTTTTATAACGATATAGTTCGCTGTTACTATTTTTCTTAAGTTCGTAATATGGCAGTATATCGTAGACACTGCTGTTTCTTCTCGGTCGCTTTTACGCTGCAGGAAGAACGCCGGATATCCCACTGCAGTGGCAACCATGTGGAAGAAAATTCCGCAGGAAGAATTCGACCGTACAGGAGGAAAACTTTTCTAAAAGACCAGAAGTTGTTCCAGGAAGAAATACGGTTGTAAAAAAGGAAGAAATATAAAATAGGAATAGCATGGATAAGTAAGCTTAGGGTTTGGTAAAGGCGCTTTAAACAAGGGGCAGAAGAAGGGTAAGAAGGCAGAAGACAAAGGAGAACGGAGGAGGTGGTTGGGGAGAAGAAACGAGGACAAAAACAAACAGAAAGGAAGGAAACAGCTTGAAATTAAAGGTAAAAAAAGAATATATAAATATAGATACAAATATATATATATAAGGGAATAAAATTTGAGTTCCCAGTAATTTTTAACTTTATCAGGTAAGCTGACATGTTGTATCCCTTCCCAGACACATCCTCTGCTATAATCCATACCGATGATCCCAGAAAATTGTGGCTTTTGTTATACACTCCTCACATCTGTATGTGCACTCTCGTAACTCGGTTAATTTCATGGAACCCACCCCCTTACCACGTGTGGCCAACACTCACTCATCTGCCTACGAGATTTCCTTCCTCTTTCAAAATCCAAATATTTACTACATCCTTCACATTAGATTCTCTACAGAATGGCCTGAGTAAGCGGGTTTCAACTGCTAAAGGAAGAACTTAATTCCTAATCATTCATTTTAGTATTATCCTACAATGTAAGTATATGCCTAGTTCTTTAGTTATTTATCTAAAATTTGGTAACCTTTATAATCTCCCCATCCTTACTGAAAGCTCCTCCTCCCTCAATTTGTTATTTTAAACACATTTCGTTTTTAGTAGAGTGCCAATTACGAATTTCCTAATTTTTTTCCCCCCAACTTCTTGTTCCTTCATCCCTCTTAGTTACAAATTTTACTTCCAACATTTTCGTTCCTAGTGTGACAGGCCACGTTTCCAAGTCACAAGCCTTCAAATAAAACCCATATACTATAAAAATTATATATTTAAATACAAATATATTGTCTCAGAATTTATGTTTGTAAAGAAATAAAAAAACATTGACATACTTATATATATATATATATATATATATATATATATGTATATATATATATATATATATACAGGTATTTAGTCAATAACACAACAAATATTTCTAATGATGTTTATTAGAGGATGATAAAAAACTACATGTTTCGGCCTATTCCGGCCATCATCAGGTTTACACCCGACAGAGTATTAGTGTTTATAAGATTTATGCGGTTTTGTAACGATGGTGAGATCTCATCATCTGTGGGTTTGGTTATTACTACTATTAAGAGACGTGGTAGGGGGGGGGGTTCTGTATTTGTTGTGTTATTGACTAAATACCTGTACCTATTTATTTATACACACAACGGGGATGACACATTTCAGAGTATATATATATATATATATTTATATATATATATATACATACATATGTGTGTGTGTATATACATATATATATATATATATATATAAAACGTTTCAGTCAAATTGGTTTTAATTTTTAGTTTAGTAAAACCAAGTTTTAATACAGTCTTTTGTACACATTTGGTTTAAATATGACACCACCTCAGATAATTTTTAAGCTTTTAATGCTCAGACCGCCACACAGATTCCAATATGTACAAACTTATGTATTTCACATTAATGTAACACAATCTGTAAGCATTTGGGATCCCACAATGCACTGAGATATAGACATCTCTTGGATTTGTTTTCCCAGAAGGCCTGAAGATGACCTAATAAAGGTCGAAACATGTCGCCCTGACAATATACTATTTTTATTGTATCCAAAATAAAGTGTTATGTTATTGACTGACACGTTGTATTTATATGTTATAACACTTCGGGACGGAAAACATGAAAAAAAATTATATATATATATATATATATATATATGCGTGTGTGTGTGTGTGTTTGTGTGTGTGTGTGTGTGTGTGTGTACAGTAAAAATAAAAAAAAATATTTTGAAGAAGCTGAGTCATTATTTAACGTCGCTGTTTCACCTGCAGTGATTATATAGATCTGATGCCTACTAAGTGCAAAATCGTTTAGAATGCAGAATGGACAGTGTTTTGGAAGGGGCTACCGTAAACATTTAAAAAATAACATTTTGCCGCTGTCTAGGAGTGGCTTTCAAAACACTACCACAGCCTCAAGGCAGCTGATGCATAGATCAGTTTGATGTTTGTTGGACCGTGCATCATTGTGATAACTGAAGAATAAAAAACCAACTAGATGACACTTATTATTTTATTGTACTTCTTATAGGCTCAACATGTTTCGGACACTACCATGCCCATCATCAGGAGCTCGGGACTATGATGTTGATTACAACATTGGTCGTTTCGGTCTTGATTTGCTGTGTGTTGGAGGTTAGGTCCAGTTAGGCTGGAGTGGTGTCCGGGTTGTAGGCTGAAGCACGAATAATAAGTGGCATCTAGTTGGTTTTTATTCCCTATTTATCACAATGACATACGGTCCAACAAAAGTGAAACTTGCATAAAACCTATGTGAAATATCTGAAATTTGAAATGTATTACCAACAGCTGCATTTGAAATACATCAAACATTCTGAACTGAATCTGATGTTTGTTGGACCGTGCATCATTGTGATAACTGAAGAATAAAAAACCAACTAGATGACACTTATTATTTTATTGTACTTCTTATAAGCTCAACATGTTTCGGACACTACCATGCCCATCATCAGGAGCTCGCGACTGTTATGTTGATTACCACATTGGTCGTTTCGTTCTTGGTTTGCTGTATGTTGGAGGTTAGGTGTGGTTAGGCAGGAGTGGTGTCCGAGCGGCAGGGTAAAGCATGTGCTTTAGTCCGCAGCCCGGACACTACTCCAGCCTAACTGCACCTAACCTCCAACCAACAACAAACCAAGAACGAAACAACCAATGTGGTAATCAACATTACAGTCGTGAGCTCCTGATGATGAGCATATTAGTGTCCGAAACATATTGAGCCTTTAAGAAGTACAATAAAATAATAAGTGGCATCTATTTGGTTTTTATTCTTCAGTTTAGACCAGTATTCAACGTGGACCTCAAGAGCACATGTCTAGAACATACTAATATCGAAACCTTGTCTTATGTTCACCTCCAAAGTTTATGAAAAAATTTCCATTTTTGGCGACAGACTTGTCCTTCCTGCTTTTCCACAGTTATCGAAGGCGGCATGCATTCATTAGACTCTAAACATGAATCACTTTTTCAAAGTTCGTTCCTATGCTAAAAGAGGCCGCGTGTCTTATGAAGTTTTAACCTTTTGAAATATATTAAAAACCAAATTTATGGCCTGCATTAGCTATGTGGTTAAATTTAGGGGAAAACTACTCAATTCTTACATTCGGAGCGCAGCTCTGTATGGCGTTGAAACTTTGACGCTTCGGAAAGTGGATCAGAAATGTCTGGGAAGTTTTGAAATGTGGTGCTGGAGAAGGATGGAGGAGATCAGTTGGACCGATCGTGTGAGTAATAAAGAAGTATTACGTACGGTAAAGGAGGAAAGGAATAACCTACATACAATAAAACGAGGGAAGGATAACTGGATTGGTTATATCTTGCGTAGGAACTGCCTTATAAAATAACGTATTGAAGGAAAATGTAGAAAGAGGAATAGAAATTATGGGAAGACGAGGAGGAAGAGGTAAGCAGCTATTGGATAATCTTAAGGAGAGGAGAGATTACTGGAAATCGAAAGGTGGAGCACTAGATCGCAGTTTGTGAAGACCTAGCTCTGGAAGATTCTATGGACATATCGTAAGACAGACTGTGGTATGAAGGTAAAATGGTCCCGTTATAGGCCCGGTGTGGCCCGATGTTTGGTTAGAGGCGTAGCTCTATTCTTTCTTCGCCACGACACTAGAAGGGGGTGAGTGGTCAGCAGCACGCCCCGGCCGCACATTACCCTCGGTAAAGACCCGGTACCCATTTTACAGGAGGCTGGGTGGGCCCCAGGGCCGGTCTGGACGGGCGGAAAATCTCGTCTCCAGACTATGGAATTACTAAACGAATTAATTAACCTTTTGACGCCTAATGTCAACTACAGTGGTCGTACCGCACCGCTAACCTATAAAGTTGTATTTTATATATTTATTCAACAAATATAGGTACTGAATATTTTAAATATGGTATATACTCTCCGTTTTTTTCTCTTCAAAATGCAGTTTGTTTCATAATTCTAACATATTTGGTTCCTGTATTATTCACATTTTA
>Ga0131853_10021048_pt1 | contig 11841 bp, 14 predicted proteins | sample TergutLab28metaG_FD_92764 | JGI IMG/M metagenome (GOLD analysis project Ga0131853, IMG submission 92764) | Labiotermes labralis P1 segment gut microbial communities from Petit-Saut dam, French Guiana - Lab288 P1 (version 2) (version 2) | ecosystem: Host-associated > Arthropoda: Insects >...
AAGCTGGAAAAACTTCTAGTGTGGTGCTAAAAATGAGTGAAATCTCCCTAAATATATTGAGAGCGAAATATTTAAACGGCTGAGGCTGTGGCTGTCCTAGAGAGTAGGACGGTCAAGCCTTGAGGGAGTGCGGAGGTATTTAACTGCCGTCCTAAACGGTAGGACGCAAGAGCTGTAAAGGTTAATGTTTACAGATCATACAGGCACTACACAAAACACTGTATCATACTTTGTTCCTGTCTGGATGATATAGATGTCCTTCCCCCGCACCGAGTCTCCAATCTCGACCATAGTTTCACGGTTCGTCTTATGGTAGACAGCACAACCACCGCTTTTCACACCCAGCCGGCTAAAAACAAAAAGACAAATCACTTAATAAGAGACAGTAATCACATGGAAGGGCATGAGTGCAGCAGATAGCACTGATGGTGTGCAGTGATGTATATAGTTTTGTGTAAGAGCAATGGTCAGACGTTGTACAAAAGAGTACTGACATCTGACACTATTGTTGTAATGTCACAGTCTCAGGAATTTATAGTTCACATTTCTTTGAATGCATTTAGAGCAGCGTTTCTCAACTGCCGGGCCGCAGTCCAGTACCGGGCCCTGGCATCAATTATACCAGGCCGCAAGAGATTCTCCTGGAATTGATAACTAATTTAAATGTAATTTTATATTTGTCAACATGCCACATTGTACACATAACTGTACTAACAGTCTTTATGATTATGCCATAATTAATTATTAATACTTATGTTAGTTTAATGTATGATATTGAAAAAAAATTGGAAAGGTACTGGCGAGTAAATCTGTTGGGACCAGGCCCTCATCTTATGAAAAAAGAATTTACCAGGCCACGGTCTCACAAAGGTTGAGAAACACTGATTTAGAGAACATTTAGATTCTCTCTTCAGCACAACGGCAGTAATTCGAGCTTTTCCCAATACATTCATGAAAACAGTCATTCAATGAGACCTATCAATGATGATTTGGATGTTTTACCTACCCTTAAAGAAGGTCCACACCTTGAAATTTTAAAGAAGTACCAAGGAGACCAGAAAGTGCCACTAAATAATGAAAAACATACCAATGGACCCAACGCCAAGTATATCATCATCACTCAACACACAACATTAAGATGGCCACCTCTTTTTACCAGCTGTCCTTCGATACTTCCTTAAGACAATGGAAAGTTGGCCTTTACCAGCAGTGAGGGTTACACCTGACCCATCTGTCATTATGTACATACAAGTTCCTTCTTCCCATGAAAAACTGTCACATATGCACATTTATACCAACAAAAACAAGAAAATGTCATCCCATCTATTTTATTCCAATTTCAGACATTACATTTTCACCATTCAAAATTTCCCAAATTCAGCACCTACAGACACCTATCAACATCACCGATTACATGCATGTCTGAAGAAATGATTCCCCCACTGCTCACCTAAATACGCATTGCTCTCCATTCTTTTATTTTGTACGTACAACACTTAACTTCTGATAAATTACTCATGTGATCTCTGAAGTACATGACATATTTTGTAATTTTACTTGAATGACTGTATCTATTTCAGCTTCCTTTTATGCATTTCCCTGTAAAGTTGAGACCTAATATGCATATTATTATATAACTTCTGTACTGTACAGAATGAGCTCTCTTTGAGTATCTCTTACTGTTTGGTGTCAATGGAAGAAGCCAAAACATGAAGCATTAAATAGCGTGTGACAATATGGCATATCACAGTTGGGACTGACAGCCCTTTAACCACTCTATCCGGAGTCCTGTTCACCTAAGTGATGAGTACAGCAATCTATTCAGACCTCCATTTTGGAGACCTAACCTAACCTAATACCCATTCATATTCATTTCATAAAATGAAACAGCTGCTGTACTTACAGCAGGTGTGCACAAATCCCAAGAGTCCAGCCACCAAAGCAAGTGAACCTTGTATGGTAACGGCTATTTTCAAAAAAGTTATCGCCCCCCCCCCCCCCACATATAAGAGTGTGTATCAGTTGAAATGCATTAAACATACACTATCTGATAACAGCAAAGTCACAGTATATTCAATAAATGAGGGTGCTCAGTAACTTGCTACATATCACACTCTTGGCACCTAGAATTTTCAATGACATCAACACACCTTCGCTGTCATTATAGAAATCCAATCACTCAACACTGGTGATAAGAGCCTAAACGTTCGTCAAGAATATAATATCAACATAGGGATGATATCATTTAACAAGCGCAACATTACTGTATTGTCTTTTAATGTTTTTAATGTTTTAACGCTTATACGCATATTTTATTATTAGCAAAAATACATATAACAATATCCAAAGTTCTATAACAACACAACTCAAATACATATGTGTAACCTCCTTCATATGTACCGGTTAAAATTTTAGAAATAAGTATCCTGATTGTATAATAAGAACATAACGACACATGCATTTTATACATAGTTTTATCAAGAATGTAAGCATTTGGGATCCCACAACGCATTTTTAACATTGCTAAGTAAGGATCTGCATTCTTAGAAGGGCCTGAAGATGATTCTATAAGAATCAAGGCATGTTGCCCTAATACAATAATAAACATAATAAAGTTTTGTTGTGTTTGACTGATACATCATTGTATATTCATATAGAATTTTCAGATGGCTCCTAGACATTTGTACAATTTATGGGGCCCTGATATACAGTACATTTAATTACATGTCATTCAACACGTTATAAAATTCAAAATAAAGAACAGACATTTTCTCTACAACATTCAATTACTTCCGTAAGGTCGGAGGACACACAACTTCATCCAAATGCTAATACAAATACTTTTATTAAGTGGACAGTGGCTTACCTTGCAATCAAGCTTACAAGTTCTGCATGAGAATTTCCTCCAATTATCATTATATCACTTGATGATGGGACATCCATGTTTACTGCTGTTCTTGGATACACAATCTATAAATATTAAAAAAAAGTCACATATGACACAATATTTCAGGCTTCTGCCATTAAGCAGATGAGATCTGCACTACCATCTTCAAGGGTCCAATGGGACCAATAGGTCACCCCAAAACATCAGTAAGGAATTACCACTACACACCACATAATATCCCAGAAGAGTAGAGATCTCAGTCACACACTGAATTAACAATTTTGCTGAAACTGGCACAGTGAGAAGCAAACTGAAAGTTCACAATTTAGACTCATATTACACAATAAGAAATACAGAACACAAACATGATCAAATTCTCCTGTAACATTACTGTGTTTTAAAATTTAACGTTTGCCAGTATCTTGAAAGACTGTTGTCCATGCACAGTAAGCAACAATCATGACTGAATATTATAATATAATCATCATACACGTTACAGCCTGAAATTCATGTTGGACATAAAGGAATACATACTGAATGAGGCTCGCCAACACAGCAACTACACCATCCTATTGTGGAGCCAGGATAGTGCAATCAGTACTCTACTTTGGTTACAAGTTGGACAACAGAAAAATCATTATTTGATTCCTGGCAGATGTAAGAGTTTTTATTCTCCAAATAGTCGAGACAAGCTCTGGGGCCCACCAGCCTTCTATTCAGTGGGTACCATGGTGCTCTTTTGGCTGGTGTAAAGCAGCTGGGGTGTTAAGTTGACAACTCTTCTCTATCTACTGCCAAGTTTTAAGAATGATTTACACCTTAACTGCTATGCCTCATAAATAAAACACACAACTTTTGAACAAAGTAAACCTGTTGGTCTGAAGTATTAAAACTTAACTTAGGTGGTATATTTTTCATTTAAATTTGTGTCACTAAAATGAAACCGTAACTTAACCTCGTTAGCAATATGTCTAACCCTGCTGGAATAGTTTGTTTTAATGACGTGTGAGGAATTCTAAATTCAGATGATCACTAAAATGAAGCCTGAACCCGAACAATGATGAATTCAGCGCTCATATTCTGTCATGTATGTTTGGTACCTGTTACTGAAATGAAACCTCACAACCTCACAGCATAATCTTAGCGTCATAATCTTATCTTGTTGGACTGAATATTTTCGTTGGACTTCGGAATGTGTCAATAAAATAAAACTTCAAAGCCACATACTGCTGATGAAAGGTCTTTATATGTGCAAAAATAAAATGAGTTTCCGTCACTAAAACGAAATCTTAGAGCCTTACGGCATTATATACAATTACACCCCTCTTTCTTTAACACTTACTGTTTTCGGTAAGACAGAAAAAGCAGTGATAATTCGACATGTTAAAACATTAAGATTTCGAAAAAGTTACATTACAGAATCCAGCCGTTTAATAACTCTGTAATGTTCAACATTAAAAGGATAAAAGTAAACGAATACATACATGTAGTTTTAAAACTTTTCACACCTTCTCGCGTTTCTCAACCCAGCTGCTACGTCCACCATGCCCGAGTAAGTCACAGGGAGTCAGTGACGTCACGTATACTATCCGTGTTTATACCGCGAGAGGTCATTATCTATTGCAAAGATATTTACGAAGTAGTAGTACTCCCCGCTATTACTAGAAGTAAATGATATTCACTCTGAATGTGAATGAATTTTATAAATGTGTAAAACAGATTATACAAACTTACTGAAACATCGCACAGTTACATCTAACTAATAACACAGATGAATTATTTATAATTACAACTTCGTTCATGTATCTTCGGCTTGGTACAGCAGCATATCTTCAACCGTATATCTTTGCGTTAAATAAGCGTCACCGCGTCGTCTTGAGGAGTGTTCACATGTCATTGTTTTTTAATATTACTAGGTAACATGTGCTTAATTGAAATATTTATAACTCATTGGTTTTACTTTATATTTGTTGCATGCGCTTCTAGAAGAACACGAAGGTGTCTGAAACGAGACTTCTTGTGAAGTTCAAAGCGACGTATGAGAGTAGTAGCAACTGTTGCTTTCGTACTTACCCCAGATTTTTCACTTGGTTTGTTTTCGAAGACTCAGTTTGTCTGGTCCGTTTTTCAGAGTGTCTTTTGATGCAAAATGGGATGGGTGGATGTCTAACGCTGGACAGAGAAGAGTCGAAGGCAAGAAGGAGAAGTGACGAGATTGACAAGCAGCTGGGGGAACTGGCCAAACAGGAGCGGAATGTTATTAAAATATTGTTGCTGGGTAGGCACTTATTGTTATAAGACATGGTGTGTGATTTGTGTAAATTAGAAGCCTGTTAGAGCGGCATTATTATGATTATTGTAGGTGCAGGAGAGAGTGGGAAGAGTACGCTTGTGAAACAGATGAAAATAATTCACAGTGATGGCTTCACGAAAGAAGAATTGCGGAGTTTTCGCCCCACGGTTATGGATAATTTACTTTCATCCATGAAATATGTCCTAACTGGAATGGGCCTACTTAGAATCAATCTCCAGTCTGCCAAGAATAAAGTAAGTAAAGTGGAATATACTTATGTTTTCCAGTTGTATAAATGCACTCTAGCTGGAAGTCTGATTTCTTTTCAGGCCCATGCTCAGACAGTGTTAATAAGCAGCAGCTGTTTTGATAAGAGCTTCAACATATTACCGAATGTTGCTATAGCTCTTCAAGCACTGTGGCAGGACCGAGGCGTGCGGTTAGCGGTGGCTCGCGGCTATGAGTACGAACTTAATGATTCAGCCATCTAGTGAGTTGGGATATTGTTTATTTGTGTGAATACTAAAACCATGAATTTTAAGTTGTATGTCAGCTAGGATATAAGAGAATGGTTAATTATTCTTATTTGTTTTCATAGAATTTTACTCTTTGTGTAATTAGCAGAAATATATTCTAGAATTTAGTATGCCATTTAATATCTGGAATTCTGTTTATTGTATGCAGTTTTTTCTCCCCCAACAGTTTGTTTGAAAACATGGAAAGGATCTGTGATGAAAAGTATGTTCCTACACCAACAGATGTGTTACGGGCCAGAGTACGGACAAATGGAATAATTGAAACTCATTTTAAAATAAATGACATTATCATAAGGTATGTAAGTATGACGTTTATTGGAATATAGGCAGGTATGTAGTTGTAGGCACACACATTAGGATATTGATGGAGTCTGATGAAGGTTTTGGGCTGCACCCTGCTTGATACTTGTTTCTTTCTTTCTTTCAGTATGTTTGATGTAGGAGGTCAGAGGTCACAGCGAAGGAAATGGATTTACTGTTTTGATGACGTACGTGCTGTAATGTTTGTTGTTGCTCTCAGTGGCTATGACATGACACTTGTGGTGAGTGTCTGATGTTGAAATGTAGCTGTTATGCCCTTGGAAATATTTGTAAGTAGTGTGGGTGATTTGGCAACCCTTGGAGGGCCGGTGGTGGTTGTGACCCCGGTCTGTTCTCCCCCTGGTTCCTTTTCTTTTTTGTCTGCAAGACCTTGGGGATTAGAAATTTTTTACCCTGGCAGTTCCATTCCCTTCTGGCTCAGTTGAGTTTCTGAGACGTGGTGACAGGAGCAAGACACACGAGGAACACTCGCTATCTGGGCACATACTCAGCGGCAGCGTAAGTGCATTGCCGGTTTTTATGGTTATGGTTTACTGATTACGGTCTACAGTTTACCATTTATTTTAATTTAGCACCCTGGGCTGGCTATCTCCCCCTGAAATAGATTAGAGTTTGGGTTTTTAGTAATTTCCCCAGTGTGCAACCTCCTTTGTTCTTTTGCATTTCATTTTATTCAGTTCATATTATTTCATTTTAATCTACATTATTCTGTTTGTCTTTTTGTATTATTCTTATTTTATTATTAGTAGTAAAGTGTAACTTGTAATATGTGTTGGTGTTTTCTTCCTATGGAAGAGGTTGCAGTAGTGAGTTAGTTCAGGCAGTAGGCCGCTTTATTACCTCGCCCCTGTCAGGAATACCCGTTCTACTGTTGTATCCATTGCGGACCCAATGAGGAACGTATCTTAGATGTTGTTCCCAGGGAGGACGGAGCTCGTAACTCTGGTTAAGATGGGGAGTCGGGCAGGCCACACAACACTCTCAATAATCCCCAAGCAGAATATATTGGAGTTTTATTGTGCAAGAGTATAGAGTAATTGCATTTACAACTGAAATGTATCAGTGACAATTCTCGCCAGTGGACTTTCCATTTCTGTTTGCACTCACTGACTGTCCAGCCTTGGACTCTGCTGCTCAGACACAGTTCGAGCTACGCAGCGGACTGCTGCTGGAGAACAAGGCAGCCTTTGTTACATGTGTTGCTCCACACACTGCTCCCGCGATACACTTAGTGAGTCCAGTTATAAACAAAAAAAAGTGGAAGAAAATTATATTCCTCCCATGCCTGGTTTTAAGAGAAGCGAGAACTAAGCATGAGTAAATTTAACTTATGACTAACATACAGTACATGTAAGAGTGCTAAAAGAAAACCACAATAAAAAAAATCAATGTGCGTCAACTACACAACACTACACGCACTATCAAGGAGTGTCGTGATGCCACAAGGGGTATTTTGGTGGTAGCCCTGGTAGGCCATAACAGTAACATAAGCATCTGTCACACATAGTGTCCTTTGTTGACTCTGGTTTACACAGGGCTCAGATTGTTACATGTTCATAAAATCCCATAACAGTATCCTACTTTACTGTTATCATTTCCATTTGAAATAGCACGTTACCAAAAACGATAAGCTAGAGAGTACTATAAACTGCTGATATAAAATTTTATTGACATTACTGTTAATAATTCCGTTATTACTGAAACCCTCCAGCAGCACCACCTTTCATCTAGAATGACTTAACTACTCTTGAAACACAAAATTTACTCAAATGTTTTTATTGTTTTCACAGGAGGATCCCACTGTAAATCGTCTGGATGAAAGTTTAAATCTCTTCTCACAAATTGTTAACAACCGCTTTTTCCGAGAGGCGTCGTTCGTCCTCTTCCTGAATAAGTTTGATTTGTTTCGTGAAAAGATTTTGTATTCGGGAAGACATCTCAGGCTGTATTTTCCGGATTATAAAGGTAACCCAATTTTGCTTAAAGAAGAAGTCCTCACGCTGTTGGAGTTGTGAATATGTTGAAATAAGCATCATGGCTTATACAGCTTTTTATCCTGTTAGCTGTTAATTTATAGAGAAATATCATATAAGATATTACCTTTATCACACCATAACATGTTGAATTAAATTGATACAGCAGTTGTACATTGCATACACAGAAGTCTGGTATGTAGGGTGGAATGGAACTGTAGTTTAATTCCATGCTGCAAACCAGACAGTCATCCACACAGAATAAAAGTTGCGTCTAAAAAGTTCAGTGAATGGTCCGATATCTCAACGGCAACATGGGCCAGATGCGCGCGAATGCGCATGGCTATCCAGAGGTATATCAAGAAGCGCCACGTAGCGTAGAGTACACGTGACCGTCAGGGTAAACCCGCTGCGGGCAGTCGAACGTAGTCAGTGTGAGAGGTAGGGTCACAGTGCAATGGAGCAACAAGTGAACATCACGTTCTGCTACAAATTAGGGAAAAAGGCGGCGGAGATGCATGAAATGTTGGTGCGAGTGTATGGGATGGAAGACGTGAGCAGAAAATGTGTTTACGACTGGTTCAAACGCTTTCGCAACAGGAAGGAAACAACTGAGGATGAGCCGCGTTTGGGTCAGCCGTCGACAAGCAGAACCCCAGATATGATCGAGCGACTGTGACAATGCTGGCACAAGATCGGCGAGGGACTTTACGATTGATGGCGGAGGAATTGGGCATTAGCGAGGACACAGTGAACACCATCATCCACGAAGATTTGGGTGAAGATCTGTTCCCGGTTTGTGCCGCACAAGCTGACAGACGAACAGAAAGCAGAACGGATGGAAACTTCTGAAGAATTCATTACCATGTGTGACCAGGATCCATCCTTTCTGCGAACCATCATCACAGGGGATGAGAACTGGTGCTACCAGTTCGATCCGGAATCCAAGCGGCGATCGATGGAATGGCGTTCACCCCGCGACCCAAAAAGAGTCGCCTGCGAAAGTCCAAGGTCAAGACAATGTGGATTGCCTTCTTTGACAGCGATGGCATCATCCATAAGGAATTCGTTCCTGCAGGTCAAACCGTGAATCCCGCATTCTATGAGGAAGTTTTGAAACGGTTGCTACAACGCATCCACCGTGTTCGGCCAGAGTTGCACAGGGCTGGACAGTGGATGCTGCTGCACGATAACGCGCCTGCGCACTGTGTGATCCGTGTGCACCAATTCTTGGCTCAGTGCTGTGTACCTGTTCTCAATCATCCACTGTACTCCCCTTATCTGGCGCCTGCAGACTTCTTTCTGTTTCCCCGCCTGTAGAGCATCATGAAAGGCGCACATTTTGCAGACATGGTGACAATCCAAGAACGTGTGACAGCGGTTCTGCATTCAATTCCTTAAGAAGCCTCTGCTGACAGTTTCCAGAAGCTTTATGAATGTTGCCAAAAGTGTGTTGTGAAGGATGGCGATTATTTTGAAGTTCAATAAATTTAATTAAGTACCAAGTGTCGCATAAGCATAGTTGTTTCTCCTGATGATGGGCACATAGTCGCCCAAAACATGTAGGTTGGTAGGTAGGTAGGTAGGTTTCACCCTTTTTATAGGCCACGAAGGCCCTTAGGTTAAGTAGAGGTATAGCTCTACTCTTTCTAGGACCTCGGCACTAGATGGTGGTGGGGAGGTCAGCCCCACGCCCTGGCCGCCTTTACCCCCGGGAAAGACCCAGTACCCATTGTACAGGAGGCTGGGTGGGCCCCAGGGCCGGTCTGGACAGGTGCGGAAAATCTCATCCCCGATCGGCATTCAATCCCCAGACTGTCCGGTGCGTAGCCAGTCACTATACCGACTGCGCTACCCGGCCCACCCGAAACATGTAGAGATTGATAAATATACTAAGAATAAATTGTGCACCAAGTTGGTTTTATTTACAAAACTTTAGTGTGTGTGATTGGTATCTTGGGTCAACAGTAAATACAGACAATAAAATAGAAGAGGAAATAAAGGAAAGAATTTCTCTAGGAAATAAAGCCTTCTTTGCAAATAAAAAGTTATTTCAAAGCAAGCTTATATCTAAAAATGTAAAACTGAAATTATATGTGGGCTGGTCATTTAATTCCGGGACTGATTTTTTTTTTCCTGGAAACTATAATACGTAGCGAAATGGCAACAGAATGGGACACGTGGCAACTCTGTACAAGTGTATGTGCAAAACCAGAGGTCGGTATCTCCCCGCATTCGCTCTGTGGAGGCCCTTGGGTGAACGTCTACAACAGTGTGCATCGCATTTCACGATGGAGAAGAAAGTGCAGCAGCGTGTGTGCATTGATTTCTGTTTCTGTCTGGGGAAAACTGGTGCTGAAATGTACGAAATGCTGCAAGCAGCTTTCGGAGAGTCCTGCCTAAGTCGATTGAAGACATTTGAGTGGTATTCCCGTTTCAAAAGTGGACGCCGATCCTTTGAAGACGACCCCCATCCAGGCAGGCCTTCCACCTCCCACACCAAGGAGACCGTGGCATGTGTGCGAGAAATCATTCATGCTGACCGATGTCTGACTATCAGAGAGGTTGCAGAGGAAGTTAGAATAGCATTCGGTACGTGCCAGAAAATTCTAACTGAAGACTTGCGAATGAGACATGTGACAGCGAAATTTGTGCCCTGTCTCCTAACAGCAGAACAGAAGGATGATCGCTTGTCAGTTTGCACTGACCCCTGTGATCAAACCCAAAACGATCCCCACTTCATGTCCTCGGTAATCACTGGTGGCGAATGCTGGGTTTACGGGTATGACCTGGAAACGAAGCAAATGTCCTCCCAGTGGAGCACATCATCTCCTCGACCAAAGAAAGCGCGGCAGGTGAAGTCCAATATCAGGACCATGTTGATTGCGTTCTTCGACAATGACGGGCTGGTTCGTCATGAGTTCGTCCCTACAGGACAGACGGTAAATAAGGAATTCTACAAAGCAGTCCTGCAATGACTCCGCGACGCTGTGCGCAGACATTGCCCTGAGAAGTGGCGCTCTGGCAACTGGATCCTGCACCATGACAACGCCCCTGCCCACAGGGCTGTCACCACAAATGAATTTCTGGCGAAACACAACGTTCTGTCGCTCCCGCAACTTCCCTACTCCCCTGACCTTGCTCCGTGTGACTTCTTCTTGTTCACACAACTGAAGAAAACAATGAAAGGTCACTGATTCGATTACGTTGAAGATATTCAAGCCAGCGCGACGAGACAACTAAGGGCTAGTACAAAAAGTGACTACCAGAGGTGCTTTCGTCAGTGACAGGAGCGCTGGAATAAGTGCATACAAGCACAAGGACACTATTTCGAAGGAGACAAGACCAACTAGCCATTAAGTCTACTCATTCACTCACAAAAAAAATCAGTCCCGGAATTAAATGATCAGCCCACGTACTTCTCAATAATTAGACCAGTAGTCACATATGCATGTGAAACATGGATATTAAAAGAAACAATAACCAACAGACTAATGGTTTTTGAAAGGAAAGTATTGAGGAAAATATTTGGCCCAGCCTCTGAAAATAGATCTTGGAGAATAAAAACTAACGAGGAATTGGATAAACTAATAAAACGTGAGAACATAATAAACTTCGCTATAGCGCAAAGGCTAGGATGGTATGGTCATATTGAAAGAATGCAAGATACAAGAATGGTCCAAGCAATACACGCCTGGAAACCCATTCCAAAGAGGCCAACGGGGAGACCAAAGATACGCTGGGAGGATGATGTTAAAAAAGATATACAGAGGTTAAAAGTGCCAAATTGGAAGACCTTTGTCCAGGAGAGAGGAAGATGGAAGGAAGTGG
>Ga0131853_10021051_pt1 | contig 11841 bp, 6 predicted proteins | sample TergutLab28metaG_FD_92764 | JGI IMG/M metagenome (GOLD analysis project Ga0131853, IMG submission 92764) | Labiotermes labralis P1 segment gut microbial communities from Petit-Saut dam, French Guiana - Lab288 P1 (version 2) (version 2) | ecosystem: Host-associated > Arthropoda: Insects >...
CGCACACCACACACACACACACACGCACTCCACACCACACACACACACACACGCACTCCACACCACACACACACACACACCACACACACACTCCACACCACACACACACACACACACACACACTACACGCACACAACACACACACACCACACACACACACACACACACACAGACAATCCGTAGTTCTCGTATAGACGAGGGATAAGCCGTTCCTGAAGACCTCTGTCTGACAAGGTACAACATTCGCATGAGGCAGACGTCCATGTCCGCGGCGGAAATGATTTTCTCGATTCCGAATTACTTTTTCCGTCCGTTGACAGGGGTGGGTATCGGAACTGTTAGCAGAAACGATAACTGATCTCACGGAAGTGACTAGGAAGATGCCGGCCTTTCGGCATATGACGCCGCGTAGCACAGATCTGTATCGTCGTTTCAATGAATGGCTTCACATACGCACGGCTATAGAGGTAGTGACGTCCATGTAAACGCCAGCAAACTCAAGCAAGCTACAGGCTGTCACAAGGCAGCAAATCTCACAAACTCTGTTCTCTTTGGTTGTTTGAATTGTGACATCTGGACTTTTGATTGGTTACCGCCGTAGCAACAAACCTGATGCCTCCATTTTTGGAGTTCTGGCTTCTCAAATATACAGGTCGTATGCATTTATATTAAGCTTCTAACGGACCTTTCCAATCTATAAATTTCCTCTTTATGTATATATTTCTTCATTATTGCTGTATAGCCCAACGGTCTTGTTAAAACATCAAAAGTTGCCGCCATTATCGACCAAGTCACTGAACTCGGCTTTTTTGCTACTGGCGGTCCCGCTTGGTCATCGATTTGCTAAATGGCCTTTTGAAACGTACCCTGTTCCTCCTCTGTGCATAAAGGATGGGTTATAACATACCGCTAGCAAACATTGCCGGGGTAAAATTGAAGAAACGGCTAGGATAAATTCCTGTCCCACAGCGTTCCGGAAACTTTTAACATGTTTTCCGCCTCACCAGGCATGTTGTGGAGGGAAATGTATTTCTTGGCTGATGGAGACTTCAGTGTACGAATATTTTAAGTGGCGAATATGCGTGATACACATGGACTGAAGATCAGACTTGAGCTTAAAGGTAAGACTTAATTTTGAAATTTCTAAGGAAAAAAATACTTTATAGTCTGCAATACTTCGAAAAATAGATGTTGTGTAAGCGTGGTTCATGTGCAGTGGACATGTAGCACGGATCCTGAATCTTAAGGAAGACTGCTTGGAAAGCTCGGTACAATGAACAAGAAATAGAGGAATTGTTCGTCCTAGAACAGACCAAGAAGGCCCAGAGGAGGAGTAGAGGTATAGCTCTACTCTTTCTTTAACTTCGACGTTAGAAGGTGGTGGGTGGCGAACGCCACGCCCCGACCGCTTTACCGGCGGGAAAGACCGTGTAACCATTGTTTTGGATGCTGGGTGGGCCCCAGGGCCGGCCTGGACCGGTGCGGAAAATTTCGGCCCCACCGGAATTCGATCCCCGGACCGTCGAGCCCGTAAAGAGAAATGTAGGGAATCAGTAAACACGCAAATAAATGAATGAATAAATAGGTAAATGAATTGAGTTAATAAGAAATGGAAGAGAAAGGAACTGAGGTTGAATGGAAGAAGAACGCGACAAGAAGAGCAAGTAAGGAGGCATCAGCATTTGAAATTGTCGGTCCGAAGTAGAATTCTTGAACCTTAAGGCAATGGTACTGCGACGCTATTAACGTCTGGACCAACTCACCAAGACACACGGCGTCACAGCCCAGAAATCTTGAATTGTCAGCAATCCCGTTGCAAAAATCTCAGCGGCTGTAGTCTCCGTTCACCTGCAATAAATAACCATCTTTCTTGCAAGCGAAATCTGGATATTGTGACGATCTGATGACGATGGTGCGTAATTGGCTTGAAAAGTCACGAAGGCCATCAGTTATTGATTTATGATTTATGTTACGAGTCTGTGGGTTTCTCAGGTTGTGGAATGTCGGTGAGCGTTGGCCTGGAATATATCTGTAAGGGAGCAATCGTGGCCGAACTGAGATACTGTCACATTGGCTGAAGGGTGGCGGGAAGTTCTTCCACCAGGAAAACCGGTCTGCCGTCCGAGGTTCGAAGACGGTACGTCTGAAGTGAGCAGTGCCGTCTCTTGGGCAGTGTTACAGTGTACGTTTACGCTTATCGTCGGAAAATTTACATATGAATGTAGCCGCTGACACCCGGAAGTTATTTTCGCTTTAAACGCCCTTGTCTGAAACTAGGTGAAAAAGCATTGTCCCTATCGGACTTGATATGTGCCGCCCGTTTGGCCGATACAGTTTAATGCATTGTGTTTCAGCAGATACAGGCACATGTACAGGACAGTTGACCTTGTAGCTGAAAATCCAGTGTACACCTTTGCTCACTTGTCCCGCCGCGTCATCCTGTTGATCTCAGTATCTCCATCCCATCGTGGTGCTTCTCTATACACCTGTTATTGGCGGCGCTGATTACAATTCAGGTGACGTCTTAACGTGAGGAAATCCGTGCTGGGTCCAGCTGTTCGATATGGCGATCCACCGACTATTCTTCTGTTTGTGTGCTTACTGGGGTTCGCGCTGATCAGACTCACATGACTACTGCCGCCCACAATCTGGACGGCAGCGCTAATTACTGTCTTGCATGCGCGTTATAATCCCACAAACATCTCACAAAAAAAAGAAAAAAAAAGAAAGAAACTTGGGAGATCCTCATTAAAGATAAGCTGTGAGTAAGTTAGCTGTTCGGGGCACGATGCCGGTCAGGACTCTGCAGCAACGCAGCACTTTGCTAGTGACAGTTATTGTGTGTAGCGAATGACCCCAGATAGCCTGTGTGTTTTGTACTTGTTGGTAGAGGGGGGCTGGGGGTACTACTTCAGCTTCGGACCTGTTTATTGTTTAACCCAAGGTTCGTGACAGTGGCTGTACCCCATTATAATAGACATCGTCTCTTGCCTGAGGCATGTTTGGTTTCCATCGTCTTTCTGCAGTTGACAGGCGATTGTCATCCCGGTCGCTTTGTCTTTCGGGATTTATGGTAGACGTCATCGAACTGGGGACTCTTTGAATATTACAGTTGCTTGATAGTTATGGGAACATCCAAAATATGACGCACATGTGACCAGTGAAGTGTACAAGTACCGCTTCCTTGCCCATATTCCTGCCTATGAAGGTCCGGAAGCCACCCCTTCTCTCCTGGATTTGAGGTTCTCCCAGCGGTTTTGCTGAAGGCTGTACTTACGGCATATTGCGCGCTGTCGTTAGGCCAATAGATCCTGATGTTTCGAAGGATTGTTGTGCCTTCTTTTTCGGGGTCAGGCAGTTCAAGGTCTTCATGGACCACTTCGATCGCCGTTATTTATAGCTTTGTATTTGAGGTGTATATTAGAAGGTGAAATACTAATTGCTAAGAACGTTCAGTTTCCATAAAATGCGGTGAAGTGTTGGACTTTCCGAGAGCAAAAGAACCATGTTTGAAGGCAGCTTACTGCTTTAGGGTTACAGAAAAGAACGTAAGGTACTGACCATGCACCTTTAGTTGTTTTTGTAATATCTTCCGTTCGTGTATTATAATTAAGTTTCTGTAATTCTGCCCACACAGCTGACATACCGCAATTATATTTTTAAAACCACCAAACTCCCACGTGTTTCGAACCTCACTGTTCCATTACCAGAGAGTACATTAATTGTTGTATAAATAAGGTAAGGGCATTTTGATTTCTTGCTTACTTAAATGTGGTATGTACCACGTATGGGGGAGAGACGTGTATACAGGGTTTTGGTGGGGAAATATGAGGGAAAGAGGTAACTTGGAAAACCCATACGTAGATGGGAGAATAATTTTAAGATAGTTATCAAGGAAGTCGGAGGGCGGGAGGGGGGGGGGGCATGGAATGGATCGATGTGGCTCAGGAAAGGGACAGGTGACGGGCACTTGTGAATACTATAATGAACCTTCGGGTTCCATAAAATGCGGTGAATTTCTTGGCCAGCTGAGTACGGGTTAGCTTCTCAAGAAGGACTGTGCTTCATTGAGTGAGTAAGTATGTATGATTGCTTAAAAGATCAACATTTACTGTTCAGGATTCTATTATACAACAGCAATCAATGCATTCGCTGGTGATGGGCCAGTAAAATGCGAAACATATAGGAGTTTAGTACTTTTAGAAGTATTATTACGGGCTTTTGTTGGTTAAAATCACGTGGCTTGTCTCAGTCACCGAATTGTATGGTGAATTGCTGAATACAACTCGCTTGTTTCTTATAATTATCGTCCCATTATGTCTGATACAAGATGGCTCTTGTAATTGGTCGAACGTCTTCACACTGCCCACTGTCGATGTTTTATGCGTCTGTTCTGAACCCACTGGACTATCAGCTTTTGGTCCTGATGATTTGTAATGATCTTGAGTCATTCTGCTGGTTTCATCACTTGTTACCTGCACTGATACATTTTCATGGCAATTGATATGCTTATCTGTATGTATTGTTTTGTTTCAGGTGAGCTGTTTGTCGGGTTGTAGAGTCGAGCGGCTGGAACATGTGAGTTGGCTTCAATTGAGCTGTGCATTTGGAACATTGAAGAACCGTGGGATTTACGGTATATTCGAATTTGTATACAGATGTAAGGAGAGTGGCCGCCAGGCATAACTCTTTTTGTGTTTGTTGTATGATTTTACTGCAGCATGTCTCGGCCCGTATAAAAGGACCCATCATCGGGCGGACAGGGTGCCAAAGAAAGAACGTTATGTATTTCACTGCCATTCTTACATCTGTATATCTTTATCACAAGGGGTCGTTCGGAGTTACAAATGAAAATACTCATATGTGTCTTTGAGGCGAGGAATGCCGTGGTCATTGACGTGTCCACAAACCGTTTTGTGGACACGCATGTAATGTTCGTTCCGAAAATGTATTGTTAAGTTTTATGTATTTAAATAATTTTATTTTATTCGTATTTGACGAATAACGTGTTTGTAATTGCCGTTACGTAATTTGTGGCAAACAAATCAAAATGTAAATATTTACATTTTATTGCACCAGAGCGACCACATGAATGTCTGTACGCTTTGTAGACACGAAATCAAATTGCTTTAGTGCACGAGTAATTCCATCCACTGCGCCAAGACTGTATATTGCAAGGGAAAGAGATTCCTGGCCGATACTCCTTGCAGTACCGCCCACATCCGTACAGCGCCTAGGTTAAGAACGGGTGGAGTTTTACCTCTAATCCCTCCTTATACATAGGGGCGACTTTACCTGTGTCATACGTCGATTGGATGTGGGCCGGGATAGCTCAGTCGGTATAGCGCGACTCTCTAAGAGCTGGACGGTCTGGGGATCGAATCCCGGTTGGGGCGAGATTTGCCGCAACCGCCCAGACCGGCCCTGGGGCCCACTCATCCTCCTCTACAATGGGTACCGGGTCTTTCCCTGGGGTAAAGCGGCCGGGGAGTGGCGTTGACCACTCACCACCATCTAGCGCCGAGGTTAAAGAAAGATCAGAGCTATACTTCTTCCTACCCTCTGGGCCTTAGTGGTCTGTTCTAGGGTGAACTCTACCTGTTCCATACCTCGATTTGATACAGTTCATGGTATCAGAGGGACAGATGTGGGCTGCAACGTGCCGATGGCAGAGGGTTCCCCTAAATCTACCTGCAGTACTTTTTTACCTCATGCGCGCCTGCAATGTGTTGGGTTACTTTTTTGCGTTCTGTTCTTCAGGGCTGACGCTTAGGTCAGTAGTTATCACACGATGTGCCGCGACGTGATGAGATGCCTAAAAAAAAAAAGTATTCGAGCATGCTGCTGGGTAGGAGATTTTGAGAAACGCCGATGTTAATGGCCGTACGCCGAATTACGACGGAAATAGTGCGAATATGTTGTATGGGTTTGAAGCGGCAGAAATGAAGTTACTGAGACCTCTGGCAGGCTACACCCTTTATGACCACAAAACAAATGACTACATACGCCGCGAACTACGGATTGCAGGTATACTAGACAAGGTAGATAAATAGAGACGGAACTGGCTTTCACACCTGCAAAGAATGCCACAAAACCGAATCCCTTTGAAATCATACCACTACAGACCACAAGGAAGGAGAACAATTGGAAGACCGAAGAAGCGTTGGCGCGAGCAGCTGTAACTGTGGGGCCGGGACGGATCAAAGGGCCCAATCCCTGATGTTTATGATGATGATGATGATGATGATGATGGGTGTCAGTGTAGCATTCATTTGCCCGAAACAGAATATGTGTAGTACCAGGGCTAGAGTCTATAACCATTGTCCGGTTATTGTAGTCGGTACAGTAGCGACCTTGATAGAGGCCATGCTCGTTGCCTTCCTTTTCCTTTACGATACGCCCCATTCACGATCGTCTATCCGCATCGTTTGATGCTATTTAAGGTCGGCAGTTTGTACAGTGGCCATGAGTGAAATATTCACTATATCCCGGCCAAAGAGCGGCCGGTAGGTTGACTTGCTGGCCTGCAGGCTGGGTGGACTTTCGTGCCTCTGGGTTGGGTGTGAGGTGGGGGGCGGAGGATGATGATTAGCCTATACAGCCGTTACCGAACGATCGTTTTGTAGAACATGTTTAGGGGCCCCGCGAGAAATTGTGGAATATATGCATAAAAATTGTGAAATTTTGAAATACCGCGTAAGATTCTAAATGTTCTTGGAAAGACCGGAAAATCGTTCGAACTTAACAATGTGACCTTACGCACGTGTGTGCACAAACACGCACGCACATTTAAAAGTTCTTTTCTGTACAGTAATGTAGCTGCAGCTGGATTCCAGTCGCCACTGTCAATTTTTCTGAACTCTAAACGTCTTCACAGTTGGAGATTCTCCGGGATGTGGAAAATTGTGGGGGTTGCTGCATGGGAGAGCGGTTGAGAGCCTGATGTAGAGGGTAGATTCCGTTTGTCGGCCATATGTAACGTATAGAAAAGTGTCTGGTTATCTGTCTGGTTATATATATATATATATATGTGTGTGTGTGTGTGTGTGTGTGTGCCTGTCCGTAGGTCTGTATGTATATATATATCCATTTGTCTATATTTATGCATCTGTCTATTCTGTAATAATAATAATAATAATAATAATCGTTGTGGGCGCCAACACTGCGTAGCGACACGCAGTCTTCAAACTCACAGCTGAAGTGAGCAGCAACTCACCCTCCTCCCTTTGACCCTACTGACAAAGGCAGCATGTTCTTCCATGACCAGGTGTCACAACGTCGAACACAGCAACAACAATAATAATAATAATAATAATAATAAATATCTGTACGGGTAGCATTTTGAATACACTAATGAGCTTTCGGGCTCAATAAAAGGTGGATTTCTCTACTAGCTGAGCAACTGTTAGCTTTTTTCCCCACCCTCGTGGCGTTAGTTGTGTCACCGCCTTGCCGCCTGTAACAGCGCAACGTCAGCAACTAGACAAGTTCCGTATTACAGCTGAGAAAGTTAAGTTCAGGAGAGTCATCATCATGTGTGGCGCTGCAGTCCAGTGTGGACCTCGGCCTCTTGCACAGTTCTGCTGCAGAGTTGTCGATCTTGTTTCCCCACTCGCTAACCTCCGATGATCATCATCCTGGCGTCTTCATCCACGTCTCTTATCCAGCGTTTTCGCCGTCGTCCTCCCACCTTCCTGCTATTGAGTTCTTCATTCAGGGTCGTTTTAGGCATGCACGTTGCACAAGACCCAGCCAGCTGATGCTCCTGGATTTGACACATCTGACAATGGAATTCAACGAGATGGTACAGCAAAATATACGTAGAGACTTCGGTAACACGCAGTTTGATTGTACTGACAACGGCGTTCGCGTTGAAAGTTAGACTGCCGCTCGGAAGAGACATAAACCTGCGGATAAACGTGACAACAGAACCACTGACCACCACCTCCTTCCTTACCATTACTACCGTCCCAGTTGTGTGTATTTGGAGCGGGCGCGGGGGTGGGGGTAGAGTTCAATACGGATTCTCTCAGAATCCTGAAACCTGTTTCTAATACTGTCTACGCTTTACGCTTAGTCGCATTCCAGCGGACAGACACGTGTTTCTGGTGGCTGTGTATTCATTGGCACCACAGAGCGTGTGTTTGGAATGTTTAGAGAACGTCTTAATGTAAATGTGGACCGCAGCATCCTTCATCAAAGCGCTGAGCAGATCAGACCGTTTTATGGTGGAGCCATATACTAGACTGGGAGTCTTCAACAAAGACGGATGAGCCAGGCACTTGGTACACATACAGAGGTACAGTACAATCTGCTGCGGTGCCTCTTTCACAGCTCTTCGTGCGGGTTCGAATTCACCCTTGACATGACAGCTGTTCGCTTATGACACATTGGCAGTACTGTAAGCTGCCAAACGAGTGGCGTTGCCTGCATCCGGCGTGTTTGAAGTGCGTCATCTCTTTCTTGGTCCGTTAGTAAAGATTCTTAGGTTTACTTGCTTGTTCTTTATTTTCAGTGCCAAATAGACGGTGCTATCCATATGAAGAATTAAACATCATCGTTAAACAATTAAAGTCACTATATGGTGAGGTAAATTCAGTCCAAAAACACAACTATGAATATATGGCTAAATGATGGTGTTTATAAGCAATGGGAAAAACTACATGTTTCGGCCTATAACGGCCATCATCAGGTTTTGACAACTTTCTTGCTAAAAAGTTTTACATAATATGCCTAAACGCGTAGTGATGTTGAGATCTGATCATCAGTTTACGTGCTTTTGTTAAGGTAAGTTTGGTGGGATGTCTGTTGGGGCAATGGATCTGGTTAATCTTGACATCTTCTCTTTATTCTTCGGAACTAAAATGATGTTGAGATCTCAACATCACTACGCGGTTTAGGTATATTATGTAAAACTCTTTTAGCAAGAAAGTTGTCAAAACCTGAAGATGGCCGCTATAGGCCGAAACATGTAGTTTTTCCATTGTTAACAAACACCATCATTTAGCCATATATTCATAGTTGTGTTTTTGACTGAATTTACCTCACCTTGTAGTTTATAAACACACAACGCGGATGGCGCACCTCAGACGTAATAGGGCCAAAAGGCAGCGAACATCTGTAGATCAGGGGCTGCGGGTGACTTGATTTGGGTGGTCGGCGTAGGCCAGACGTCGCGTGGCATGGAGTCCGTCCGAATTCGCGAAACTGCTACTTTCTTCTGATTCAATAAAAACGTTCTACGCCTGTTGAGAATCGAAAAAAAAAAAATATTACAAGTAGACCAGGGGTACACAAATTTTTCCAAAATCTGGGAGGCATCCGGAGAATTTTTGGCTCCAAAAGGGTGACATGCAGCAGGTTGCACTCTGATTCCCCCAAAATAGTAGGCGATATGGTACACGACTTGTCGACGTGCGGGGTTTGTGCACCGCTGAGGTAGGCTACATCTTGATATTCAGTTGTAACGTGACAGTGGCTTCTCCGTCTTCGGCCAAACTTAATCATGCCTGTTAGTGAAATAGGCACAACGTATGTTTTGAATATTTGTCATTATTCAGCATTTTTTTTGTGGAAAATCGTTCTTCGTTCTCACGACCTAAAAGCTTTCCATTGGTCAGTATTTTCGGCTGGTTGATAATGAAGCCTCCACTCTAACCCGCTAGGTCTTAGATCGTGCCACGCGAACATTAGGATGGAAATTATGCATCGTGAATATGTTCTCGATTTCTTGACTGAAAATGTCATTAATTTTTACAACTTGTCGGCTTTTTGTTCCCAAAGCTGGACAGCCCTAGTGGGCCTAGGCCTCCTTACTGTTGCCATTTCTAGTTCATACTCAGTAATACACACCACACTCCGCAGTACACCACTTGAGATTTCGGCCCGTCGCAGAGACCTCTACCTCACAACACTCACAACAGACAGACATCCATGACCCCGGCGGGAATCGAGCCCCTAGTCGTCGTAGCCTACGCCAGTGTTTTCCCAACCTTTGTGAGACCGCGGCCCGGTAAATTCTTTTTTTATAAGACGAGGGCCCGGTCCCAACAGATTCACTCATCAGTACCTTTCCATTTTTTTTAAGTTCATACATTTAACTAACATAAGTATTAATAATTAATTATGGCATAATCATAAAGAGTATTAGTACACTTATGTGTACGGTGTGGCGTGTTGACAAATATAAAATACATTTAAGTTAGTTATCAATTCGAGGAGAATCCTCGCGGCCCGCTATAATTGATGCCAGGGCCCGGTACGGGGCCGCGGCCCGGCGGTTGGGAAACACTGGCCTACGCCTTAGACCACGTGGCAAACGGGATCGGCACTTTTTCTTCAATTTTTTGTTAAATTCAAAATTAGTTGTGAACTGTAATTCCTTCGAGTTTGGTTGATATACTTCGGACGGTGGAGCGGCATATCGAAGTCTTCCCACCAGACAGGACAACACAAACAACACAATCGAACCACCTAGTCGTCGCAGGATTCTGAAACACGAACTCAGTCTCACGGTGCTCCAAGATCGAAGCGCCTTTGGCAGTGCTTCAGGTGTGCTACACTTTCTACCGAACTTTGCATGTAAATATACCACATTTTTCTGGCTGGCCTGTCAGCTGCTTCCTTAGGTCACAGTGGGATGTAGAGTCCAGTTGAAATATGATGGCACACGGTGACCCACGGGAGTGGAGAAGAGACGGGGAACTGGCGAATGGAGTCGGTAGACCGTACCCTTCACACTACCTCGGAACATGGTGTATCCAGCATTACTACAGCTGGTGCGCACATCTCGGCTGCCAGTAGTCGACTGAACTGACGCCACCCCCGCCGATTTAAATGGACTCGATCCGTTTCGCCGAAAGACGAAATCTGGTTGTTGCTTGTGTGCCTTCACAGTCTGCTTTTCCACGGGACAGCAGCGGTAGCATAATTTCGCTGGAGGAAGGATCTGCAAGAACCTATTCGCTAGCATTTCTGGTGTCCCAGATGTTAATGTGCGAGGATAGCTGACTTCATAACGTGCGGCTAATTCATGGAGGCACGCTATCGACGGCAGTACAGAGCCCCCGGCAGAAATGTTACCACGCCATTGTCTTGTCTCAGGAGTACATTTTTGCCACCGTCCGAATTAGCTTTATATATTTTGATAGCACTTTACTTCAACAAAAGTGTTTTTGTGAAGGTTTTTGTTAACATATTTTTGTTAACATATTTTTGTTAACATATTTTTGTTAACATATTTTTGTTAACATATTTTTGTTAACATATTTTTGTTAACATATTTTCAAATTTCCTTTGGGCTTATATGAGTTTCCTTCTTACGAAACCTGTTCGAGGCGCTGCTAACGAATATCTCCGGTCGCAGGCGATCACGTGGCTGTGTGCGACTCCCTGTGCGATCGGCCGCGGGATATACAAGAGAAGCGGCGCGTTAGATCCAACGGGTGCAGTATAGCACGATTAACTACCGGTGTGCCAGGGTATAGTCTACCAAGCAGGGCAAGGCCGTGTTAGTGTACTGATATTAGCAACATTTCTGGATGGGAACTGCGCTGTTCTGGGGTATTACGGAGCTTGTAGTGGTATTTCCTAACCGACGTTTCTGGACCGACAGGTTGTTCCGAAACGACAGTAAGGAATTAGACTCCAGTTGGAATGTGATTGCACACGGTGACGCAGGGTGGGGAAGTGAAGGGGAAACTGGCGAATGCAGTGGGTAGCCAGTACCCTTCACACTACCTCGGAACATGGCGTATCCAGCATTACTACCGCTGATGCGCACACCTCGGCTGCCAGTAGTCGACTGAACTGACGCCCCCGCCGATTTAAATGGACTCGTCC